>Ga0134125_10003872_pt1 | contig 17194 bp, 15 predicted proteins | sample KB31751_FD_96464 | JGI IMG/M metagenome (GOLD analysis project Ga0134125, IMG submission 96464) | Terrestrial soil microbial communities with excess Nitrogen fertilizer from Kellogg Biological Station, Michigan, USA - KB3-175-1 | ecosystem: Environmental > Terrestrial > Soil > Unclassified ...
CGACGTCAAGGACGTGCTGTTGCTCGACGTGACGCCGCTGTCGCTCGGCATTGAAACGCTGGGCGGGGTGATGACCAAGCTGATCAACAAGAACACCACCATCCCGACCAAGGCGCAGCAGGTGTTCTCGACCGCGGACGACAACCAGGGCGCGGTCACGATCCACGTGCTGCAGGGCGAGCGCGAGACGGCCTCGGGCAACAAGAGCCTCGGCCAGCTCGCGCTGTTTGCGGTCCTCCTCGGCGTGCGACTCGGCGTCGGACACCATGCTCTGGATTTCCTCGTCGGAGAGCCCGGAGCCGGATTTGATCTCGATCTTCTGCTCGGTCCCGGTGCCTTTGTCTTTCGCCGTCACCGAGATGATCCCGTTGGCGTCGATGTCGAAGGTGACCTCGATCTGCGGGATGCCGCGCGGCGCCGGCGGGATGCCGGTGAGCTGGAATTTGCCCAGGCTCTTGTTGCCCGAGGCCATCTCGCGCTCGCCCTGCAGGACGTGGATCTCCACCGAGGGCTGGTTGTCGTCGGCGGTCGAGAAGACCTCCGACTTCTTCGTCGGGATCGTCGTGTTGCGCTCGATCAGCTTCGTCATCACGCCGCCTTTGGTCTCGATGCCGAGGGTCAGCGGGGTGACGTCGAGCAGCAGCACGTCCTTGACGTCGCCGGCCAGCACGCCTGCCTGGATGCCGGCGCCGACGGCGACGACCTCGTCCGGGTTGACGCCCTGGTGGGGCTCCTTGCCGGTCAGCTCTTTGACCTTGTCGCGGACGGCCGGCGAGCGGGTCATGCCGCCGACCAGGACGACGTGGTCGATCGACGCGTCGGCGTCTTTCAGAGCCTGTTTCACCGGCCCGACCGTGCGGTCGAGCAGGTCACCGGTCAGCTCGTTCAGCTTCGAACGGCTGAGCTTCAGGTCGAGGTGCTTCGGCTGCCCCTCGACGGCGGTGATGAACGGCAGGTTGATCTGCGTCTCCTGGGTCGAGGAGAGCTCGATCTTCGCCTTCTCCGCCGCCTCGTAGAGGCGCTGCAGCGAGTTCTTGTCGGCCGCGAGGTCGACGCCCTGGTCGCGTTTGAACTCGGCGACCAGCCACTCGACGATCGCTTTGTCCCAGTTGTCGCCACCGAGGTGGTTGTCGCCGGCGGTCGCTTTCACCTCGAAGACGCCGTCGCCGATTTCCAGCACGGAGACGTCGAAGGTGCCGCCGCCCAGATCGAACACGAGGATCGTCTGGTCGGATTTCTCTTTGTCGAGCCCGTAGGCCAGGGCGGCCGCGGTCGGCTCGTTGATGATGCGCTTGACCTCGAGGCCGGCGATCTTGCCGGCGTCGGTGGTGGCCTGGCGCTGGTCGTCGTTGAAGTAGGCCGGGACGGTGATCACGGCGCTGTCGACCGGCTCACCGAGCTTCGCTTCGGCGTCGGTCTTCAGCTTCTGCAGGATCATCGCGCTGATCTCCGGCGGGCTGTACTGCTTGCCGCGCACGTCGACGCGCACGTCGCCGTTCGGTCCCGCCTCGACTTTGTACGGGACGATCGTCTCCTCCTCGTGCACTTCGGACTCCTTGCGGCCCATGAAGCGCTTGATCGAGAAGATCGTGTTCTCGGGATTCATCACCGCCTGGCGTTTGGCGACCGTTCCGACCAGCCGCTCACCGCTCTCGGTGAAGGCGACTACGGACGGAGTGGTGCGACCACCCTCGGCGTTCTCGAGAACGGTCGGCTCCCCGCCCTCCATGACGGCGACGCAGGAATTGGTCGTTCCCAGGTCGATTCCGATCGTTTTTGCCACTTTTGCTGCTCCCTCCAGGGGTTTCGTTGTCTAAGCCTAAGAAATCTAAGTGCCAGTATGGCAGATATTGCCGGGCCGCTCAAGGGGTAGATTGATCTCGGGCAACGAGGCGGGAGGGCCTCGCAAAACCCGGTCCGGCAGGACCGTCAACAGGAGGAGAAGTCTTGAACCACGCCCATCCGCGCTTGCGCCTTGCCGCGCCGGTGCTCCTCGGCGTCGCCTTGCTGGCGGCGCTGGTGCTCGCCGTCGCCGGGAGCGCGACGGCGAAGCCGAAGAAGACCGCGCCGGTGCCGACCGAGGTGAAGGTGATGACCCGCAACGTCTACCTCGGCGCCGACCTGACCCCGGCGATCCAGGCGAAAGGCGTCGCCGCCTTCACCGCGGCGACCGGCGAAATCCTGCGCGAGGTCACCGCCAACGACTTCCCGGTGCGGGCCAAGGGCCTCGCCAAGGAGATCATCGGCAAGGACCCCGATCTGGTCGGGCTACAGGAGGTCGCCGAGTGGAGAACCGGCCCGCCCAGCCTCGAACCGCTGCTCGGCGGCTCGTTGCCGAAGGCGACCACGGTCCGTTACGACTACCTCACCGAACTGCTGAAGGCGCTGAACAAGGGCAAGAACCGCTACCGCGCGGTCGTCGTCAACCCGGAGTTCGACTTCGAAGCGCCCGCCGACGAGAACGGCGTCCCCGGCGACGGCCCCAACCAGCTGATCGCCAACGCCGAGATCAACGGCCGGCTGACGATGCGCGACGTGATCCTCGCCAAGGTCGGCGCCGAAGTGAAGGTGTCGCAGCCGAAGAAGGGCCACTTCAAGAGCCTCTACTCGGTGGAACTCTCCGGCGCCACCGTGACCGTGGTCCGCGGTTGGGCCTCGGTCGACGCGACGGTGCGCGGCTCGACCCCGTTTCACTTCGTCGACACCCACCTCGAATCGTTCGACCCGCAGACCGTGGTGCCGAGCATCCGCGCTCAGCAGGCGGCCGAACTGGCGGCGCCGGACGGGCCGCTGACCAGCGACCTGCCGGTGGTCCTGGTCGGCGACCTCAACTCGGACACCAAGACCGCGGTCCAGCCCGGCGACGGCCAGGCCTACGAAACGCTGGTCAAGGCGGGGATGCGCGAACGCAGCACCTACAAGCCGCTCGGCTGCTGCCTGGCGACGGCGCTGCTGCCGGTCGCCGACGGCGGTGCCGTCTCCCAGTTCGACCACAAGGTCGACCACATCATGACCCGCGACCCGAAGCAGGTGAAGGAGGTCAACTCCTCGGTCACCGGCCGGTCCCCCCAGAACGGCTTCTGGGACTCAGACCACGCGGGCCTCTTCAGCACGCTGAAGATCCACTGACGATGTCGATGGGCCGGAAAGCGCTGATATAGAGCGCCTTTCGGCCCGTCAACCGGGGGGCTAGCCCTCGCCGGCGGTGGCGGCGACGAATTCGGCGACTTCCTTCTGCTGCTGTTCGTTCAGGATCGCCGGGGGCATGCGGCCGGGCGTGTTGCCGTCGACGCCCTGCTTCTGGGCGTTGATCACGCGGGATTCGGTCGCCTTGATCGTTTTCGTGTCGGTCGGTTCGACCGGTCCGGTCGGGGCGAGCAGTTCGTCGAGGTCGGGGCCGTAGTTGCCGTCGGTGCCCGCCGCGTAGAGCGTGTGGCAGGTGCCGCAGTTCGTGACGAACAGGGACTGACCCGCCTTCAGGTGCTGCGGGACCTTCTCGGCACCGGTATTCGCATCGCCGCTGCCACGGAAGGCCAGCCACGGGATGACCACCGCGAGGACGAAGAGAAGGACACCGAACGTGATGAAAGTGCGTTTGCTCATGGAGGGGCGGCGCGGATACTAACTTGCGGCACCCCCAGAGGCGGGCTCGCCACCGTCGAGCGCTCCGCTCGTCACCCGCCGACGATCAGCTCGCGGTGGTCGAGATCCCGGTACCAAGGGCACATCCGGCGCAGCTCGCACTCGCCGCAACGCGGTTTCGGGCGGCAGAGAGTGCGCCCGTGCCGGATCAGGTTGACGTGCAGCTCGTAGGCGTCCTCGGGTGGCACGACGGCCAGCATCTCGTCGTGGGCGCGCTCCAGCGAGGCCTTCGCCGGGAAGAGGCCGAGCCGGCCGCCGACCCGGTGGATGTGGACGTCGACCGGGATCTCCGGCAGCCCCCAGCTGAAGATCAGCACGCAGGCCGCGGTTTTCCGCCCCACGCCGGGCAGGCTGAGCAGGTAGTCGCGCGACTCCTCGATCGGCGCGTGCTCGGTCCAGTCGAGGCTCGGCTCCGGGCCCAACTCGCGCAGGATCGCCTGGATCCGCGGCGCCTTCTGCTGCGCCAGGCCGCCGGGCCGGATCGCCTCCTCGACCTCGGCGACCGGCGCGTCGCGCACCTCGTCCCAGGTCGGGAACCGCTCGCGCAGCAATTGGAAGGCCCGGCCGCTGTTGCGGTCGTTGGTGTGCTGGGAGAGGATCGTCAGCACCAGCTCGTCGATCGGCCGCCGGTTCGGCTCGTTGACGGGCACGCCATACATCTCCCGCAGCCGTTCGCGAAGCGCCCGCACGCGCCGTTTGCCCGGGCGTCGCCAGGGCTGCGCTTCGGGCTTTCCGGGGGTGGTGGTGGCCATCGTTCCTCAGGTCGTCTCTAAACGCAGGATTACAATCGAGGGTTCATGTCGCGTCCTTCCCGTGCCTTCGCCGCCGCCACCGCCTGGATGCCCAAGGGCTGGGGCGATGCGGGGCGGCAGCTCGCGATCCTCGTCGGCGTCGACCTGATCTACGACCTCGGCCGCGGGGTGGCCGACTCGAGTCGCGCCTCGGCGATCCACCACGGATCCCAGGTGATCGACTTCGAGCGCACGACGCACACGTTGTTCGAGCCCGATCTGCAGAGGTTCTTCCTGCCGGCCCACTGGACCATCGATGTCGCCAATTTCCTTTATCTGAACGCCCAGTTCACGATCGCGCTCGGCTTCCTCATCTGGCTCTACCTCTTCCGCAACGAGTCCTACTACTTCGTCCGCAACATGTTCGTGGTGTCGATGTGCCTGGCGTTGATCGGGTACGTCGGCTTCCCGACCGCGCCACCTCGCATGTTCCCCGGCGAGGGCTTCGTCGACACGGTGACGAAATATTCGTCGGTCAACAGCCACTCGTCGCTCGCCAAGGTCTTCATCAACCCCTACGCGGCGGTGCCGAGCATGCATTGCGCCTTCGCCCTGATGATCGGTGGCTCCGGCTTCCTCGTCTGCCGCCATTGGTGGGCGAAAGCCTGGTGGGCTTTCTGGCCGATCCTGATCGCCTGGGTCGTGATCGTCACCGCCAACCATTACTGGGTCGACTGGGCCCTCGGTTGGCTGGTCGCGATGGCCTCCTTCGCGATCGCCAAAGGGGCGCTCGCGCGCTGGAAACCGGAGGCCTGGGACTGGCGCCAATCGGGCGCCAGCCGCGCCCGGCCACGGGAGGTCGAGGCATAGGTGGACGGGATTGGCGCCCCACGGCGCCCCCGGACCCTCTAGCCTCATACCCAGATGGCATCGACGGCGCCCCCCAGGGCTCCCGGCGGCGGACGCAACGCCCGCCCGGCCCCGCCCCGCAACAGCCAGGAGCTGCGCACCTACGCTCGCGACCGGCTGATCGAGTCGCGGCTGACGCCGAACGCGATCTCGCTGATGGGCCTGTTCGGCAACCTTGTAGCCGCCTTCCTCGTCACCCAGCGTCTCTTCTTCCTCGCCGGGATCGCTTTCATCCTCGGCTCGGTGATGGACACGATGGACGGCCGCTACTCGCGGATGTCGGGCAAGGGGACGCTCTTCGGCGCCTTCCTCGACTCGACCCTGGACCGGATCGAGGAGGGGATCGTGATCGCCGCCGTGGCGGGCTACTTCGCCTCCCGCGGCGAAGACTTCGCCGCCGCGATCTGCGTCGTCGCCGTGCTCGGATCGCTGATGGTCTCCTACACGCGGGCCCGGGCCGAGGCGCTCGGGGTCGAGTGCAAGGTGGGCATCGCCACCCGCCCGGTGCGGGTGGTGCTACTTTCGATCGGCCTGATCTTCGCCAAGGGCGCCGGGATCGGTGACTTCGAACTTCTCGCCCCGGCGATCTACGTGCTTGCCGCGTTGACCATCTTCACCGTCTTCCAGCGCGTTTGGCACGTGCGAAACGAGCTCACCAAGATGGATGCCGCGACGGCCGCCGGTGACGAGGACGGCGCGGAGACCCTGTAACCACTGAAGCCGCCGGGTGTCCTTTCCCACTCAGCGCGATCCAGGAGGAACCAAGAAACTTATGAGTGAGAGCAACCAGAACGGCAGCGAGGCGAAAGTCCGCGTCGCGATCGTCGGGGTCGGCAACTGCGCCAACTCCTTCATCCAGGGCGTCCACTACTACAAGGACGCCGACCCGAGCGAGGAAGTCCCCGGCCTGATGCACGTCGATCTGGGTGGCTACCACATCCGCGACGTCGAATTCGTCGCCGCCTTCGACATCGATCAGGAGAAGGTCGGCAAAGACCTCTCCGAGGCGATCTGGTCGGGGCAGAACGACACGATCAAGTTCGCCGACGTCCCGCACGTCGGGGTCACCGTGCAGCGCGGGATGACCCATGACGGCCTCGGCAAGTACCTGAAAGAGAAGATCACCAAGGCGCCGGGCGAAACCGTCGACGTGGTCAAGGTGCTCAAAGACTCCAAGGCGGACGTCGTCGTCTGCTACCTGCCGGTCGGCTCCGAGGAGGCGACCAAGTGGTACGTCGAGCAGGCCCTCAAAGCCGGTGTCGGCGTGGTCAACTGCCTGCCGGTGTTCATCGCCCGCGAGGACTACTGGGACAAGCAGTTCGAGAAAGCCGGCCTGCCGATCATCGGCGACGACATCAAGAGCCAGGTCGGCGCGACGATCGTCCACCGCCAGCTCGCCCGTCTGTTCCACGACCGCGGCGTGCGCCTCGAGCGGACCTCGCAGCTGAACGTCGGCGGCAACATGGACTTCTACAACATGCTCGAGCGCGAGCGTCTGGACTCGAAGAAGATCTCGAAGACCAACGCCGTCACCTCGATCATGGGGCACGACCTGCCCGCCGACAGCGTCCATGTCGGCCCCTCCGACTACGTGCCGTGGCTGACCGACCGCAAGTGGGCCCACATCCGGCTCGAGGGCAAAGCCTTCGGCGACGTGCCGCTGACCGCCGAGCTGAAGCTCGAGGTCTGGGACTCGCCCAACTCGGCCGGCGTCGTGATCGACGCGGTGCGGCTGATCAAGCTGGCCCTGAACAACGGCATCTCGGGGCAGCTCGACGGCCCTTCCAGCTACCTGATGAAGAGCCCGCACACGCAGCGTCCCGACGACGAAGCGCGGGAACTGGTCGAGGAATTCATCGAGGCCAACGCGCGCGGCGCGCGGACCTCGCCGGCCGCCGAAGTTCCCGGCTCGGTCGACTAGCCGGACCGACAAAGAAGTCTTATGAGAGCCCGCTTCGGCGGGCTCTTATTCTTTGACCGCGTGCCCTCGCCCCAGTCACTGACGATCGCCCAGGTCTCGCCCCACCGGCGATCGACCCGCAAACCGGTAAACGAGTTCGTCGGCCGCCTCTCCGACGAGCTGTCGCGGCGCGGCCACACGGTGGTGCGGATCGGCAGCGCCGAGCCGGTCAAGCGGCCGCTGATCGCGCGCCCCTTCGACATCGTCCACGTGCACGAGCCGTTCGCCCCGAGCGTCTCCGCGGCGGCGCTCCGCCACTCGCTCTCGCTCAACGTCGCCACCTTCCACGCGCCGCAGGAGCGGGTGCTCTCGACCCAGGTGGCGCGGCCCCTGGTGGAGGTCTTCTTCGGCCGCATCGATGCGCGCACCGTCACCACGAGGGCGACCGCGGAGCTGCTCGGTCGCTACTTCCCGGCCGACTACGAGCTGGTCGAGCCCGCGGGCGGCGCCCGCGACTGGGCCGCCGTCGCCGATGACTACGAAGCGGTCTACCGCCGGCTGCTGGCGCGTCGCCACGACCCGACCGGCGATCCGGAGCTGCGGGCGACGCTGTCGAAGCGCCCGCTGATCGAGGTCGACCTGCACATGCACACCGACCACTCGGGCGACTGCGCGACGCCGGTCGCGGTGCTGCTGCAGACGGCGCGGGACCGCGGCCTCGGGGCGATCGCGATCACCGACCACAACGAGGTGTCGGGGGCGCTCGAGGCGGCCGAGCTCGCCGCCGAGATGGACGACTTCAAGGTGATCGTCGCCGAGGAGGTGAAGACCGCCGAGCAGGGCGAGGTGATCGGCCTCTTCCTCAAGGAGAAGATCCCCAAGGGGCTGACGATGGCGGAAACGATCGCCGCGATCCGTGAGCAGGGCGGCCTGGTCTACGTGCCCCATCCGTTCGACCGTTTCCACTCGGTGCCCGACTACGAGCACCTCCTCGACATGGTCGAGGAGGTCGACCTGCTCGAGGTCTTCAACCCGCGGGTGGCGCTGACCGCCTTCAACGAGGAGGCGGTGCGGTTCGCGGGCAAGTACCGGATCATCCCGGCGGCCGGGTCGGACTCGCACGTGGCCCAGGGGCTGGGGAGCGTGCGCCAGCGGATCCATGACTTCGACGGGCCGGCCGAGTTCCTCGAGGCGATGCGGGATGCCGACATCACCCGTAAGCACAAGAACCTGGTCTACGTGCAGACCTTGAAGTTCCTGCAGACGACGGGCCGGCCGAAGGCGCCGAAACGGCGCGTCAGCAACCCGAAACCGGCCCGTGGGGGCCGTCCGCGGCGGCCCGCGACCGGGCGGCGGTAGGCGAGCAAGTCCTGATGCACCCGATTCGTCGCGAAGGAGCCGCGCCGACCTCGTCAAAGATGTCCGGGCAGATGCATTCCACCGACGACGAGATCCGCGAGAAGTATCTGGAGAGGGCGATCCGCGAGCTCAACCAGATGAGCCGCGAAATCCTCGAGTGCCCCTACTGCCCACGCGGCAAGTTGATGCCGGTGCTCGGCTCCGGCCACCCCCAGGCGGATGTCCTGATGCTCAAGCACTCGCCGATGGCGGCGGAGATCGAGGAGGGGGTCGCCTTCTACGGCCGCGCCGGCAACGCGCTGATGAAATCGTTCAAACGGCTGGGGATCGACCCGCTGGTCGTCTACGGCACGCTCTGCGTGAAGTGCCCGATCGCCGAGCCCGATCTGGCGCCGCAGGAGTGCGTCGCGCGGCTGATCGAGGAGATCGCGATCGTGCAGCCGAAGATCGTCGTCGTCATGGGCGAGCCCAGCCTCCGCGTCCTCAACGGCCTCCAGGTCCCGCTTTCGCGGCAGATCGAGAAACGCGAGGGCGAGATCCAGGCCTTCACCCCGACGATCGACGCCCTCTACGTCCCCGACATCGACGAAAGCCTCGACGAAGAGGGCGCCAAGCAGCGCTTCTGGCGTGCCTTCCGCATGCTCGGCACCTGGTACGAGGACCTCCCGCCGTACTGACGGGCGGTGGTTGCATCCGCACGCGCGGATGACGCATCTGGGCGGCGCAGTTCGCCGCCCGCCTCCTCGCGAATAGCTGGGCTATTCGCTCGTCGGCGTTCGACGCCCTGCTTGCCCATCTGCGCCCCCGCTCGCGCGTCTGCTTCCCACCGCCAGTCAGTCCGGCGGCCGCCATGCGGGATCCAAAGTTGATGGGCCGAAAAGTTGCCCTATAGGTGGAGTTTTCGGCCCATCAACATGGGCAGGTCGGGTGGGGCGACTTCGAGGCGGATCCTAGACCGGTGGGGGCTAGTCGCCGCTTTCGGCGGCGGCGGTGCCCTCGGCGGCGGCGACGCCGAACGCCGCCGCGTCCGCGGCCGGCGCGGTCGGGCTCGCCTCGGTGGCGGTCGGTGAGGCACTGCCGCCGGCCCCGCTCGGCCCCACCCGCTCGAAGAGCGCCACGCACTCGATGTGCGGGGTCTGCGGGAACATGTCGACCGGCCTGACGCGGCGGAGCTTGTAGCCGGCCTCCTCGAGCTGCTTCGCGTTCGGGGCGAGCGTCGTCGGGTTGCAGGAGACGTAGACGATCCGCTTCGCCTCGCACTCGATCACTCGCCTGACGATTTTCTGCGAGAGCCCGGCGCGCGGCGGATCGACCACGACGACGTCGGGCCTGCCCGCCTTCTCGAGCAGCGGCCGCACTCCCGTGCGGGCATTGGCGGCGACGAACTTGGCGTTCTCGATCTTGTTGCGGCGAGCGTTGCGCTCGGCGTCGTCGATCGCCTCGGGGACGATCTCCAGCCCCCAGACCTCGCCCGCGTCACCCGCCATCGTCAGCCCGATCGTGCCGATCCCGCAGAAGAGGTCGAAGACGCGTTGGCGTCCGTCGAGCCCGGCGAACTGGGCCGCCACGCCGTAGAGCCGCTCCGCCATCTCGGTGTTGGTCTGGAAGAACGCCCCGTGGGACATCTCGAACTCGAGGCCGCAGAGCTCCTCGTGCAGGCGTTCTTCGCCGAGCGCCCCGGTCGGCCCGTCGGTGCCGCCGGAGTCCCCCTCGATCGTCGTGTGGAGGTCGACCGGCGGTCGCGGCAGTCGCGCCGCGGTGGTCACCAGGCGGGTCTGGATCTGCCCGGTCCGCCGCCCCTCGCGGACGATCAGGTTGCGCAGCACGCCGCGCCGCGCCCGTGCGTCGTAGGCCGAGATGGCCTCCATGCGCGCCCATCCGCGCACCCCGTTGCGGGCCGCGTTGCCGGCTTCGCTCGCCAGCTTGCAGTCGTCGACGTCGACGATCAGGTCCCAGCGACCGCGGGCATGGAAGCCGAGCGCGACGCCCTCGTCGGCGGTGCCGACGGCGCCCGCGCCGAACGAGTACTCGAGCTTGTTGCGGTAGCGCCACTCTTCCGTGGCGGGGACGATGTCCTCCATCTCGAAGCCGTCCAGCCCGCCGATCCGGCGCAGGGCATCCTCGACCTGGGCCTGCTTTTCGGCCAGCTGGCGCTCGTAGGGCAGGCCCTGCCACGGGGCACCCGGGCAGGGCTCGCCGCCGTGGGTGCAGCGGTCCGGGATCCGGTCGGTGCCGGCCCGGAGCAGCTCGACCGTGCGCGCCTCGGCGAAGCGCTTCTTGCCTTTCGTCACCTCGGCGAGGACGCGGTCGCCGGGCAGCCCGCCCGCGACGAAGACGACGAAGCCGTCGGTGCGGGCCACGCCGCGCCCGCCGAAGGCGAGCGAGTCGATCTCGACCTCGAGCCGCTCGCCTTTGCGCGGCGCCCGCCGGGGGGCGGCCTCGGTTCCCGTCGCGCTCTCCACCTAGGGGAGTTTCCTGCGCGCCTGGCGCACCAGTTTCTCCAGCTCGGAGAGCAGCGAGTCGGTCTGTTTGCGGCCGCGTCTGAGCAGCTCGCCGATCATCTTCTCGGCGTCGCCGTGGGTCATCCGGCCGCGTTTCACGGCGTCGTCGACGACCTCCTGGATGCGCTCGCGCGAGAGCGTGACGCTGTGCTCGAGCGAGTCACGGAACTGGGCGATCGACTTGTCGAGGCCGACGGTCGGGCGGGACGAGCGTTTTTTCGCGCCGGCGTTCGGCGTCGATTTCGCGGCGGTTTTTTTCGGCGCCGCTTTCGGTTTCGGTTTCGCTTTCGAAGTTTTTTTGGCGGCCGCTTTTTTCGGTTTGGCTTTCGCTTTTTTTGCCGTCGTTTTTTTCGCCGATGCTTTCGCCGCAGCTTTTCTAGGTTTCTCGTCAGCCATCAACGCCCCCTCGTTTGGTCACGATTGCCGGGTCGGAGTTGCCTACCCATGCGGCGAATATCTCAATTTGCGAGCACCGGCGTGTCCTCTCTCGCGAAACGGGCCTCTACCGGAGCGTGATCGGAGAGGCGGAGGGCCTTGCCGTCGAGGCTCAGCTCGCGCCGCTCCGGCGGCCACTGGGCGGGCGCGACGATGACGTCGAGCCCGCGCACCAGCACGTGGTCGATCGCCTTCGGCCCGGTCGTCGGCGAGTCGAGGCCGAAGTCCGCGGCGAGCCGCGCGAACAGCTCCGGGTCCTCGGCCGGGCGCAGGTTGAGGTCGCCGCCGAAGATCAGCGGCGCGTCCCCGGCCCACTCGCTCGCCGCCCGCGCCCCGCGCAGCACGTCCTGTACCGCGAGCGCCGGGATGTCGTTGGTCGCGTGCAGGTTGGCGACGCAGATGCCCGAGGCGGTCCGGGTGAAGGCCATCGAGCGGCGCTCCGGATCGCCGGCGTGGATCTCCAGCTCGCGCAGCTCGGCGATCCCGCCGAGCTTCCCCGGCACCCGCACCAGGGTGGTGTTCGAGCCACCCTCGTTGCTGGCGATCAGGTCCGGGTTCTGCCGCGCCAGCATTGCGCGCCAGAAGCCGAGCTCGTTGCGCGAGGTGAAGACCCGGTGGTACTCGGCGCCGCTCGCCCGCGCCAACGGCCCGGCGAAGCGCGGCGGGCACTCCTGCAGCATCGCCACGTCCCAGGCCGCCGCGGAGAGCAGCGTCGCGAACTCCGAGGTGAGGTCGCGGTTGACCTGGACGTGGGTCTCGTTCGACTCGTCGATCCGCAGCAGGCGGGAGCGCCAACTGCGGAGCTCGGGGTCGGGCGGGAAGTCGCGGCCGTGGAAGAGGTTCCAGCAGAGGACGGTCAGCTCCATGTGCTCCGTAGTATCGGCGCCTTGAAGCGAGACTTCCTCACCGGCGAAGAGCTGGGCGCCTTCGAGCTGGAGCGCCTGCTCGACCGTGCGGCCGACCTCAAAGCGGGCCGCGACCCCTCCCGCAAGGGCGGGCGGCTCGGCGCCGAGTCGCTCGCCGGCCGCTCCGTCGCCCTTGTCTTCGAGCGCCCCTCGACCCGCACCCGGATCTCCTTCGACGTCGGCGTCTACGAGCTCGGCGCCCACCCGGTGGTGCTGCGCGGCGACGAAATGCAGCTCTCGCGCGGGGAGTCGATCGCCGACACCGCGCAGGTCCTCTCGCGCATGGTCGACGCCGTCGTGATCCGCTCCGGCTCCCACCAGCGGGTGGTCGAGCTGGCCGCCGCCGCCACCGTGCCGGTGGTCAACGCGCTCACCCCGCTGCACCATCCCTGCCAGGCGATCGCCGACCTGCTCACCCTGCGCGAGCGCTTCGGCGACCTCTCCGGCCTGCGCCTCGCCTACGTCGGCGACGGCAACAACGTCGCCCGGTCGCTGGCGGTGCTGGGGGAGTTGGCCGGGGTCGAGGTCGTCGTCGCCGCGCCCGCCGACTACCAGCTGGAGGAGGCGCACGGGGTGAAGCTGACCGGCGATCCGCGCGCCGCCGCCGAACATGCCGACGCCCTCTACACCGACGTCTGGGTGAGCATGGGCGACGAAGACGAGGAGCGCCGGCGCAAGGACCTCGCCCCGTTCCGGCTCGACGCCGACCTGGTCGCGGTGGCCAAGGACACCGCGATCGTCCTCCACTGCCTGCCCGCCCACCCAGGCGACGAGATCACCGCCGACGTCCTCTACGGGCCGCAGTCGGCCGTCTTCGACCAGGCGGAGAACCGGCTCCACGCGCAGAAGGCGCTGCTCGAGCTGCTCCTCAACTGAGAAGGTACGCCCGTGTACCCGGAGATCCACCTCGGCCCGGTCACCCTGCAGACCTTCGGGATCTGCTTCGCGCTTGCCTTCCTCGCCGCCGGCGCGCTCGTCTGGAAGCGCTTCGGCGAGCTCGGCAAGCCGCACGACTGGGGCTATGAGATGGGCTTCGCGGCGCTGCTCGGCGGCCTCGTCGGCTCGCGCGTCTATTTCATCGTGCAGAACTACTCCGAGGTCAAGCACGACCTGGTCGGCAACCTCTTCAGCGGCTCCGGGCTGGTCTGGTACGGCGGGGCGATCGGCGGCGCGCTGTTCGTGATCCTCTGGGCCTGGTGGCGGGACTTCCTCAACCTGACCCTGCTCGACGTCGCCGCGCCGGCGCTGGCGCTCGGCTACGCGCTCGGCCGCTGCGGCTGCCAGCTCTCCGGCGACGGCGACTACGGCAAGCCCTGGAACGGGCCCTGGGCGATGGCCTACCCGCACGGCACCGATCCGACCAAGGTGACGGTCCAGCCGACGCCCGTCTACGAGACCCTGGCGATGGGCCTCGGCGCCTGGCTCCTCTGGCAGCTGCGCGACCGGGTGCGGGCCGGCTGCCTCTTCGCGATCTACCTGATGTACGCGGGGACGGAGCGCTTCCTGGTCGAGTTCCTGCGCCGCAATACGCGCGATTCGCTGGGGCTCACCGCCGCGCAGTTGGAGAGCCTCGCCATGCTGATCGCCGGGGCGATCTGGATCGCTATCGTGGTGCAACGCCACGGAGGCATCGGCCGTCCGACGGCGAACGATTCAAGCGACACCCTGCAGCCCGCGGTCTAAGCGATCGTCACCGAGCGGGATCCCGTTACCATGTAGGGCCATACGCAAGAGTTTTGGAGCGGTCAATCGACGAGAGGATAGGCGGGGAATGGCGCCTGTAGACACTGAGAAGCAGGACGGACCTTCGGCGCGCACGATCAGCGCGCTGGTCGACGATGCGGCGGAGCGGTTCGCCGCGGCAGGTATCGACACGCCGCGCGAAGACGCGGTGGCGATCGTCGCCGATTCACTGGGGGTCGAGCCCAAAGAGCTCTCGGTCGACAGCGCCGACGACGTCTCGATGGAGGTCGCCGAGGACATCGAGAACAAGGTGAAGCGCCGGGTCGAACGCGATCCGCTCGCCTACGTGCTCGGCCGGGCGGCGTTCCGCAACCTCGAGATCGCCGTCGACGAGCGCGTGCTGTGGCCGCGTAAGGAGACCGAGCTGCTGGTCGAGGTGGGGGCCAAACTGCCGCAGGGCGCGCGGGTGCATGAGGTCGGCACCGGCTCCGGGGCGATCGCGCTGGCGCTGATGTCCGAGCGTCCCGACCTGGTGATCACCGCGTCGGACCTCTCGCCGGAGGCGGTCGAAGCGGCGCGTGAGAACGCCGAGCGCCTCGGCCTCGACTTCGACGTGCGGGTCGCGAAGGGCTACCCGGACGACCTCGGTGAGGTCGACATGGTGATCGCCAACCTGCCTTACGTCACCGACGACACCATCTTCGAGCGCTCGCCGGAGATCCAGCACGAGCCGCGCATCGCGGTGACCGCCGACTGTGGCGAGGACGGGTTGGGCGTGATCCGGGGGTTGATCGCGGAAACGCCGTCGGGCACCCTGATGGCGATGGAGCACGACACCCACCACGGCCCGGCGATGCAGGAATTGCTGAACGAGGCCGAAACCCTGCGCGACTACGAGGGCAACGAGCGGGTCAGCGTCGGCAAGGCGCCGTGACGGAGGAGCCGGGCGGGGAGGGCGCGGCCGCCGAGGCGACCGCGTCGGAGGCGGAGCGAGCGGCGAGCGGCGACCGCTCGACCTCCTGGTCGGGTGAGGAGAAGCGACGGGCGCGGGTCGAGCGCCTGAAGGCGGAAGGGATCAATCCCTTTCCGCACAGCTTCCTGCCCCGCGACCACGCGGCCGACATCCAGGCGAAGCACGACCCGCACGCCCTCGAGGAGGGTGAGCACGCCGACTTCCACTACCGGGTGATGGGCCGGGTGACCGGCAAGCGCGGGCACGGCAAAGTCGTCTTCCTCGACATCCGCGACGTCAGCGGCACGATCCAGGCGTACGCGCGGCGCGACAAGCTGGGCGAGGAGGCCTTCGAGCGGATCGAAGAACTCGACATCGCCGACATCGTCGGGGTCGAGGGCGTCCTCTACGTGACCAAACGCGAAGAACTGGCGATCAGCGTCGAGACCTGCACGCTGCTGGCGCCGGCGCTGAAAGACCCGCCCGACCTCTTCCACGGGATCAAAGACCCGGAGGTCCGGTACCGGCAGCGCGAGCTCGACCTGATCGCCAACGAGCAGTCGCGGGAGATCTTCAAGAAGCGCTCGGAGCTGACCTTCGCGATCCGCGAGTACATGCACGAGCACGGCTGGACCGAGCTCGAAACGCCGATCCTCCAACGGCTCACCGGGGGTGCGGCGGCGCGACCGTTCATCACCCACCACAACGCGCTCGACCGTGACCTCTTCCTGCGCACCGCGACCGAGCTCTACCTGAAGCGGGCGATCGTCGGCGGCTTCGAGGACGTCTACGAGTTCGGCAAGTTCTTCCGCAACGAGGGGATGTCGCCGAACCACAACCCCGAGTTCACGATGCTCGAGATGTTCGTCGGCGGCGCCGACTGGCTCGGCGTGATGGAGTTCCAGGAGAACCTCGTCTCGACCGTGGTCGAGAAGGTGATGGGGACGACGGTGATCGAGCGCGACGGGGTCGAGATCGACTTCAAGGCGCCCTGGCCGCGGGTCGTCCTGCGCGACGAGCTCCTCAAGGAGACCGGCGTCGACATCTATGAGGCGAGCCGCGACGAGCTGGCCGAGGTGGCCGGTGAGGACGCCGATCCCAACGACGACTGGGCCGGCCTGGTCGACACCCTGCAGGGGAAGCTGATCGAGCCGAAGCTGATCCAGCCGACTTTCATCACCGTGCTGCCGATCGACATCTGGCCGCTGGTCAAGAAGCATCCCGCCGATCCGAAGGTGTGCGAGGCGTTCGACGGCATCGTCGCCGGCCTCGAGATCAACGGCGGCGGGACCGACATCAACGACCCGGTCGAACAGCGCGAACGGTTCGTCGGCCAGCGCGAACGACAGGAGACCGGGGCGGAGGAAGACCCCCACCCGACCGATCTGGAGTTCGTGCGGGCACTCGAATACGGGATGCCGCCCGCGAGCGGCGTCGGCCTCGGGATCGACCGCCTGCTGATGATCATGACCGGCGCGAAAACCCTCCGCGACGTGATCATCTACCCCGCCATGCGCGAGCTCCCCGGCGAGCAGTAGGCGGGGCGCTCCTCAGACCGAGCGCAATAAACCACCGTCGATGGGGATGACCGTCCCGGTGATGTAGGCGGCGCGATCGGAGGCGAGGAAGGCGACCAGGTCGCCGAACTCCTCCGGCAAGCCAAGGCGGCCCGCCGGGACGGTTTCGCGCCCGCTCTGCTGCGCTGCCTCCATCGACCCGTGGTTTTCCGCCAGTCGGTCGGTGGCGAATTTGCCGGTCGCGATCGTGTTGACGGTGATGCCGTCGGCGGCGACCTCGCGCGCGAGCGTCTTCAGGAAGCCGATCGCGGCGAGCCGGTTGGCATTGGAGAGGGTCAGGTTGGAGACCGGCTCGACGGTCGAGTTGGAGCCGACGTTGACGATCCGTCCCCAGCCCTGCTCGCGCATCTTCGGCAGCACGCCCTCGACCAGCACCCGCACCCCGAGCACCAGCGAGCGGAACGCCTCTTCCCACTCCTCGATCGAGTTGTCGAGCGCCGTCCCCGGCGGCGGGCCGCCGGTGTTCGTGACGAGGATGTCGATCGGCCCGAGCGCCCCTTCGACCTCGGCCGGCAGCTCGGCCACGCGGTCGAGGTCGCCGGCGTCGGCGACGAAGGCGGTGACGTGGCCGTCCAGCTCTTCGATCACCGCGTCGAGCCG
>Ga0134125_10003873_pt1 | contig 17190 bp, 19 predicted proteins | sample KB31751_FD_96464 | JGI IMG/M metagenome (GOLD analysis project Ga0134125, IMG submission 96464) | Terrestrial soil microbial communities with excess Nitrogen fertilizer from Kellogg Biological Station, Michigan, USA - KB3-175-1 | ecosystem: Environmental > Terrestrial > Soil > Unclassified ...
GCGCGCTCGCTGTTCGACATCCAGTTGGCCGATCCCAGCTTTGAAACCAGCCATTTCCTGAAAGGCGCGCGCTCGGCCTATGAGATTGTGCTGAAGGCCTTTGCCGGTGGCGATCGCGCCAGCCTCAAGCCGCTTCTCTCGGACGAAGTGTACAAGGCCTTCGACGCGGAAATCGCCAAACACGGTGGCGCTCCCGCCACGGAAACGCTGGCCGGCATCACCGATGCCCAGATTGTCCATGCCACGCTGGAGAACAAGACCGCCGAGATCACGGTGTCATTCCGCGCCCAGTTCGCCCATGGCACGCCATCGTCCGGTGATTATGTCCAGCGCGACGTCACCGATGTTTGGACTTTCGCCCGCCAGATCGGCGCTTCGAGTCCCACCTGGACGCTGGTGGCAACCAGCGGCGCCTTGCCCTGACGCGCAAACGCGTCGCTTTTGTCGTGCTTGCGCTGTTGCTGGCGGCGCTGGCCGTCTGGTGGTTCACCAGACCCCCGCCGCGGTTGGCGCTTGTTTCTTTTGATGATTTGCCGGGCTGGCAAAATGCGGATTTGAAACCGGCCCTGGCTGCCTTTCGCCAAAGCTGCGCGGTGATAGTCCGCAAGCCTGCCGATGAACCGATCGGCGATTACGCCGGCACCGCCGGGGAGTGGCAGAAAGTCTGCGCGCAAGCCTCCGGCGAGGCCCGCGCCTTTTTCGAAAAGAATTTCACGCCTTACCGGCTCCCCGGCGAGGGCCTGTTCACCGGCTATTACGAACCGGAAATCCATGGCAGCCGGCTGCGGCATGACATCTTTCAGACCCCGGTCTATGGCTTGCCGGCCGATTTGATCCGGGCCGATCTCGGTCAATTCTCTTCCCAGTTCAAAGGCGAACATATCGCCGGGCGCCTGGAGGGGCGGCGACTGGTGCCCTATCCCGACCGGGCCCAGATCGATGCCCATGGCCTGGCCAGCGCGAAAATCCTGTTCTGGTGCGACGATCCGGTGGCGCTGTTCTTCCTGCAGATCCAGGGCTCGGGACGGGTGCGCTTCGAGAATGGCGAGGTCGCGCGCATCCAATATGCGGGCGAGAATGGCAGGCCCTACACTGCGATAGGCCGGGTGCTGGTGACCAGCGGGCGGCTGGCGCGCAATGACGTCTCACTGCAAAGCATCCGCGGCTGGCTGAAAACCAACCCGCGCGTGGCGCAAGCGGTGATGGAAGCCGATCAGTCCTTTGTCTTTTTCCAGGAAGCGCCGATCGGCGATCCCAGGCTGGGCAGCCCCGGCGTGGAGCATGTGCCTCTCACACCGCTGGGCAGCATGGCGATCGACCTGCGCCAGAACGCCTTGGGCGCGCCCTATTATGTGGCGACCGATCCGCTCCATGCGCTTTTGATCGCGCAGGACACGGGCGGCGCCATCAGGGGCCAGGTGCGCGGCGATATTTTCTTCGGCTTCGGCCCCAGGGCGGAAACAGATGCCGGCGGCATGAAAGCGCAAGGGCGCCTTTATGTCCTTCTTCCCAATGCGGTGGCGGCGCGGTTGGGCAAGGGCCTCTCCTCATGAGGCGCAAAGCTACGGAAGAAGAGAAAGAGCTTTTCCGCAAGCATGTCGCCGAAGCGATTTTGAGACCGGCAATGCCCAAAACAAAATCTTCCAAGAAGCCAGGCCCAAGGCCGGAGGGGGTAAAAATTGACGGAAATACTTCGGAAAAGTTGCGCCGCGGCCAGCTCGCGCCCGGCGCGCGCGTCGATCTTCATGGCATGACCGAAGCCGTCGCCCATCGCGCGCTTCATTCCTTTCTCGCAGGCGCGCAAGGGCGCGGGGTGAGGCTGGCGCTGGTGATCACCGGCGTCGGCAATCCGGCCCCGCATGACGGTGCGGAATGGCTGCGCGCGTCCCATGGCGTGCTGAAAGAGATGGTGCCGCGCTGGCTGAACGAAAAGGAGTTCGTGGGCCTGACCTCGGGTTGGGCGCGTGCCCACCGGCGCCACGGCGGCGACGGCGCGCTCTATGTCTATCTGCGCAAAAGCAAATGAAACAGGTTTTTCACGCGATCTGTGTCTCGACCCACGGTCCGGGCCTCTACGAGTTCACCGACAGAGTGGTGGAATTTGTGCGGAAAGAAAACATCGGCGACGGGCTTCTCACCTGCTACATCCGGCACACTTCGGCCTCGCTGCTGGTGCAGGAAAATGCCGATCCCGATGTGCTGAAGGATCTCAGGGATTTCTTCGCCGGTCTGGCGAAGAAGGGGATGGATTACCGGCACACCGCCGAAGGTCCGGACGACATGCCGTCACACATCCGCGCCGCGCTCACGCAAACGTCAATCGGCATTCCGGTCAAATCCGGCAAGCCCGCGCTGGGCACCTGGCAAGGCCTTTATGTGTTCGAGCATCGCGATGCGCCGCACATCCGCGAAGTGCTGCTGCACCTGATAGGGGATTAGATCAGCTTCGCGTCCGTGGCCAATTGCTTGAGGGACTTCTCGGGCCGCGCGCCATAATGGGAGATCACTTCCGCCGCCGCCAATCCACCCAGCCGCCCGCAATCGGCCAGGTTCTTGCCGTGGGTGAGGGCGAAAAGGAAACCCGCGGCGAAGAGATCGCCTGCGCCGGTGGTATCCATCACCTTGGCCACCGGATAAGCCGGCACGACGTGGCATTCTTCGCCCTTGATCACCACACAGCCTTTTGCGGAGCGGGTGATGGCGGCCAGCCCGCCCCAGGCTTTCATTTTCTCCGCCACGACATCGAAATCCTCGGTCTCGAACAGCGATTTCGCTTCGTCCTCGTTGGCGAACAGAATGTCGAGGTCGTGCGCCATCAGGTGCAGAAACTCGTCGCGGAAGCGACCCACACAGAAGGCGTCGGAGAGCGACAGCGCCACTTTCGCGCCGGCGCCCTTGGCCGCGCGCATCGCCTTGCGCGACGCCTCCTTGGCAGCGTCGGTGTCCCAGAGATAGCCTTCGATATAGAGAATCCTGGCGGCGGCGACTTCGGCCTCGTCCACATCGCCGGGTGTCATTTCGCGGCAGGCGCCCAGATAGGTGTTCATGCTGCGCTGCCCGTCCGGCGTCACTGCGATCATCGAAGACGCCGTCGAGGAGCCGCCGGCCGCCGGTTTGGTGGTGAAGTCCACACCCAGCGCTTTCAGACTTTCAGCGAAACGCGCGCCCAGAACATCGTCGCGCACTTTGCCCAGAAAGACCGCGCGTCCGCCCAGCGATGCCAGGCCCGCCATGGTGTTGGCGGCGCTGCCGCCCGCTTCCTGCACGCTTTTGCCCAGTGCCTTGTGCAGTTCGTGGGCGCGGAATTCGTCGATCAAGGTCATGGCGCCCTTGGCCATGCCGTGGCGAAGCAGGAAGGCGTCGTCCACGGCCGCGATCACGTCCATGATCGCATTGCCCAGCCCCGCGACGTCGTATTTTTGCGGCATGCCCACTCCCGATGGCGCTATAAACGGAATGCCATTAGAGCATGGCCTGGACAAATGGAAGCGGAGCAGAAACCGAAGGACGCATGAGGAAGAACATCGCTGCCTTGATGATCCTGACGTTGGCGGGATGTGCCGCGCCCCCGCGCCCGCCGGCACCCGCCACCGTGCCGATTCCGCCTGCGCCACCGCCACGCGAACCGGATGTCTTCACCGGGCTTCAGGCCACGCAATTGCGCGCTTTGGCCGGGGCGCCCGCCTTCACCCGCAAGGACGGCGCCACGGAAATGTGGCGCTATGATACGCAATCCTGCCGCGCCTTCTTTTTCTTCACCGGAACGCCGGCCAAGGTCCAGCATGTGGAGACTTTGCCCCGCGGGGCCGATGGCGGCGCCGATCCCGCCTGCCTCAATGCTTTGCGCGTCCGGCGGTCTTAAGTCTTTTCGGCGGCTTTTCCGGCGGCAATTCTTTCGTCTTGTCGGGGAAGTTGCAGAGATCGCGCACCACGCAGGTGGGGCAAAGGGGCTTTCGCGCCACGCAGGTGTAGCGGCCATGCAGGATCAGCCAGTGATGGGCATGCAGCCGGTATTTCTCCGGTACGCGCTTCTGCAGCCCCAGTTCGACCTCCAGCACATTCTTGCCGGGCGCCAGCCCGGTGCGGTTGGAAACGCGAAAGATATGCGTATCGACCGCGATGGTGGGTTCGCCGAAGGCGACATTCAGCACCACATTGGCGGTCTTGCGGCCCACGCCCGGCAAGTCCTGAAGCGCCTCGCGGTCCTTCGGCACCTGGCCGCCATGTTTTTCGATCAGGATTTTCGAAAGCGCGATGACGTTTTTCGCCTTGCCGCGATAAAGCCCGATGGTCTTGATGGCATTGGCCAGCCTGGCTTCGCCCAGCGCGGCCATTTTCTCCGGCGTGTCCATGGTCTTGAACAGGGGTTCTGTCACCTTGTTGACGGATTTGTCGGTGGCTTGCGCCGACAACGCCACCGCCACCAGCAGCGTGTAGGCATTCTTGTATTTCAGCTCGGTCTTGGGATCGGGAATGTGCTTCATGAGGCGCGCGAAGAACTCTTCGATTTCCGCGCGCGTCAGTAATTTAACCACGGCGCGTCTTGGCCGAGGCTTTCTCCCCCCGCGTCGCGAAGCGACTGGCGGGGGAAGATGTCTTCCGAAGGCTTGTCCTGAGGAAGACAGATGGGGGAATCATCAAAGGCCCAGCACGTCCGTCATGGAGTACAGACCAGGTTTCTTGCCCTGGCCCCAGCGCGCGGCTTCCAGCGCGCCACGCGCAAAGATGGAGCGATCTTCCGCGCTGTGCGAAAGCGTGATCCGTTCGCCCGCCCCCGCCAGGAACACTTGATGCTCGCCCACCACCGAACCGCCGCGCAGGCTCGCAAAGCCGATTGCGCCGTCCTTGCGCGGCCCCGTGTCGCCGTCGCGGCCCCGCACCGCATGCGTATTCAGCGACACGTTGCGGCCCTTCGCCGCCGCCTGGCCCAGCAGCAGCGCCGTGCCCGACGGCGCATCCACCTTGAGCTTGTGGTGCATCTCCAGAATTTCGACGTCATAGCCGGGAAGCGCCATGGCGGCTTTTTCCACCAGCGCCGCCAGCAAGGTCACGCCCAAACTCATATTACCGGACTTGACGATCACGGCATGGCGCGAGGCGGCCTGGATGCGGGCCTCTTCGTCGAGCGCAAAGCCGGTGGTGCCGATCACATGGACGATGCGCGCCTGAGCCGCCAATCCTGCCAGCATCACCGACACCATGGGGCGGGTGAAATCGATCACCGCCTGGGCGCCGGCGATCAGGAGAAGCGGGTCGGCGGTGAGTTTGATCCCATTGGCGGCGAGGCCCGCCAACTGGCCGGCATCGCGCCCCAGATCGGGATGGCCTTCCGCTTCCAGCGCACCGCAAAGGACCATGCCTTGCGCCTGGGCAATCTCACGCACCAGCGCGCGGCCCATCCGGCCGGAAGCGCCGGCCACCACGATGTTGAGTTCCCCCGCCATCTCCCTCAGACCTTGGTATCGACAGGCGCGGTGTCGCGGCGCGCCACCGTCACCATGGCGGGGCGCAGCAGCCGGTCGCCGATCATGTAGCCTGCCTGCACCACGTCGATGATGGTGCCGGGCGGCTTGCCGTTGCCCGGCACCTCGGCGATGGCCTGATGCAGATTGGGATCGAATTTCCCGTTCTCCGTGGAGACGGGTTTGACGCCATAGCGCTCCAGCGTCGCCATCAATTGCCGGTCGGTGGCTTCGACGCCATCGAGCACGGCCTTCACTTGCGGGTCGGCGGCGTCACGCAACTCCGGCGGACATGCCGCAAGCGCGCGGGAGAAATTGTCGGCGATCGAGACCATGTCGCGGGCGAATTTGGTCACCGCATATTGCGACGCTTCGGTTTTTTCACGCTCGGCCCGGCGGCGGATATTCTCGGCTTCCGCCAGCGCGCGCAGGCGCTGGTCGCGCAGGGATTCCACTTCGGCCTTCAACACCGCCACGGTGTCGGGCGCGGAATCGTTGGCCGGATCGGCCATCCGCGCTTCCGGCATTTCCTGTTCTGTTTCTTCGCTCATGACATGTCCTTGAGGGATTTCCTTAAACGCTAGCCAAGCAATCGTCCAATGACTTTGGCGGTATGGTCCACCATGGGAATGATGCGGCCATAATTGAGCCTTGTGGGCCCCAGAACGCCGATCACGCCCACGATCTTGCCCGCGGCATTGGCATAAGGCGCGGCCACGATGGAGGAACCGGAAAGCGAGAACAGCCGGTTCTCCGAGCCGATGAAGATGCGCACGCCATCGCCTTCCTTGGCCAGTTCCAGAAGGCGGATCAGGTCGGCCTTGCGCTCGATGTCGTCGAACAAGGTGCGGATTCGCTCGATGTCGGCTTGCGCTTCCACACTGTCCAGCAAATGCGAAGCGCCGCGCACGATCAGCACCTTGTCGTCACCGCCGCCGCCGGGCTCGGCCAGGGTGGCCAGGCCTTCGGCGACGATCTTGGCGGTGAGCGTGTCGAGGATGGCGCGGTCGCTTTCCAGTTCCGCCAGGATTTCGGTCCGCGCGGCATCGATGGTCCGCCCGGCCAGCCTCGCATTGAGATAGTTTGTGGCTTCGATCAGCGCCGATCCGGGAAGGCCTGGCGGTGTGTTGATGACGCGATTTTCCACCTGGCCATCCTCGCTGACCATGATCACCAGGGCTTTGCCGGGACCGACCTGGACGAACTCGACATGCTTGAGGGCCGCATCCTGCTTGGCGGTCACCACCAGCCCGGCACAGCGCGACAGGCCCGAGAGCAGGGTGGTCGCCTGGGTGAGAACGTCTTCCAGACGGCGCCCACTGCCCGACATGCGCGCTTCGATCATCCCGCGCTCTTGAGGTTCCAAGTCACCCACTTCCAGAAGCCCGTCCACGAACAGCCGCAGGCCCTTTTCGGTGGGCACGCGGCCCGCGCTGGTGTGGGGAGCATAGAGCAGGCCCATCATCTCCAGGTCTGCCATCACATTGCGGATGGAGGCGGGCGACAGCGTCAAAGGCAGGCGCTGGGACAGGGTGCGCGAGCCCACCGGCTCGCCCGAGGCCAGAAAGGCTTCCACCAGATGGCGGAAGACTTCCCGGGGGCGTTCCTCCAGGGGGGGATAGGCGAGGCGGGCGGCAAACGAATCCAAGATAAGCCTCTGATATTACTGGGTTACTATCCTCGACCGGCAGCCTATTGGACGCGGGGGACGCCAAAGCGGCTAAAGCATTTTCGTGACGAAAATGCTCTAGCTTTTTTTGTTTGTCGCGGTTCCGGACGGAAAACCGCTCACACTTTTCCTGGAACAGCTCTAAGTAACCGCGCCAAACTTCCACTTCAAGATATACGGAGCCCATGCGCCTCTCCAATCGTAGCCCCGATTCCTTGCGTTCCGTCAGCCTGGAACCGGGCACCGCCCGCCATGCCGAAGGCTCCTGTCTGGTCAAGTTCGGCGACACCCATGTGCTGGTCACCGCCAGTCTGGAAGAGAAAGCGCCGCCCTTCCTGAAAGGCTCCGGCAAGGGCTGGGTGACGGCGGAATATGGCATGCTGCCCCGCTCCACCCATGAGCGGATGCGGCGCGAAGCGGCGGCGGGCAAACAATCCGGCCGCACCCAGGAAATCCAGCGCCTGGTGGGACGGTCCCTTCGCGCCGTCTGCGACCTCACGGCTTTGGGGGAGCGTCAGGTTACGATCGATTGCGACGTGCTGCAGGCCGATGGCGGCACCCGGACCGCCGCCATCACCGGCGGTTATGTGGCGCTGGCCCAGTGCGTGGGCTTCATGCAGAAGACCGGGCTGGTAAAGACACCGGTGTTGAAGGATCACGTCGCGGCGGTCTCCTGCGGCATCATCAAAGGCGAGCCCATGCTCGACCTGAATTATGACGAGGATTCCACTGCCGAGACCGACGCCAATTTCGTGATTACCGGCGGGGGCGGATTGGTGGAGATCCAGGGGACGGCCGAAGGCGCGCCTTTCACCGAAGAGCAGTTGGGCCAATTGTTGCGGCTGGCGCGCAAAGGCATCGGCGAATTGATCGTGCTGCAGAAGCAAGCCCTCACATGAAGCTGCCGCGGGGCAGCATCCTGATCGTCGCCAGCCACAATCAGGGCAAGGTGCGCGAGATCAAGGCGCTCTTGGGACCGCATGGCATCGAGCCGGTCAGCGCCGGGGAATTGGGTCTTCCCGAGCCGGAAGAAACCGGCGCGACGTTTGCCGCCAATGCGGAATTGAAGGCGCGGGCGGCTGCCGATGCCGGGCACCATCCCGCACTGGCCGACGATTCCGGCCTGTGGGTCGATGCGCTGAATGGCGCCCCGGGAATTTATTCGGCGCGATGGGCGGGACCGAACAAAGATTTCGGCGTGGCGATGGCCAGAGTGGAAAAGGAATTGCTGGAAAGGAAGGCGCGGGATTTTTCCGCCAAATTCGTCTGCGCGCTGTCGCTGGCGACGCCCCAGGGCGAGATCAAGACCTTCGAAGGCGAGATTCACGGCCATCTCACCTTTCCGTCCAAGGGCCAGCTTGGCTTCGGCTATGATCCTATCTTTGTCGCGCACGGGATGGACCAAACCTTCGGCGAGATCGATCCGCATGTGAAGAACGCCATGAGCCATCGCGCCCGCGCCTTCGAGAAGCTTCTTCATAGTGGTATCTTGGCCGAGTCCATCTGATGTCATTCGGGATTTATGTGCATTGGCCGTTCTGCGCCGCCAAATGCCCCTATTGCGATTTCAACAGTCATGTCCGCACCGCGATTGACGAATCGGGTTGGATCGAAGCGATCGAACGCGAGCTGGATTGGACGGCTGAGAGCCAGGGCAAGGATCGCCCCCTCGTGGAAACGATTTTCTTCGGCGGCGGCACGCCATCCCTGATGACGGGCGCGTCGGTGGGGCGTGTGCTGGAACAGATTGCCCGCCTCTGGCCGATGGCGAACGATGTCGAGATCACATTGGAAGCCAATCCCGCCAGCGCCGAGGCCGCACGCTTTGCCGATTATCGCGCCGCGGGCGTGAACCGGTTGTCGCTGGGCATGCAGGCCTTGAACGATGGGGATTTGAAGCGCCTGGGCCGTTTGCACGACGCACAGGAGGCCAAGGCGGCGCTTTCCCTCGCAAGGCGGAATTTCGCTCGCGTCTCGCTGGACTTGATCTATGCCCGGCCCGAGCAAAGCGAAGCAGCCTGGCGCAGCGAACTCAAGGAAGCCTTGTCGTACGGCACCGATCATCTCTCGCTTTATCAGCTCACCATCGAGCCGGGCACGCCTTTCGCGGTACTTTACCAGAACGGCGCGCTCAAGATACCGGATGAGACATTGGCGGCGGACCTTTACGAAGCGACCCAGGAGCTGACCGAAGCCGCGGGCCGCCCTGCCTATGAAATCTCCAATCATGCCGCGCCCGGTTCGGAGAGCCGCCATAACCTCCTCTATTGGCGCTATCAGGATTATGCCGGGGTGGGGCCGGGTGCGCATGGCCGCCTGAGACTAGGTGGCAAACGCATCGCCACTTCCACCATTCGTCTGCCCGAGCGCTGGCGCGAAGCCGTCGTGAAAGGCGAGAACAGCTTCATCGATTTTGCGGCAGTGAGCGACGAGGATGCGGCCCGCGAGCATCTCTTGATGAATTTGCGTCTTCACGAAGGCGCCGATCTTGCCGTTTATGAAACGCGGTGGGGCGCCAAGCCTTCGCTTGCCAAGCTCACCCCGCTATTGGAACAGGGCCTGCTCCGCCAGGATGGCGACATTGTCAGCGCGACGGCCCAAGGCCGGTTGGTGCTGAACGCGGTTATCGCAGCATTGCTGAATTAATTTCCCCCCGCCCTTCGCAGCCTCAAAAACTTCGTGCCTGGAAAGTTTTGGGCGCCGGGTTCACCACATGGAAGCCGTCGGGCTCGACTTCCAGGATCGCCAGACCCCGTTCCGATGTGCCGTCGCGGTTGAAGCGGAAGATGCCATCCACGCCGGAGAACCCATTGGGGTCCATCAGCGCCGCCGGGGTGAAGCGATGATAGGGCTGGCCCTTGGAAAGCAGCGCCACCAGCGAGATGGCGTCATAGGCCAATGAAGCAAGCTGCGGCGGATCGGCGCCATAGACAGTCTTGTATTTCTCGACGAACGCCGCATCGGCATCCGGCTCGGGCGCGGCGAACCAGCCGCCCTCCAGGGTCTGCTCTCTTGTCAGGCCGGGATCGTCCCACAAGCCCGTGCCCAGCAATTTCACTTTGGCTGGGTCCAGCCCATTGAAGGCCAGCGACGGCGCGATGGCGCGAAGCACGCTGCCGCCCTGTGCAATCAACACCGCGTCGGCATTGCTTTTGGCGATGGCAGCCGAAGGGCCCATCACGGCGGAGGTATCGGGGGCGAAATGCGCGATATCCACATTGGTCGCGCCTGCGCTTTTCACCGCATCGCTGAACGCATTCGCCACCAGGTCTCCGTAAGGGGTCTGAGGCACCATGGCGGCGAAATTATGATGGCCCTGAGAACTGGCATAGGACACGACCTGCCGCACTTCGCTCTGCGGCAGGAAGGACAAGAGATAGACCCCATTGCCGGCCACGCTGCGCTCGGTCGAAAAAGCCAGCACCGGCACGCCGCGGTCGCGCGCGATCGGTGCGACGGTGGCGACGGAAGGACCGAACAGCGGCCCGACAATGATCTCCGCACCCTGGCTTAATAGTTTCCTAGCCGCGGCGCCCGCCTGATCGGGCGTGCCTTCGTCGGCGGTCATCAGGAGAAGCGTGCGGTTGCCGCTGTCGAACAGGGCCAACTCCGCGGACTTGAGCATGGCGGCGGCCAGGTTTTTGGTTGCCTGGGTGCCGCTGGAAAAGGGCAGGATGATGCCTACCCGAAGCGGCGTCACGCCCGGCGCCAAGTTGGGAAGCTTGAGATAGTTGGTCTGGTCCCGGTCCAGCGGATTGGCGGCCGGCGGAGGCGGGGGCGCCACCACCACAGGCGGCGGCAGGGGCCTGGGCGGCGCGCAGGCGCTCAGGGCCGCTATCGCCGCCACACAAGCAATGGCACAAAGGCGTGTGGGGAAGGTCTTCCAACCAAATGGCACGGCAAAAATCATCTTCGGGTTCCCGGCAGGGAGAATATGGCAACGGTCCTACTAGAACGCCCGAGGCCGGTAAACCGCAACAGCTTGGCGATTTGAAGGATGCTTTGGCGCCTGGCCTTTATGTCACGGCCACGCCCATCGGCAATGCGCGCGACATCACCTTGCGGGCGCTGGATGTGCTCAACGCCTGCGATCTGATTGCGGCCGAAGATACCCGCGTGACCGCCAAGCTTCTGGCGATCCATGGCATCGCCAAGCCGCTCACCGCCTATAACGATCACAATGCCGAGGGGCAGAGGCCACGCCTTCTGGAGCGGCTGCGCGGGAAAAGCCGCATCGTCCTGGTGAGCGATGCGGGTACGCCGTTGGTTTCCGATCCCGGGTTCAAGCTGGTGCGCGCCGCGATCGTGGAGGGATTGCCGGTCCATGTCCTGCCCGGCCCCTCGGCGGTGCTGGCGGGCTTGGCGCTGTCGGCCCTGCCGTCCGACCGTTTCCTGTTCGCGGGCTTTTTGCCCAGCAAGGCCGGTGAACGCCGTACTGCGCTGGAAGAACTCAAGGGTGAAGGCGCGACCTTGATCTTTTTTGAATCCGGCATGCGGCTGGCCGCCTGCCTGAAGGACATGACCGAGATTTTCGGCCCCCGCAGAGCCAGCGTGGCGCGCGAGATCACCAAGCTGCATGAAGAAGTACGCCGCGGCGATCTGTCGGAGCTGGCACACACTTATGGACAGGAAGGGCGGCCCAAGGGCGAAGTGACGTTGCTGGTGGGGGGCGCGGCCAAAGCCGAGATTGATTTCGCCAAAATAGACGAGGCACTGGCCAGGGCGCTGGCCTTCATGCCGCTCAAGCCGGCGTCGGAAATGATCGCCGGCCTCTTGGGCATCTCGCGCCATGCCGTTTATGCGCGGGGGCTGGAGAAGAAAAATGGCTGACCGCACCAGAGCTGACCGTTTAATCGCCGAGAAGCGGGGCCATCGCAGCGAGGCCTGGGCGGCCTGGTGGCTCAGGCTCAAAGGCCACCGGATTCTGGGCCGCCGCATCAAGACCCATGCCGGTGAGATCGATCTGGTGACGCTGTCGCCTTTCGGGCCGGTCTGTTTCATCGAAGTCAAGGCGCGGGCATCGGTGCGCGACGCCGCCGAAGCGGTCACGCCCGAGCAGCGGACTCGCATTGCCCGCGCCGCCTCCCTATATCTGGCGTCGCGGCCCGGCTTGGCAAAGCGCGGGGCGCGGTTCGATATTGTCACCGTCGCGGGACTTCCCAGGCATCTCACCGATGTCTGGCGGATGGATGGGTGAGACATTGGTGAGCAGGCCGCTGACGATCGCGATCCAGATGGACCCGATCGAGAAAATTGACATCGCGGGCGATTCCACGTTCGCCCTGGCGCTGGAAGCGCAAAGCCGCGGCCACACGCTGCTCTATTACGGGCCCCGCGATCTTACCTTTCGCGAAGGCAAGGTGACGGCACGGGCGCGCCCACTTTCGGTGCGCCCCCGGCGCGGCGATCATTTCACGCTCGGCGAGGCTTCCGTCGTCGACCTGTCGACGCAGGATGTGGTCCTGATGCGCCAGGACCCGCCCTTCGACATGGCCTATATTTCGGCCACCCATATCCTGGAGCGCATCCATCCCAAGACGCTTGTGGTGAACGATCCTCGCGAGGTGCGCAATGCGCCGGAGAAATTGTTCGTCACCGAGTTCCAGGATTTCATTCCGCCCACTCTCATCACCAGCGACCGGCAGGAAATTCGGGAATTCCGCGAGCGCCATCAGGAAATCATCCTCAAGCCTCTTTACGGCAATGGCGGCACCGGCGTCTTCCGCATCGGACCTGGCGACGAGAATCTGGGCTCGCTCTTGGAGATGTTCACCCAGTTCTACCGTGAGCCGGTGATCGTGCAGCGTTACCTGCCGGATGTGCGCCGGGGCGACAAGCGCATCATCCTGGTGGACGGCGAATTTGCCGGCGCCATCAATCGCGTGCCGGCGGCAGGCGAGGCCCGCTCCAACATGCATGTGGGTGGAAAGCCCGAGAAAACGGAATTGACCCCCCGCGAGCACGATATCTGCGCAGCCATCGGACCGGAACTGAAACGGCGCGGATTGATTTTCACCGGGATAGATGTGATCGGCGACTATATGACCGAAATCAACGTGACCTCTCCCACCGGCATCCAGGAAGTCAAACGCTTTGGCGGCGCCGACATCGCCAGGAAGATCTGGGATACGGTGGAAAACAAGGCACATCCATGATCACGGTGCGAAGGTCATCGGAGCGGGGCGCCACCAGGACCGACTGGCTCGATTCCAAGCACAGTTTTTCGTTTGCCGAGTATTATGACCCGGCGTTCGAAGGCTTCGGCGCGCTCAGGGTGATCAACGAGGACCGGGTGGCGGGCGGCAGTGGTTTTCCGCCCCACCGCCATCGCGACATGGAGATCTTCACCTACATTCTGGAGGGCGCGCTGGAGCACAAGGATTCGACCGGCGGCGGCGGCATCATCCGTCCCGGCGAGATTCAGCGCATGAGCGCAGGCGCCGGTATCGTCCACGCCGAATTCAACGCCAGCCCCGACGAGCCATGTCATTTCATGCAAATCTGGATCATGCCGTCGCAGCACGGGATTGCACCGTCTTACGAACAAAAGACGATCGATCCCAAAGCTATCGGCAACAAATTCGCGCGCATTGCCTCGTCCGAGCCGCAACCCAACGAAGTGCGGCTGGTGCAGGATGCCGAAATCTGGGTGGCGATATTGGATGCCGATGTGGAGGCGATCCACAATCTGGGACCAGGCCGCCGTGCTTGGGTTCAGGTGACCAAGGGCGAGGTGAGTGTGGACATCGAACGGCTGAGCGCCGGCGATGGCGCGGCGGTGACGGACCAGGCGCAAGTCGCCTTGCGCTCGCGCACACCGGCGGAATTGCTGTTGTTTGACTTGGCTTGAAATCCACCCTCCCCTTGAGGGAGGGTCGAATTGCGAAGCAATTCGGGGACGGGATAAGCTCACGCCATGCCACCAACCTTCTTAGTCATTCTCTGGCTGTTCTTTGGCCTGCCCTCATTTGTGGCCGGGATCATCGCCACACTGCTTTACCAGCGGTGGCCGACGCGTCGGCGACAATCAAATTAAGGACTGGATCCCCTTCCCTCGCGGCTGGCCGCCGCTCGCCGGGGATGACAGCGCGCTTTAGCGCGCTGTCACTTTACCAACCCGAAACGCGACTTGTACCGCGCATCGATGCCGGAAAGCGGGAAGTAGATGAACACATCGGTGGTGCCGAACTGCCGGTCGATCACCGCGCCATCGCCGATGCAGCAACCCGCGCGCACATAGCCTTTGAGCAGGGGCGGCAGGCTGCGCAGGCCCTCGCGCGCATCGATGCCGGTCTGCGGCATCCGGTCCATGTCCACGAACAATTCCGGCCGGGCGCGCACCCGCAAATGCGCCGGCATGGCGTGGAAATGATGAAGATAGGACAGCGGCAGTGCCAACGCGCTCGCGTCGATGCCCGCCAACGAGGCGCAGCCGAACATCAGCTCGATGTCGAAGCGCGCCACATAAGCCATCAACCCTTTCCATAAAAGCTGCATCGTGCCGGGCCGCGCGCGATAGCTTTTGAGCACGCAGGAGCGGCCCAGCTCCAGAAATTCGGTGGCAACCGGCAGACCTTTCAGCATGGGCGAGATGTCGTATTCACTGGCGGTATAGAAACCGCCCGCCCGCATCGCGTCCGGCTTGCGGGTCAGACGATAGGTGGCCACGACCAGGGGCTGGCCGTCTTCATCATGGGCTTCGCGGTCCACCACCAGAAGGTGGTCGCAGACATCGTCATACTTGTCGAAATCGCGGCCTGCCTCGCGCATCTGGGGCGAGGGGATGGCGCTCATCTCTTGGTAGAAGACGGTGTAGCGCAGACGTTGTGCCTGCTCGACTTCGTGATCCGTCTCGGCCAGTCGCACTTCCAGCGCGCCGGAGGTGGCCAGAACCGGCCATTGCTCCAGGCGGCCTTCGAGCGGCCCCGCTTCATAAATGTTGACCACGAACCCGCGTCCCTCTGGCGCCTGTCGCGAGCCAAGGGCGTAAGCCTTTTCTGCGACAGAATTGTAATCTAGCGCAAGGTCTTAGGCCGAAGCAACGCATTGTGACAGCCGGCTTGGTCCGCTCTGGCACAAGCTGTGGTGCATACGGTTCATCTTTACGTAGCGGCGGCTGATTATTCGGCCGCTTTTCCCGCATGAGCGGTCTGGTGGCGTGCCAGAAACCAGAACAAAAGCAGTGCGGGAACTCCCAAGGCGCCGCAGCCGATAAAGAACAGGGCATAGGCGTTCATCTGCCCGAAATGGGATGACAGGCCTTCGACCGCGGCGCCGGAAAAGCCTTTGAGGATTTTTCCCGCCCAGGCATAGGTGGAAGAGAGCAGGGCGTATTGCGTCGCCGTATAGCCAAGACTGGTAAGCGATGACATGTAGGCGACCAAGGTCACGCCCGCCAGCGCGATGCTGAAATTGTCCAGCACCATGATGATGGCAAACGTCAAGGGATCATGCGCATAAGGCAGGATGGCGTAGAGCGCGGTGCCAAACATCTGACCACCGCATCCGACCATCACCGCAGGCATCAGCCCCAGCCGCAGCGAGAGATAGCCGCCGGCGCCCACGCCCAGAAAGACGCCGACCAAGCCCACACTGCCCCGCACGGCGCCGACCATGTCCTTGCTGAGACCCAGATCGACATAGAGCGGATTGTACATGGGACCGCTGACGAAATTGGGCAGTTGGAAAAGACTGATGGCGATCAGCATGACCAGCGCGGTTGGGCCATGGGCGCGGAAGAACGCGATGAAAGGTCCGGCGATGGCGTCGAAGATGCCGCGGCTTGAACTCAGCGGCGCTTCCTGTGTCTTGCGCGCCATCACCTGATCGGCGCGCTCAGGCTCTTTTGCCCAAAGGCAGGCGAGGATGCCGATCAGGATCAGCACGGCATAGACCAGGTAGGACGCATTCCAGCCGATGCGCTGGGCGATCGGCAGGATCACCGCTTCGGTGCCCAAAAGCGCGGTGCGGAAGCCGAATGTATAGGCCGAAGTGAGAAGTCCAAGCTCGTCCGCATTCGCCGCACTTTCGATCCGCCACGCATCGATGGCGGTATCCTGGGTCGCCGCGGAGAAGGCGGCCACCAGGGCGGCAGCGCCCAGCATGGGCAGGCCGTGCCCAATGCCCAGCACCGCCATCGCCGCCAGGGCGAGGCCGACGACGATCTGGGCAAGAAGAATCCAACCACGCCGGCGTCCTAATCGTCCCAGCAGCGGCACACGGATGCGGTCCAGGAACGGCGCCCAAAGGAATTTCAGCGAATAGGCGATGCCCACCCAGGAAATGAAGCCGATGGCGGCAAGCCTGGTCCCTTCGTCGCGCAGCCAGTAACCCAGCGTGTTGCCGACCAGATTGAAGGGCAGGCCCGAGGAAAAGCCCAGCGCCGCCATGGTCAGCACTTTGGGGCTGAGATATTCGCGGAACGAATAGCGGCGACTCATGCCGCTTCAGTATGGGACACTCCCGCACCCGAGGGAAACAAGGCCGCGAACATTTCTTCCAGCCGGAAAGGATCGACCGGTTTCAACAGAAACCCGTCCATTCCGGCCTCCCGGCAGGCGTCCCTGCCGCCGGGCAGGACATCGGCAGTAAGCGCCACGATGGGCATGTGCCGGCGCTGAAGCTTTTGTTCGACGGCGCGGATGGCGCGGGTGGTTTCGATTCCGTCCATGCCCGGCATGTGGATGTCGGTGAGGAACAGATCGAAATTCTCGCGCTCATAGGCCGCCAGCGCGGCGGCGCCGTTATTGACGCCGGTAACGGAATGGCCTCGCCGGCGCAGCAATTCCAGGATCAACAGCGAATTGACCGGATCATCCTCGGCGAGAAGAATCTTGAGTGCCGCTCTCGCCTCGCGCCGCTCCGGCGTGGGAGCGGCAGGCCGGGATGCGCGCGGGGTGGAAGGGTCGGCGAGGCAGACTTGCAACCGCTCGACCAGTGAGGCATCGCGCACCGGCTTGACCAGATAGTCGGCAAAGCCGCGGGTGCGAAGGTCTTCCAGTTGGGCGCGTCCCGCCGGCGTCACCAGCACCACCGCCGGCACCGTCAGGCCGGGCGGGA
>Ga0134125_10003874_pt1 | contig 17185 bp, 6 predicted proteins | sample KB31751_FD_96464 | JGI IMG/M metagenome (GOLD analysis project Ga0134125, IMG submission 96464) | Terrestrial soil microbial communities with excess Nitrogen fertilizer from Kellogg Biological Station, Michigan, USA - KB3-175-1 | ecosystem: Environmental > Terrestrial > Soil > Unclassified ...
CGAAGTGGTTGGCATTGTTACAAAATTCTTCGCGACGGATACGGACGAAATGAGCTTCGTCTGTTGTGAGGTGAATTGCCCCTGTGCGTTCATTCCCACCGACTGGTCGGTCACGGCATTGGTGATCTTCGCTGTTCCCTTCGTGATGCCCGGCGCAACACTCCGGGCGAAAAATGCATGCTGGGGCCGCACCCAAACTTCCATATCATACACTTCGCTGTTCCGCAACCCGGTTGGGATCGGGAAATCCAGCGAATTATTTGCCGCATTGAGGGTGAACGTACTCGTCAGCGTATCTCCATGTGCGGAAATGAAATACACAAAGTAATTGTATCCGAGTCCGTCCGCCGCCTGCAGCATCGACGTCGCCGGCAGCAGGTTGTATTGCCAGGAGCCCATCTTGACCGTCCCTTTCTGCCCGAATTCATTCTTGAGCAGGTAGCGCTGACCCGTTACGGGATAGGAGTATGCGAGATTGGCGGCTTCGATGTGGTCCGGCGCGGAACCCGTAGTAAAGAAATAGCTTGTATCCTGGAACCCCGTCGATCCGGCCGGCGTCACCCAAGCGTTGTTCACCAGTTCCTCCACCTGGCACTGGACATACATTTTGTATAACGTGTGCGGCTGCAGCATCACCTTCGGATACAGCGAGCTGCCCAACCCGTCGTCGGTCATCGCAAAATCGCCATTGAAGTCTTCGCCGGCCGTCAGCGAGTCGCTTCCGTCCTGCTCTTCCTTTGATAATTTGAATTGCGCAACGGAAAACCGGAAGGTCCGGGTGTAAGCGGTCGAATGATTGTCGTCCGGCGGCACCTGGATCGGATAGTCCTGTCTGTTCATCGGCACGCTGTAGGCAGCAGAGGGGTCGGCGAATACGGACGCGCTGTCCTTTGGACCGATGTCGGTGATCATCTGCAGCTCATCCAGCGGGTTGAAAGGTATCGTGCATTTTTCCCCGAAGCTGAACGGGAAATCGCCGCTTACACTGACCAGCCCGCCCAACGCGGACCCTTGCACATGCACCTCGCCATCCACCCAACTGGGGTTGGGTAAGCCGGCCTGCAGCGCACACCATGCTTCCTCGCTGACGAGATCTACGTCGCCATGATAGAACCAGGCGTCGACATGCAAGCCGACATCCAGCTTGAAATAGGCATAGAATTGTCCCATGCCATACCACTGGTTCAATCCAAAGCTACCGTCCGCCTGGACACAGCCCGAAGGGGGATTGGTGACATGCTCCATTGCCACGTCGAAGCCAAGCTCCGCTGTGACCTGCGCGTAGAGGAACAGGAGACTCAGATGGACCTGCCCATGGACCTCCGCGCCGAACATGAATCCCGGATTTGGCGGTTTTGCATTCCCGAGGAGCTGCAACATCGTGTACACGGCATTATCGCTGCTGCTCTTGTCACCCTGCTTGCCGGAGATGTCGGCAGGTAGCGGGGGAAATGCCGGCAGTTCGGTCCCCGCGTCGAAGTACGCGGTCGCACCAAGGTCTACGTAGAGCATATCGCCCGGGCTGCCGATCTTGATCAGGTCGAGTGAGATCCGTTTGTCCTGGTCGGGCTGACCGATATAGAGATAGTCGCCGTCGGGACCGCCGTGCATCCAGAGCGTGCCGGAAGCCGTTGCCACCAGGAACCGGACGTCGACGCCGACGGTCAGATCGAAGGTCCTTTGAACAAAGTCGTACACCATGGTCATGTTCGCGTTCACCAGGGCATTCGAATTATCCGGCGCGTTCGTCACGATATATCCTGCGCCGTCCATCCGGAGTTGGCCGAGCCCGCCGTTTACGATGGTCCCGGTCATGGTCAGCGAGGCGTTGCAGACCGACGGCTGGATCACCGATACGATCAGTTCGGCCTGGATGCCATCCGAATTGTTGCTCGGCGTCATGGGGATTGAACCCGGGCTTGTAGACGGATGAGTCCGGATCTCGGCGTCGCTTGGCGGCGTCAGCATCATATTGTGAAATGCTCCGCCGCCGAACCCGTTTACAAACAGACCCGGACCGATCGGCACTCCTGCGTCCATAAAGACACTGCCCCCGATCGCCCAATAATGGAAGCCACCCGAAGCAGGGAGGGTCGTGCCAAACTGCGCCGCCGCGTTAAGTTGGGCAAAGGTGAAGTCCGCGCTGAGGGTCCCTGCGATGCCGTCCCCATATGTGGGATCGCCATTCCGGAAGGAGAGGCTGCCCTTTACTTTCACCGGGCCTACACCGCCGTCGACTGTGATCGAATCGCAGTCGATCTTGTCAAAGGCAGCGCTCGGCGCCGATGTCCCTGGAACGCTGATGCTCCCGAGGATGCCCAGCCGCGCCGTGCCGCTCACGACGGATGCATCTCCAAAACCAATCCCCACCTTGACCGTAAAATATACCCCGGCCTCGAATTGGCCGGAACTCTTCGCTGTAAAACTGGGCGTGAAATCAGCCAACCCGAGATCGAACCCCGCGAGCGAGCCCTGTACGCCGCCCCCCAGGCTCCATTTTCCGGGAGAAAAATAAAATCCGGGACCTGCTTCCGCGGTTGTATCCGCGCGGTTGGCCATCGCCATATCCTGGAAGCCGACCCCGGGCAATGAGACCTTTGGCATGCCCGCGCGGTCGACGGTGATCCCGATGTTCCCGTTCAAATGGGCTTTTACCGCGATACCGGTTGCGTCGGTCCCGATCGAAAAGGACGAGTTCGCATCCAGATTGAGCTGTGCCAGCCACAAAGGTACACTCAGGCCGCCGCCCGATTGCACTACGAATTGATAGTCGATCTTACCATCCCCGCTGTTGAGGGCGCAGGTATAGGCCAGCCCGTCACTGCTGATCGGCAGACGGATCTGCCCGGTCATCTGCATGCCGTTCTGGAAGTTATTTTGGATCACCGCGATGTTTAGCTTATCAATTGAGAAGGCCCAGCCCCCCAGGCTGCCACTCCCGATGTTGAGTACATTCGTGGCGTTTATACCGGTGGTCACGCCGATGTTGTCGAGAATGAGATTTTGGAAGGCTACGCCGCCGACCGCGTCGCCCGGGAAGGTCTTGAAGACCGTTGGCAAAGACATGGTCAAAGCCGGGATATACAAGCCCTCGAAACTCATATCCTGCGCCCCGGGGTAGCCTGCCGGAAACGTGATCGCGCCGGGATTCTGCCGGGCCGAATGGTCGAAAGAGACGCCATCCGAATGGATCGGGAACCCGGGCAACCCCGCCAGTTCGAAGTCGTTGCTTAATACGCCCGTAGCCACCCAGTCGTTCCAGTCCGTGAAACTGAAGTGTGCATGGAAAGCCACCGGAGTCGTCAGGCGCTGATCGTTCTTGTCGACCGCGACGATGGCACTGCCGTTCGCGAACAGGATGTCCGCATTCGCAGCCACCGCACTCAGTCCTTTCACCGCATCCCACGAAATATAAGTTCCCTTCGACGTGTCCACCGCACCAGCGCCGGCGCCGGGACATCCGTTGATCGTGTATTTCAGGCCGGCCGCCGCATATACGCGGTCCTGCGGCAGGTATAGCACGCCGCCCGGCACTGACAACAAACCGGTGGGTGCGACGGGCAGTCCGCTTCCCGCCAGCACCAGCCATCCTCCGATATCGGGAAGGTTGACGGCATACATTACCGTCATATCCGCGCACGACGACCGGAAGTTCAGGCCCATCACGGCCAGTGTTGCGGGCGCCCCGCCCAAGGTCGTGTTGACGCCCATCGGGAAATTCACGGGACTGCCGCCCGCGGAATTGAGCAAGTGCATCCCGTCGCCCAACCGGCTCCTGATTGCGCCCAGCGTCCCATCGTCCAGCGCCGCCAGCTTTGTCACCACATCTCCCGCCCCGACCACACCCCAGCCGGGGAATCCGTTATCGATCACCGTCTGCGCCGCACCTGCGTACACTATTTTGTCGGTATTCACCCGGAGACTGTCAAAACTGACGTTCAGTTTAACATCGGCGGAAAAGGGGTGCCAGGCGATCGTACCACCACCCTTGAAGCTGCCGTCCGCATTCGCGGTAGCTTCCGAAATGGTCATCGAATATCCGTCTATCGTCACCTGTTGCCCCGCCAGCGCGCCGTCGAACGGATGGGTATTGCTGAGCGGGGTTGCCACCGCACAGGCTGCGACCGGCGTATAGGGCTCATTGATATACCCCCCGGGCTGAATCGACCCGGGTAGAACGGGCTTGTTCGCTTCCGGCAAATTCCCGGCGAGACTTGTCGCCGGAAAATAGGAGACGGGCGACCATGTAAAGGCGCCGATCTCGCTATATCCCTGGTTGGCGATCTCGAGCGGACTGCCGATCATCGGGATAAAATTCCCCTTGACCCTGACGATGTATTGCTGGCCGGGTACGAGTACATGCCCGTATTTCAGGGTGTCCAGCAGAAAAGTGGTTGCCGGAATATTTTGCTGGTGAAAGACATAGGGGTTATTGACAGCGTCCGTCACCGTCTGGCCTGCAAAGACCCGCCGGATCTCCAGATCGTACGTCAACGGTCCCATCGGCATCCCGCAAGTAGTACCCGGCGGAGTCCAGGTAAATTGCACGAGGTTGGAGTGCGGCGTGAGGTCCTGGAAACCGCCCGAGGCGTTGACGAACGTGCTGACAGGCAGGATCAGCTGCGGCGCCGCCGCCGTATAGCAAATTGTAAAGTAGGCGCAGCCTGTGCCCGGCGCTGAAAGCGGTGCGGAAAACCCTGGCCGGTCATAATCATAGGCGGTGACACAAACCCGGTAAACCCCTTCCGGAAGCTTGAAGTCGATGCCGTTCTGGCGCAGGGTGTTGAGATCGCAGTTCGTATATACGAGCGAATTTTCGTTAAAGTTCCCGAACGCGTTTTGAAGCATATCCCTCGTCACAGGCAGGATTGGTTGTTGCGCTGCGAGCACGATCGGCTGTGCGGCCTGATAATCCGGTCTTAGCGACACCCCCATCGGCGCCGGCGATACGCGTTCGATCGTGCCAGCCAGCTTGATCCGCTGCTGACCGGTTCCCGCGTAACGGAGAACGACCGATACATGGCTGCCCAGGTCCTGGTTGAGCTGGCCGGTCCGGTTGCCCATCATATCCGCCCTGAGCTGCGGAAGGTATGGAGGCACCGGCTGTATGACATTGACCTGCACACCTACGGTAAACTGAGCACGACCCGCCGATGCGAGCAACAAGAAGAACGTACAAAAGGTGAATATCCGGATCATTTGTCGTTTTTAGAAATGAAACCCATACATTATCCCACCTGCAAAATTCTTTGAGTTTACGGCGATGGGGATATGGTAGACGGCCGTCAGCGGATTCAGGTTGACCGGTGGCGTTAGCACGTAGTTGAGATATACGCCCACCGAATGATGCTGAAGCGTATAATTGCCCGTAAAGGAGAAAGTGGTGTTATTCCCCGCCGGCGAGCTGGAATATTTATTCAGGAAATAGCCGGCGCTGCCCAGCAGCGCCAGTTGGTGGTTGCCAAGCAGCTGGGCGTTCAATCCTGCATTAATACCCGCCGATTGATACCTGTTATCCCCCTGGCCGTATCTGTTATACAAAATCGCCGCGTTCAACCCCCAGAAGGCATGACTGAAATACAAAGCATAGTTCAATGAAGTGCTGATATTGTTTCCCGCGGTCAGCGCAGATGTCGCCGGATTGTGGTCATAGAGAGCGGTATAGCTCAAACTTGCGCTTATAGTATGCTGGTAATCATTGCCGGTAAAATTCAAGGTGGGCGCGACTGTGACCGAAAACATGAGCTGATCCATCCGAACCGAATCGCTGAGTGCGGAAGCGCCGTCACGCTGATATACCTGTGCGCCGGTCATGGTAGCGCTGAGATTGAAATGCTGCGAAACAAATGCGTTCACGGCCAGGTTGCCGGTCCGGGTGACCAGGGTGGACGCCAGCAGATGGGAAAGGTTGTTGTGCTGCGTGGTGAAGGCCAAATTGGTATTCAGGCGCCCCTTGAAAAAATTTCCGCCAAAGGCCCCGTTTACCATTTCGAGATCGTTCAGCATGTAGGGGACGCCCAGCGAGACGAAGTCGGGCGCGATCCGGCGATACCCCGCAGAAGCGTTGATGGTCTTCCAGGTGAACGAGACTTGCGACTGCCCTGCATAGGAAAATACCGAACTCCAGTTGACCGGCATCAGCTTTTTCATCAGCGTCGGAATCTTGTAATAGCCGACGCTATCGATTTCCTGGTAGGATTGATCGCGGTTAAGCAGGCCCGCAGCGAGATCGCCGCTCCATACCAACCGGTGGAAAAATGTAAAATGCCACGAACTTCCTACGACGGTGTTCTCCTGCGGCAGCACCGTCGTGAGACTGTCCTGCAATCGTTTGATCGAGCCAATTTCGTCTTTTGCATGGAAAAAGGAAATATTGAAATTATTTTTTGGGGTGCCGACGCCCAGTTTGAGACCATACCCGACCCGCGCATATTGTGGCTCGATGGGATGTGCAAAACTGGTATCTTCCTGGACCGCGCGATTCAACCGGCCATAGAAACCACCCAAATAGAATCCTTTCGGGCTTAGTTCCACGCCTGCTCCCAGGAAACTCTGGCCCGCGAACACCAGCGGCGAGAACAATATCGTCCTGTATCCCAGGTGCAGCCTGACCCACTTGTATGCGGGGCTGATGCCCACTTGCGCAAAGGGGTAGGCGTAGCTTTTGCCGTATTGGGTGACGACGAATGTCACCGGCATCGTCACGCCGTAGACTGATGGGGTAAGACTGCCATAGACATTCCAGGCAAACGGCGGCCGTGTGGGATACGCTTCGTTCGACTGATAAAATTCCATTCCCGCGCCAAGCGACCCATGCACGGCAAATGGCTTCTGGTCCCGGAGGTCCCCCAGGTCCTGTGCCAGGCCATTCGTCACCGCAAGCAGCATCAGCGCAAGACTGGTTAAGCTCGATCGCATATTCGCATGTTGATTAATGGTTATTCGCGGGCACCGATCCGGTAAGGAGCCGCTGTGCCATGGACATCCCGGAATTGCTATACCCCGCCGGAATTTTGAAAAGGGACGCCGGGAAGTTCCGTTGTTGCACCCGTTGCAACTGCATCACCATCGAATAGCCGGCGCCGTCTCCTCCTCCGGTCATTTTCACGAGGAAACCGGCCGCACCCGCCTTGTTGAGCGACCCAATCATCCCGCCCTGGGATCCGCTCAGTGTCAGCAACTTGCTGTACAGTGAGTAACCCGGCACTGCCGTGCTGGTCCACAAATCGAAGGTGGTGGAAGACTTGAAAGCTCCGGACCCAATGTTGTTCGAGACCCGGACATGGGTGCATGGGTAACCGCTTACGGTTTCTGTACCGATCCTCGTGACCTCGTATTGGCTACCGGAATTGATCAGCGCCGTGTCAATAATATTTAAGGTATAGGTTCTTTCGGCATTGTCGAGAATCATCGAATATCCGGGCTGAGCAGAATGGCCGATCGCGATGATCTTTCCCGTATGAGCGCCCGGGACCGGTATACGCATTTCGCTCCGGCCCTCCCCGCTATTGGTGAGCCAGAATGATGCGGTATCCTTAGAATTGCCCATCTTAGATGCGATCGTCGTAACCGTTTCGTAGAGGTACCCGCTCCCGCCGCTGGCCGTCATAAAGCTTCTTATTGCTGCCGCGGAATCCTGCGGCGATACACCGTCGCCGCCCGTAAGCCGGCTCAGCGATTTCATTACGAGGTCGGCCTGACTGGTGTCGTTTGGGTTTTCCCGGGCTGTTTTAGCGAACGCGCCCAACACCCGACCAAGTCCGCTGGTGTCGACCGGCCCACTGGTCGGGCCGGGCATTCCCGCCGAAGCTCCAATACCCGGAAGTGCTCCCGAAGCCGATACCCCTGTTGCGCCGCCTGAGGTAGCGGCCGCGCTCTTCTTTCCGGTTTTCGCGCCGCTGAAATTTGTGGCGCTGTCTATTTTATCGAGCAGCAAATTGGTAGTCTGGTTGGTTTTCCCGTTCGCCCGGCTCTGTAGCGTCTGTTTGATATTGTTTGTCAGATTCTTGAGGAACTGTGCCCTTCCCGGGATGCTTGTGCCGACGGCGCAAACGATCACCAATACAATAATCCGTTTCATGGTCAAATGATTAGTATGAATGCACTGATAAAAAAGAGGATCGCCAGCGCCAGCAGCAACCATTCGATCCATGTTGTCCTTTTTGTCGCCGGCATATCCTTTGGTTGACCAGCCAAAAGTCGGCGCATAAAAAAACGTTCGCCTGAATACTCGACGAACGTCTTTTAAAAATCGTTATACAGCAGCTTCTATGAGGGATCTACCCACTCGCCCCGGACAAACCGGGTTTGTATACACTCATTCCTGCGGCTGCCAATAGATTCTACCCCCTCCAACTCAGTACGGCAGTCAGCGACACCCCATTGTCTCCCTTAAAATACAGCCTGGCCCCAATCCTGCCGGCCAGATCGGATGCCAATTGCAGCCCCAAACCTGAGGCTCCGCTGTCGATCCGCCCCTGTTCGATCCGTTTGTTCAGGACTGCCGCATTACCGGTAGTCGTAGCGTTGGTGATCGTTAATTCTGAGGCGTTTGCGGCGACGACGATCCGCCTGTCTCCTTCGGAATACCTTACAGCATTTTGCAATAGGTTCCGGATGATCACCGATAGAAAGTTCTCATCCGACTCCCTGACCAAACCCGGCGGCACTTCATCGACCAGGCGGATTTGTCTTTCCTCCAGTTGGTCCTGCATCAACGCGACCTCCCTACCCAATACCTCGCTGATATTCACACGGCGGTACTCGGGGTGAAAATGCCGCATCTGGCTCTTGCTCCAAAGCAAAAGGTCCTCCATTGTCTCGAGCACGTTCTCGGACGCCTTCTTGAGACTTTCCTCATGTGCCTGGCGCGCCTCCGTCGTAAAGAGTTCGGGTTTTTCTTTTTGCAACTGCAGCATCCTGACGATCTTTCCCACCGGAGACCGCAGGTCGTGCCCGATGATCCCGAAAAGCTGCGCCTTGGTTTCGTTCGCCTTTGATAGCTCCTGGTTAAGCCTGACCTTATTCCGGTAAAAGAAATAGAGCAGCAGTGAGATCGCGCCAAGCGCGGCGAGACCCAGCACGAGGATCAACCTCGTCTGCGAGGCGTTTTGCAGTTCCAACAAGTGCAGCCGGTTTTCCCGGTCCAGCGCATCGATTTGCAGCTCCTTTTCATGTGTTTGATAGTGCGTTTCGAGATCCGCGAAAGTCCGTGACAACTTTTCCTTATTCAGGGAGTCGTTTACATCCACGTATTCTTTGTAGTACTGCAGCGCTGCAGCGAGGTCGCCTTTCCCCTCCAGGGCCTGTGACATGTATTTCAGGTCGTTCGAATACAATTCCTTATTGAGCTGCCTGGCTACCGGCATGGATTGCTGCAAAAGAGAGATCGCCTCCTGGTAGTCACGCTTGCCTTCAAAGTATCGCGCCTTTGTCATCTGGACCTGGAAATTCAGGAGCGGTGATTGGACCCTGGCGGCGACCGTGTCCGCCTTTGCGATATATGGGAGCGCCTTTTCATATTGCCGTCTATCGAGGTAATAGATAGCGATATTGAGATCGGATGAAACAATTTCGGACGGAAACATCATGGGATTCGGGGTCCCTGCTTCCAGCAGCCGGTCATAATGCAGTGCGGAGTCGATGCGCCCCGACGTGCTGTACGCCTCGACAAAGGAGCTCATCAGCCGGTTGCCTACGGCCGGTGACACGGAGGCGAACCGCTGCCCTTTCCGGAGGGCCTCAAGGCTTTTATCCGTCATTTGTGTATTGAGATAGAGCTTTGACAACATATCGCACTGGATCGCGAAATCGAATTTCATCCGCGGGTCCGCAACGGTATCGACCTCTTTTTCCCGCAATTCAATGCTTCGTATAAAATAGTCCTGCGCGGTGCTGTAGTAGGATATATCCTGATAATAGCCGCCCAGCGCGTAATAGCCGTCTTCCAGCATCCGTCGGTCGCGGGTGGTGTCGACGATAGACTGAAGGATATTTTTGATGCTGTCCGTCTTGTCCATCTGCTGCAACTGGAAGTTCACGGGGATCAACGTCACGCAGGCCCGCTCGATCAGCCGGGTCAGATGTCCCCGCTGAGCGGAATACAGGCTCTGGTAAAAATAATATTGGGCGCTGTCGAACCGGATCGCATAGTAATAGCCTAAAGCAGCCGACATAGCGAACCGCGACCTGAATTCAAAGTCCCCCGGTCCCGCCATCCCCAGCCCCTGCAGTCCCGCCGCCTTCAGCGCAGCATGATTGGCGCTGGCATTCAATCGCAGCGAATCGCAGTGCGCCGCCAGCGCGGACATTCTGTCTTTTTTACCTTGTCCCGAACTCCAAAAGCCCATGATCAGTAGGAACACGATGAGCATGCCCTTCAATGCATTCCGGTACAATTTCCCGACCGGCAGCTCGGAAGCCGCCAACTCCACCTTATTCCCTTTTACGGCCGTGACCTTTTGAAGGTGAACGGCATAGCTTCTATGGATACGCGCAAACTTGCCCGGCGGTAATTTATCCAGCAAATCGCTGAGCGTGGTGAGCACCAGGTATTGTTTATCCTTTGTCACTATCCGCGTATAGTCCTTCATCGCTTCCAGGAATTGAATTTCGGCGAGCTGGACCTTGCACTTGTCGTGCCCCTGTTTGATCACGATTGCGTCCTCTTCCTGCTCCTTGTCGTAAGCGAATGCCTTTTTCCGCAACTCGGCAAAGTCCCGAAGACGCAGCGCGCAGCGGGCAAAACGCTCCGCGGTCAGCGGCTTGATCAGGTAGTCGAAGGCCTGGAGCTCGAAGCCCTCCACCGCGAATTCCGGATGGGATGTGATAAAAACCGACAGCACCGGCATGCCATGCAGTTGCCGGAGTAACTCCAGGCCGCTCATTCCCGGCATCTCGATATCGAGGAACAGTATATCGGGCCGGTGCCGTGAGATGAATTCCATTGCGTGCAGGGGGTGCTGGCATGCACCCGCCTTTTGCAGAAACGGGAACTTTTCTGCCTCGGTTTCGAGACTTATCCGATCCAGATCGTCATCCTCGACGATCAGATACCTGAATCTATTCTCCATATCGAAATCGATTGGTTAGCTCATTCCTGATGCCCCTCCAGCATTTTTCGTCTCACCGCCCGTCGCCCATGCACCAGCCACATCGCGGGGCCGATCGCAAAGAAGAACAGGCCGGCCAGTCCGCCCTTGTCCGGCGGCAGCAGCAGCGCGAGGATCGCCACACAGATGCCGATCAGCACCATCGCCAGCTGCGCATACAGCATCGTCCGGGTATCGTACTCCTCCAGAGGACTTAATTGCAGGAGGCGCTTCTTGCGCAACGCATGCCTGTACATCAACAGAAAGATCAGGTAGATTGTCGTGTAGCCGGCCGTATAAATGATCATCAGCAGCGACCCGTCGGCGGGCCTTATCGAAAAAGGACTTTTCCCGGCCCCGTAGATCGTCTCACCAAATAAAAGTGAGGACAGGAATTTCAGCGGATAGACATAGAAAAGAACGACAAAGATCAGCAGGGAATTCAACACGACCGTTGCCGTGTCATCCAGCGCATACCTGCGGAACCAGGTGTGTTGCTGGAACCAGACCGTCATGAGCAGTGCAAAACAGACCGCAAACATAAAAAAGCCGCGCATCGACACCAGGAGTTCGCCAAATGTCTTCGGGACCTCGAGCGATACGATCAGGAGCGTCACCGCAAATGCAAACACGGCGTCGCTGAATGTCTCAATCCGTTGAACCTCATGTCCTCTGATGCGGAACCCCTGGCTATCCCGCTGCTCATGGGTCTTGAAGATAGTCTCCCTGATCATATAGGGAATGTACGAAAAATCGATAACTTTCCCGGAAATCGACATCCGCTGCATGCTACTCAGATCCTGTGTTTGCCTGTTCTTCCTCGCCGGCTTCCTGCCCGCCACCGGCCAATCCGTCGCCGACCTACCCACACTGACAGAAAAGAATGGCCGGCACGAACTCCTTGTCGATGGCAAGCCGTTTTTCCTTCTCGGCGGTCAGGCCCATAATTCCAGTTCGTGGCCCGCGACATTGCCGCAAGTCTGGTCCGCGATGGAAAGCCTGCATGCCAACGCTCTTGAAACACCGGTCTATTGGGAGCAAGTCGAACCTGAACAAGGGCGATTCGACTTCTCGCTCGTCGACACGCTCCTTGCCCAGGCCCGCATCCACGGTGTCCGCCTGGTGCTCCTCTGGTTCGCGACCTGGAAGAACGGCAGCAATCATTATATGCCGGGGTGGATGAAAGCTCACGCCGGCCTGTACCCGAACTGTACAGGCAAGGACGGCAAACCCGTCGATTCCCCGTCGCCGGTCGCGGAGGCGACCCTGGAAGCGGACAAGGCAGCATTCACGGCCTTCATGCGCCACCTCAAAGCCGCGGACCGGAACCATACCGTTATTCTCGTGCAGGTAGAGAACGAACCAGGGTCCTGGGGAACGGTTCGGGACTATTCGGCCGCCGCGCAGCGGTTGTTCCAGGGGCCGGTTCCTGTAGCGTTACTGAAACCGGAATTACTGAAAGCCCTTGGCCACCCCGGCGCGACCGGCGGCAACTGGACCGAGGTATTTGGCGCCGATGCCGACGAGTATTTCCATGCCTGGTCGGTCGCGTCTTTTATCGGGCGGGTCGCAGCCGCCGGCAAAAAGGAATATCCGCTCCCGCTGTATTGCAATGCCGCGCTCCGCGACCCAGTCACGCATCCCAGCGCGGCCTATTACGAAAGCGGCGGGCCGACCGACAATGTCATACCGATCTGGAAAGCGGCAGCTCCGGCGATCGATTTAGTCGGTCCGGACATCTACCTGCCGAAAACTGAGAAGGTCCTGAAGGTGATCGATCTGTATACCCGAGCCGACAACCCGCTGTTCGTCCCCGAGTCCGCGCTCTCGCCGGACAATGCAAAATATCTCTTCGCCGTGCTGGCCCATGGCGGGATCGGGTACGCCTGCTTTGGCATCGACGGACATGACGATCCCGGCCGCCTGGCGCCATTTGCTGCGGCGTACCGGCTTTTTGTGCCGGTCTCCATGCACTTGGCCGAATGGGCGTACGAAGGCCGGATCAGCGCCGCCGTCGAGCCGGACGACCATGGCCTACAATCCGTTGAAGTTCCCGGCTGGCTGGCAACCGTTACATTCGGCACGGGCAGGGGAGGCCAGATGCAACCCAATTTGCGCCCTACGGGAGCAGCCCTCATTATTCACCAGAAGAAAAATGTCTTTCTGGCGACCGGCACATTATGCCGCATCAGTTTCCGGCCGGCTGGCGCAGACAGCGGGAAGGCGTGGCAATACCTGAAAGTGGAGGAAGGCGGGATGGTGAACGGCATTTTTGTTCCGCGCCGGATCCTTAACGGCGACGAGACTGACTGGGGCGGACCCGCCTTTGGGCCGGACCCGGTCTGGCTACGAATCAGCCTGATCACGCGTTAACGGCAACGTTTGTTGCCTGCGGGCCGGGACCGGGCGGAGGCACCGTTGAAGCGCGCTATATGGCTTCCCTGCCATGACAATTCTTGTATTTCTTGCCGCTTCCGCAGGGACAGGGATCGTTCCGGCCGATCTTCGGGCCAACCTTCACCGGCTCCTGTTTTACGGGGGCTGCGGACGGATCATGGTATTCTCCGCCCCCTTCCGTGGGCACTCTTCCCGGCGAACCCCCGGAGACGACCCCGGCTTCCGCCAGTTCATCCTTGCGGACCCGCAGTTTGCTCATATCCGTCTTTTGTTCCCTGCCTTCCCGGATCGTCTGTTGGTGATGACCAGTCCCGGCATGGATGCCGGAGTGACAGAGGAAACTGATGATCTCGCGGTTGACGTCGCTGTCCATCCGCCGGAAGAGTTCGAACGCCTCCACCTTATAGATGACCAGGGGATCTTTCTGTTCGAGATACGCCGTCTGGACGCTCTGTTTCAGATCGTCCATGGCGCGCAGGTGCTCTTTCCAGGCTTCGTCGATGATGGCGAGCGTGATCTGCCGCTCCACCGCGTTGCTCAGCTCGCGGCCGTCGGTGTTGAGCGTCTTTTGCAGATTGGCAATGACATTCGTTCTTTTCTTCCCGTCGGTGAAGGGGACCACTACATTCTCGACGTGACTTCCCTGCGTCGCGCGAATGTTGGCAAAAACCGGAACTGCCTGTTTCCGAAGCTCATCCATTTTCCGCTCGTAATTCTGCGTCGCTTCCTGGTACAATTTTTCGGCCAACTCGTTGGCATCGCCTTTCAGGTATTCCTCTTGTCCGATTTGCGTATCGGCGCCGAAATTGACGATCGTCGCCAGCTTGAACCCCTCATAATCGTCCTGTTCGCGGAACGAATTGATCAGGCCTTCGGCGACGATATAGAAAGCATTGTCGAGGTCCAGTGCGAGCCGGTCCCCAAACAAGGCGTGGTTCCTTTTCTTGTAAACGACGTTACGCTGTTTGTTCATCACGTCGTCATACTCCAGCAGCCGCTTGCGGATGCCGAAGTTGTTCTCTTCGACTTTTTTCTGCGCCCGTTCGATACTCTTTGTGACCATGCTGTGCTGGATGACCTCGCCTTCCTTATAACCCATCCGGTCCATCAGCGAAGCGATGCGATCGCTGCCGAACATGCGCATCAGGTCGTCTTCCAGCGAGACATAGAATTGCGAGGTCCCGGGGTCCCCCTGCCGTGCGGACCTACCGCGCAGCTGCCTGTCGACCCGACGGCTTTCGTGGCGTTCCGTACCGATGATCGCAAGTCCGCCGGCCTCCTTTACGCCAGGCCCGAGTTTGATGTCGGTACCGCGGCCGGCCATATTCGTGGCGATCGTCACTGCCCCGGGCAGCCCCGCTTCGGCGACTACCTGGGCCTCCCGGGCGTGCTGTTTGGCGTTGAGCACATTGTGCGGGATCTTTTTGACCTGCAGCATTTTGCTCAACAGCTCACTCACTTCCACGGAGGTGGTGCCGACCAGGGACGGTCTACCTGCCGCCCGAAGCTTCTCTATCTCTTCGATGACGGCCTTGTACTTCTCCCTTTTCGTCTTAAAGACGAGGTCCTGATGGTCAATCCGGATCGCGGGCACATTCGTCGGGATCGTCACCACATCCAGCTTGTAGATGTCCCAGAGCTCCGCGGCCTCGGTCTCGGCGGTACCCGTCATCCCCGCCAGCTTGTGATACATCCGGAAATAGTTCTGCAGCGTGACCGTCGCATAGGTCTGCGTCGCCGCTTCGATCTTCACATTTTCCTTGGCCTCAATCGCCTGGTGGAGGCCGTCGCTGTACCGGCGGCCGTCGAGGATACGGCCGGTTTGCTCGTCGACGATCTTGACCTGGCCGTCCATTACCACGTATTCCACGTCCTTATCGAATAACGTGTAGGCCTTCAGCAATTGCTGGACGGTGTGGATCCGATCCGCCTTTACCGCATATTCGTTGAGCAGGGCTTCCTTTTGCTGGAGTTTCTCTTCATTACCCGAAGCGGACTTTTCGATCTCGGCGAGTTTCACGCCGATGTCGGGGAGGACGAAGAATTCCGGATCTTCTCCTTCCCGGGTGATCATCTGGATGCCCTTATCGGTCAGGTCCACCGAATTATTCTTTTCATCGATCGTGAAGTACAATTCGGCGTCGACCTTCGGCATCTCCTTGGACTGGTCAGCCAGGTAATAATTTTCCGTTTTCTGCAGCTTCACCTTTATGCCCGGTTCGCTGAGGAACTTGATGAGCGGTCCCGACTTCGGCAGTCCCCGGTAGGAACGCATCAGTGCGAGCCCGCCGTCCCTGGGGTCGTCGTTCCCCTCAGAAAATTTCTTCCTGGCCTCGATCAGGCACTGGTTGGTCACCCTGCGCTGGATCTCGAATAGTTTCTCCACCCGGCCTTTCAAGATATGGTATTGCTGATCGTCGCCTTTCGGGACCGGGCCCGAGATGATCAGGGGCGTCCGCGCGTCGTCGATCAGGACGCTGTCGACCTCATCGACCATCGCATAGTGGTGTTTCCGTTGCACCATTTCCTCGGGAGAATGCACCATATTGTCGCGCAGATAGTCGAAGCCGAATTCGTTGTTGGTGCCATAGGTGATATCCGCCGCATAGGCTTTCCGCCTGGCCTCGCTGTTGGGCTCATGCTTGTCGATGCAATCCACAGTCAGCCCCAGCCATTCGAAAACGGGCCCGTTCCACTCGGAGTCCCGGCGAGCCAGGTAGTCGTTCACGGTCACGATATGCACCCCTTCCCCGGCCAACGCGTTCAGGTAGGCGGGTAACGTCGACACCAGGGTCTTACCTTCGCCTGTGGCCATTTCGGAGATTTTCCCCTGGTGAAGCACCGTCCCGCCGATCAATTGGACGTCGTAGTGCACCATGTTCCAGGTAATCGGGCTCCCGGCAGCCATCCAGCTGTTCCTGTAAATGACCTGGTCGCCCTCGATGCGGACATGTTCGCGCCTGATGCTCAGGTCCCGGTCGAGGTCCGTCGCAGTCGCGGCGACCTCCGTATTGTTCGTAAAACGACGAGCGGTCTCCTTGACGACCGCGAACGCCTCGGGCATCAGGTTCTTCAGCACTTCCTCTATCTGATCGTCCCGGTCTTTCTTCAGCTTATCGATCTCCTGGTAAATGACATCCTTTCCGTTGATATCGCCGAAGGGCAGGGCCTCCGCATTGGCGTTCAATTCCGCGATCTGTCCGTCGATCCCCGCCAGGTGTTCCCGGATCCGGGCCCGGAACTCAGTAGTCTTGGCGCGAAGCTGATCGTTTGTCAGGGATTGGAAGGCCGAAAAATGCCCGTTGATCTCCTCCACGATCGGTTGTATATGCCGAATATCCTTTTCAGACTTGTTCCCGCCGAATATTTTGGACAAAATACCTAACATAATTCCTTAAGTATTAATGATTTTATGGTTTTACCGGTCTACGACAGTCAAATATAATGCTACCCTTACCGGGAAGTCAAATTGACAGGAAGACAAATGTACGAATTCTTCCGCTTCGGACGCCCCCGTCCCGCCCATTGCGCCCCGGCCCCGGCCGGGTCATCGTCAATCAAGTTTTTTTTTGAACAGACAAAGAAATTAGTATCTTAGTGCTAAATATGTTAGTTTATGTCGGTAGCCGGACAAAACCTCAAGTATCTCCGCAAGCTGCGGGGCTGGACGCAGGAAGAATTCGCCGCGAAGCTCGGCA
>Ga0134125_10003875_pt1 | contig 17183 bp, 14 predicted proteins | sample KB31751_FD_96464 | JGI IMG/M metagenome (GOLD analysis project Ga0134125, IMG submission 96464) | Terrestrial soil microbial communities with excess Nitrogen fertilizer from Kellogg Biological Station, Michigan, USA - KB3-175-1 | ecosystem: Environmental > Terrestrial > Soil > Unclassified ...
GCTCGGTGTAGACCTGATGGTTGTCGTCGATGTTGTAGTGCGCGAAGGCGCCCGCGTTCCAGCGCTCGTCCGGCCGCATGTAGTAGTTGAGCGCGCCGAAGTTGAATGCATCCTGGGGGTTCTGGAAGGGCACGAGCGTGCCGTTGGCCGGGTTGACCGTGAGGAACGGCGATGGAAAGAAGTTCGGTGTCGAGGTGCCCGGCACGAAGCCCGCGGCAAACCATCGCCCGGTCTGCGAGGTGCTCGAGCCGGCGCAGTTCGTTCCGCTCAGGGTACAGAGACTGAAATCACGATCGGCCTCGAGGACTGCGCCTGTCCGCCGATAGCCGACATACGCGGTCGCGTTGCCTTTGCCGTCGGCAAAGTTGCCGCCCATGATGAGGGTGACGTCCTTGGTGGCGCCATCCCACACCGAGCTGTGGGCCTGTCCGAATCCGGCGGCCGGTGCGAACTGACCCCAAAAGTTGTGCTGGTCGTGCTGATAAGCATTCGCGTTGGCGTCGATCTCGAAGCCCTGGAAGTGGTCGTTCATCACGAAGTTGACCACGCCTGCCACGGCGTCGGCGCCGTACACGGCAGCGGCACCGCCGGTCAGCACGTCGACGCGCTCAACGAGCGCGATCGGGATGTTGTCCAGATCGGCAGCGTTGGCGTTGATGGGAGTGATCGACGGTTGGCCGGGCATCAGGCGCTTGCCGTCGACCAGCACGAGGGTGCGCTGCGGGCCGAGGTCGCGCAGGTTGACCGTCGCCGTGCCGGTGGCTGCGTTCGAAGCCATGGCACCCTGGTCGGCCATCACCTGCGGGAGGTTGTTCAGCACATCCTCGACCGAGGTGACGCCCTGGCTGGCAATGTCCTTGGCGCTGATGGCGGTGACCGGGCTGATCGAGCTCAGTCCGGGCTGCACGATACGCGAGCCGGTGACCACGACTTCCTGCAGAGCAGCGGTCGGAGCGGCTACGGTGGCAGGGGTGGCAGGAGCGGCCGAAGGGGCCGGCACCGCCTGCGGATCTGCAGCTGCCGCCATCGCGGGCAGCGCCACAGAGGCTGCCGCAGCGTTGGCCAGGGCGAGGCGGATGGCTCGCCGCAAAAGCGTATTCTTCGACATCAGTATGACTCCCAAGACCTGGTATAAATGTGTTGTGCGACGCTGAATGGTGTCTACGCGCCACAAGCGACCCATCTCCCAAGAATACGGCGTTGCTTTTGACGCTGTAAAGTCCTCTAGGCTTTATTACGGCGATTTCGGCTCGAAAGCGCCGCATCAGCGGCTCGTTCTGGCGCGGGGATTCCAGCTCGACAGTGCCTTCGACGTCATCGTTGCAATTCCGCCACATCCTTGCGGGATCCGAGCGTTGCGCAGATACCACAAGGCGCGGCCTGTGCGGGCGGGTGATAATGTCGCGTCATGACTCCCCCAGAGACTCTCGAGCGGGCTTCCGGCCTTTTACAGAAGGGTGAGCCGGCCGCTGCGGCCGCCACCTGCGCCGCCATCCTCGCTCGCGAGCCTTCCAATGCGGTCGCGGCTCACTTCATGGGGCTCGCGCTCAAGGACACGGGCGATTGGGCGCAAGGCGAGCGCTGGCTACGATTCAGCATCGATCTCGAGCCCAATCGGGGCGAATTTCACGCGAACTTCGGCAATCTCCTCAGGAAGCAGCGAAAGTACGCCGCGGCGGAGGCCGCCTATGCCAAGGCCGTCGAGCTCCTCCCGGAGCACCGCCCGGCGCGGCGGGGGCTGGCGCTGACGCTCGCTGACCTGGAGCGCTATGCGGAGGCCGAGGCGCAGTGCCGGATTCTCGTCTCTGGCGATCAGGCAGACGCCGAAGCCTGGGAGATCCTCGCGCTGGTGCTGGCGGGCATTGACGGCCGTCAGGCGGAGTCCGAGAGCGCCCATCGCCGCGCTATCGCGCTCGACCCGCACAATAAGGTCGCTCACCATAACCTGGGCGCGCTATTGACCCAGTTGGAGCGCCCTGAGGCACGGGAAGCGCTGGAGGCGGCGAGAAAGCTCGGCGCGGACGGCTACGAGGCGACATATAACCTGGGACGCGCCGCACTCAATTCCGGCGACCTGGATGAGGCTGAGCGCAATTTCGCCCGCGCGGTGGAGCTGCAACCGAAGAACGTAGAGGCGCAATCGACGCTCGCCCATGTACGGTTCATGCGCAGCGATCCGGCGTTTGCCCGCTCGCTGGTGACCACCGTGAAGGCAAATCGCGAAGACGTCCGCCTGCAGCTCCTCCTAGGAGAGTTGCTTTGGCGGGCGGGGCGCATCAATGACGCGGAGGTGCTCGTTCGCGACCTCCTGACACGCAGGGCGCAAAGTGCCGCCGTGCGATCCACGCTCGGAGGAATTCTTTTCGACCAGGGGCGAGTGCAGGAGGCAGAGACCTACGCCCTCGAGGCCGCGGCGATGCGGCCTGAAGAGCAGGCGGTGCTGCTCAATGTGGTGACCATCCTGCTGGGCCGTGGAAGAGCGGACGAGGCATTGCCGTTCATCCAGGCGCAGTTGGTCAAGCATCCCGACGCACAGATGTGGCTCGCTTTCGAGGCGACCGCGTCGCGGATGCTGGGCACCGAGCGGTACCGGGTGCTGTGCGACTACGATCGCTTCGTGCGGGTTTTCGATCTCGAGACCCCTGCGGGCTGGTCTTCCATGGCGGAATTCAATCGCGATCTGGCTTCGGCCCTGCACGAGCGGCATCGCTTCACCAATCAGCCTCTCGATCAGACGCTGCGCAATGGAACTCAAACCTCAACCAGCCTCCTGACCGATCCCGACCCGGTCATCCGTGCGGTGCTGAAGGCATTCGAGGCGCCGATTGAGGAGTATCGGCGGACTTTGACGGAGCTCACGGATCATCCCCTTGCGCGCGCCAACCGGGGGACCAGTCGCTTCACGGGTGCGTGGTCGGTACGGTTACGCCGCAATGGCTACCATGTAAACCATTTCCATCCGGACGGGATGCTGAGCTCGGCCTACTACGTGGAGGTGCCGGCGGAGGCGGAAGACGCCGCGCTGAAATCCGGCTGGATCAAGTTCGGCGAGCCGCGTTACGCCATTCCCGGGCACACGGCGGAGCGCTACGTGCAGCCACGGCCCGGCCGCCTGGTGCTCTTCCCTTCGTACATGTGGCACGGCACCAATCCCATCTACGGCGAAGACCCGCGGCTCTGCATAGCGTTCGACATGCGCCCGCAGGCAACCTGATCCGGCGAGCGCCGCGCCGTTTTCAGTCTTGGTAGTACTCAGCGATCGCCGCAGTTGCTACCGTCATCAGGTCCTGCTCGGCGCGCGTCATGAGCGGGTTCCAGATATCGAAGATCAGGATCACGCGGTCCTGGTCGCTGTCGTTCCAGGCCTCGTGCTCGAGCGTGTCATCGAAGATGAGGAGCTTCCCGGGATGCCACTCGCGCACCTGCGTCCCCACCCTGAACCCGCATCCCGGCGGCACGATGAGCGGCAGGTGCACGGTGAGGCGGGTGTTGGTGGACCCGGTGTGCGGTGGAATGCGGGTCTTCGGCTCCAGCAAGGAAAAGAGTTGTGTCGGTCCGCGATGGGCGATCCTGACGATCGGTGCCTGCTCGAGCGCCGCCAGCGTCTTCGGGCAGCGGTCGGCGGTGACATCCTGACGCTCGCCATCCTTGTAAAGAAAGAGCGCGCTCCAGCGCCGCGATTGATTGAGCTCCCGCCACTGATTGAGTGGCTCATCCGGTGAGTGCGTCAGATAGGGCGAGAATCTGTCGCGCGAATCTGCAAGCAACGACTGCAGCTCCGTACGGATGTCATCCGTCGCCTGCTCGATGGCCGCTGCCCAGGGAAACTCCTCGCGCTCGTAGAACTGAATGGCGGGCAGCCGGGGGAAATGGGTGAAAGTCGGTTGCTGCACGTAGATCCGGTTTCTGCCGATGATCGCGCCCAGGCAGTCATCCACACGATCCAACCTCTCCGTCGCGTATCTGGCGCGCACTTCCTGCATGCGCGCCTTCAACCATGCATCGAGCTCATTGAGGCTCGCCATGACGGTGCGTCTGGCGTGCTCGATGACAGGCTGCCAGGATCTCGGCAGAGCTGTGTCCGGCCGTATCGAGAGAAGTGCCCGGTGATACATCCGTGCTGCCGCCTTGGTCTTCCCCGTGCGCTCCAGCAGGGACGCCTTCTGAATCAACGCCAGCGTGAAATGCGGCTCCAGTGTCAGTGCCCGCTCCAACGCTTTCGATTCCGCTTCAGGATCGTTGAGCTCGCGCAGGCTCGTCGCAAGATTAAGGTACATCGCCGCGTTACTTGAGTCCGCCGCGACGGAGCGCTCGAGCCATTGCCGGGCACCCGCCGCGTCATTTACACGCAGCGCATGCACTCCCTGGGCGCCGAGCACCATCGCATCATCGGGCGCCAGTGAAGCGGCTTGCGACAAAAGTCTCGCAGCCTCAGCAGGTTGTCCCTGCAGGTCGGCGCGCTCGGCAGCGCCGAGCAGATCACGAATTTTCATTTGAAGAGGGGCTGGCGTGCTCATGAAGGAGTATCCTACTGGATGTGCCAAACCTAAGGGCATCGCCGCTGCGCCGGCGCTGGTGGCCGGCGGTGTGCCTGCAGAGCATGCTGCTTGCGGGTCTGGGTAGCGCTGTTGCCGCAACCGCCGCGGACGCCCCGAAGTCACTGTCTGCCGCAGAGGCGGCCGAGCAATATAAATCTCTCTTCGCCTGCCCCACCACGCTCGATCATATCGGGCGGGTAGTGGCTCCCGTCATGATCGACGGGCAGGGCCCGTTCCGGTTCGTCGTCGATACCGGTGCCAGCCGCTCCTCGATAGGCCCTGGTCTCGTGCAGACCCTGGGTCTCAAACTGAGCAAAGTGCCGGCGCTGCAGCTCGAGGGGATTACCGGCTCGGCACCGGTCGCCGCGGTGACCATCGAGCGGCTGAACGCGGGAAACATCAATATCGATCACACACCGATGCCCGTTCTGTGGGAGCCGGTAATGGCCGGAGCGGATGGGATCTTAGGGATAGCCGGACTCTCCGACCAGACGCTGCTGGTTGACTTCGAGCACAATCGAGTCGTGCTCGGAAGCGCTCTCGATCCCAGCGTGCGTTTCCACTACTCCCGTGTTCGTACCCAGGCAGTCAGCGGCGGCCTGATGACTGCCGTTGCGTACGTGGGGGACGTTCGCGTGCTTGCAATCATCGACACGGGATCGGAGCGCACCCTCGGGAATCCCACTTTGCAGAGGGCGCTAGGCCTGCGGGACGACCCCGGGCGCGCCGAGCCGGTTACCGCCGTGTACGGCGCGACCGAGCAGGTAGAGTCGGGACGGGTCGTCCACGCCCCGGTGATCGCGATCGGTCCGCTGCGCGTCGAGGGTGTCGACCTCATCTATGGCGATTTCCACATCTTCAAGCTGTGGAAGCTCGATCATGTCCCGGCAATCATCCTGGGGATGGACGTGCTCGGCACGGTGAACGCGCTCGGCTTCGACTTCCCCCATCACGCGCTTTACGTCTCGAGCGCGCGTGCGACGGGCGATCCCTTCAATCACATCACTTCCTACAGCTCATCCACCGCCATTCACTAGCGGGCGGTCAGCTCGCCAACCTCGCGGGCGAGCCGCTCGAAGACCTCGCTCCAATCGCCGGGCGAACGCTGACGGAAGAGCCGCATGGACGGGTACCAGGGGCTATCGGCGCGCTCCAACAGCCAGCGCCAATCCGGCGCGGCATGCAGAGCCACCCAGACCGGCAGGCCCAACGCGCCGGCGAGATGCGCCACCGATGTATCCGACGTAACGATCAAGTCGAGGGCCGACATCAAGGCCGCCGTTTCCATGAGAGCGTCGGCACTGACGTCATCGGGATCCGTGAGCTGCGTGAGCTCGCTGCCGAAGTCGACCTCACTTCGTAGCCGGGCCGCCGGGCCTTTCTGCAGCGAGATCAGGCTGATGCCCGGAATGCGGGCCAATGGCGCCGCGCAAGTCAGCGCGAATGAGCGGCCGCGGATCCAGGCCTGCTTCTCCGCAACGGCGTGTCCCTGCCAGTTGAGTCCGACCTTGAGGCCCGGCAGCGTGCTCAGCCGGACACGCCAGCTCTCGACGGCAGCCGTATCCGCCGCCAGATAAGGCACTTCCGCGGGAATCGTGTCCGCCCGGGTCTGGAAGGCGAGGGGCAGGCTCAACAGCGGACAGTAATAGTCCAGAGCCGGCGGCAGCAGCTGTCCCTGGCAGATGAGGGCGCCGCGAAACCGCAGGGACCGCAGTAGCTTCGAGAGCACCTCGGGCACTTCGAAGACGACCTGCGCGCCCTTTTCCTCCAGGAGTGGGAGATAGCGGCAGAACTGGAGAGCATCGCCCAGGCCCTGCTCGGCGTGGATCAGTATGCGCTTGCCGGCGAGGTCCTCGCTGCCCGTCCAACGGGGCATCGAGAACGTGCGGTGATATTCGCGCAGGTAGTCGAGTCGCAGGCGCGACTCGTAAAGCGGCCAGCCCTCGTCGTACTCGCCCATGGCAAGTTTGAGGAGGGACTTGCTCCACAGCGTCGGCGGATGGTCGGGCTGTATGCGAAGCGCCCGATCGAACTGCTCCAGGGCCTCCCGGCGACGGCCGAGAGCGTTGAGAGTGCCAGCGGCGTTGGTGAAGGCATCGATGTAGTCAGGCTTTGCTTCCGCCGCCCTCGCGAATGACTCCAGAGCCTCTTCGGACCGGCCCAGGTGTCCGAGCACGACCCCCCGGTTGCCGAGCACCTCGGCGGATCGCGGCTCGAGGGCGAGCGCGCGCTCGAAGCTGGCCAACGCCTCGGCATGCCGCTCGAGGAGGGAAAGCGCCACGCCCCGGTGAAAATGGACCCCAACGCGCTCCGGAGCCAGTGCCTGAGCCCGGTCCAGGCTGCCGAGGGCCTCTTCGTACCGCTCCAAAGTGATGAGCGCCAATGCGCGACTGTGATGGATTTCGGGGTCGCCCGGTGCGAAAGCGAGTGACTTGTCGTAGCTCGCGAGCGCTTCTTCGGTTCGCTTCAGCGACCGTAACGCATTGCCGCGGTTGGCGAGCATGACTGCATCCTGCGGATGCAATGCCAATGCGCGATCGATACTGCGCAGCGCGTCCTCGTAACGACGCTCGGAAAGCTCGGCGAAGACCCGGCCGCGGTGTGCAACCAGCAGGTCAGGCTTCAATGCCGCGGCGCGCTCGAAAGCACTCGCCGCTTCACTATGCCGGCCGACATTGCTCAGCGCATTGCCGAGATTGGTGAGAATGTAGGGGTTCGAGGGGCGTGCTTCCGCCGCCGACGTGAGGAGGGTCACGGCTTCGTGCGCGTCTCCCATGCGGCCCAGCGTGACGCCCAGGAGGTGGAGCGCATCGCCATTCCGAGGCTCGCGAGCAATCGCCCGCCGGAAGAGCGTAGCCGCTTCGGCAAGCCGCCCCTGCCGCTGCAGCGCGTAGCCCTGCGCCAACTCGTTGGCCGTATCGCCCGTGCTCACGAAGGGAATCCCGCGCGCGCTCCGGCTGCCGGGTCAGAATGCCGGCCAGGCCTCATCGCAGCCGCATGACTTTACAACCATGGTGCGAAGAGGCTTCCAGCCAGTAGGAGTCGAACCATCCCCGCGTAATACGCACGGAATCGCCGGGCTTGGTGTAAAGATCGGTGCCGTCGGCCACCACCTGCTCCCATACCTGTCCGTTGTCGAGGGAAAGGATGGTGCGGCCGTCTGCACCTTGCCCGAGTCCCACGACGTGGGCGTCGATGGTCGGGACGCTCGTCACGCGCACGCCTGCCGCGGCGGCTTCCCGGTCCACTATGGTGCCGTGCGACAACCCGAAAGTACGCCGCGGATTGAGGGCCTCCTTCATGGCGCGCTCTTTGCGTCGGGAAGAGTCGACTACGGCCGCCGAGGCGCGATCGAAGCAGCTCAGGCGCGCGGCATCCGTGGTGATGTGACGGCAGGCCAGCAACTGGTTGAGGGGGGGCTCGGGCGGCGGGGCGGCCCAAACGGCCGTCGTAGCGGACAGGGCCAGTGCGAGGCCCAGGAGGGCCGCCAGCGGCTGCTTCGGCTTGGCGCGGTAGCCGCCGGAGAGGTCGGGACGAGGGTTCATCCAAAAAGTATAGTGCTTCGCCCCCTCCCCATACCACCGTGGCCGGACCTGAGATAATCTAGACATACCCAACTACATGAGGAGGGCGTGTCATGACGTCTTCCAAATTACATATGGCTCTGGTGTGGTGGCCGTGTGCGCGATAGCGGCGGCGGCTCTCGCGCCGACGCAGCAGACCTCGGCGCACGAGCTAGGACGCCGGTCGGCACCACCGCCTCCCTCGGGCGGCTGCAGCTTGATGACACGAGGATGCATGATATGACTTCCAGACTACACACGGTTCTTTTTGCAGCGTGCGCAACGATGGCGGCGGCTCTCGCGCTGGCACAGCAGGCACCCAACAGCTCGCAGACGACGGCTCAGGCCACAGCAGCACAGTCGGCGCAGAAGCCCGCTGCCGATTCGAAGGCCACGGCCTCTGCGGCCGCGAGCGCCGCTGCGGCTCAGAAAAAAGACGAGGACCTGCTCGTCAGGGATGCGAGGAATGCCGGCTTCAAGCCGGAGAACATTCGAGGCAACCGGATGTTCTGCCGGACCGCGACTGAGCTTGGGTCGAGCTTCCCGGTCAGAACCTGCTACAACGAGGAGCAGGTGAAAGTAAAGATCCAGGAATACCAGGCGCAGCGGCAGCAGCTAGAGAACATGCGCAACATCGGATCGGTTGTCCATTAGGTCGGCTGCCTGCGCAAAAACGTTTCCAGAGGAGGCGTGTCATGACTTCGAGACTACATAGAGTTCTCTTCGCGTCATGCGCAGCGATGGCGGCGGCTCTCGTGCTGGCACAGCAGCCGCCCAACAGCTCGCAGACGACGACTCAGGCAGCAGTGCAGCCGGCTCAGAAGACGGCTGCCGATTCTAAGGCCCCGGACGCTCAGGCCAACGCCGCGGCGGCTAAGCAAAAGGCCGATGAGGTGCTCCTCAGGGATGCAAGAAATGCCGGCTTCAAGCCGGAGATGATTCGCGGCAACCGGATGTTTTGCCGGACTGCCACCGAGCTTGGATCGAGCTTTCCAGTGAGGACCTGCTACGACGAGGAGCAGGTGAAAATCAAGATCCAGGAGTACCAGGCGGAGCGCAACCAGATGCAGGCGAATCACAATCTCGGACAGCGCATCGACTAGGCGGCTGCCCGCCATCACGCGGGCGTTCGACGTACATGCCCGAAGGCTCCAGCGGCGACCCCGCTCTTCTCGCCAACGCAGGCTTCCAGGCGCTGCAGCGCGGTGATGCAAGGGCCGCGTGCGAGCACTTTCAGCGAGCTACGGCTACCGGGACGGCCGGCGCGGACGCTTGGTTTGGGCTATCGCTGGCGCACCGCCACCTCGGCGCTGCGCAGGCGGAAAGAGCGGCGCTCGATCGCACGCTGGAGCTCAACCCCCGGAGCGTCCCGGCGCTCATCCGCAAGGGCGACCTCTACACGGCGCAAGCCGACGCCCGCGCTGCAACGACCTTCTACCGTGCCGCTCTGAAGATCGCCCGCTCCATGCGGGCGTCTCCTCCGGAGTGGCGCGCCGAGCTCGAGCGGATCGCGGCGCTGGTGCAGGGCAGCACCCGCGCCTTCGAGCAACACCTCATCGACGACCTCGATCGCGCCGGCTTGGGGAAGCCAGGCACCCAGCGCTTCGCGCGCGCGTTCGATCTGCTGCTCGGCCGGCGGCAGATCTACCAGCAACAGCCGCAGGTCTTCTACTTTCCCGAGCTGCCGCAGATCGAGTTCTATGACCGCAGCGACTTCTCCTGGACTGCAGCGCTGGAGGCGAACACCGCCGCCATCCGCGAGGAGCTGCGCGCAGTCCTGCGGGCCGGTGATCGCTTCGGCCCCTACATGCAGCCGAGCCCTGACCGGCCGGCATTCGACAACAATGGTCTCCTCAACGATCCCTCCTGGAGCGCCTGCCACCTGATCCGCGGCGGCGAGGAAGTCGCCGCCAACGCGACGCTGTGTCCGGTCACGATGAACGCGCTCCGGCGCCTGCCCCTCTGCCGCATCCCCGGGCGCACGCCGACCGCGCTCTTCTCCCTGCTCCGTCCCGGCACGCACATCCCGCCCCATCACGGGTTCCTCAATACCCGTCTGATCTGTCATCTGCCGCTCATCGTGCCCGAGGGGTGCGCGCTGCGGGTTGGCAATGAGACCCGGCCCTGGAAAGAGGGTGAGCTGGTCGTCTTCGACGACAGCATGGAGCACGAGGCCTGGAACAGGAGCTCCGAGCTGCGCGTGATTCTCCTTTTCGACATCTGGCGCCCCGAGCTCACCGATGCCGAGCGGGCCCTCGTCGCCTGCATGCTCGAGTCGATCGACCGCTTCGGCGGCACACGCCGCGAGTGGAGTCAGTAAGTGGTACTGTTGAGTTATACTGATCCACTCTCGGCAGGGTGGCCGTTTGAATCGGTTGACGCATAGAATCCAAGTCTGATAACAAATGGCGGGAGACGTGTCATGACAATGTCAGTAGTCCGCAGAATGGGCCTCTTCCTGGTCTGTGCGGCGACGGCGGCCGTCCTCGCGCAGGCACAGCAGGCCCCCAAAGATTCCAAGGCCAAGGATACTCAGCCTGCCAAGGTCGCCTCGGCGGCGCAAAAGCCCGCAGAGGACCCCGCGGCGGTGCTCTTGAGGGATGCAGCCAACGCCGGCTTCAAGCCGGAGCACATCCGCGGCAACCTGATGTTCTGCAGGACGACCACCGAGGTCGGGTCGCGATTTCCGGTGCGGACCTGCTACGACGAAGACCACGTGAAGGCCAAGATCCAGGAATACCAGGCACAGCGCGATCAGTTGCAGCGAGAGCGCAACATCCCGAGTCCTTGCTTTCAACGAGGTGGGACCAATGCCGGAGCGGCTACCTGTTGAACGGTCGCCCGCCGGGAGACGCATATGACAATTTCCAGGTTGAATACCCTGCTCTTCGTGGCGACTGCGCTGGCAGCCTGGGCCGGCGCGCAGGCACAGCAATCATCGACCGCGCCGGCGGCAGCCTCGAACCCGGCGGCCTCATCGACCACCCAGAAAGCCGTCACTGACAAAGCCACCGCGACTCAATCCGCCGGATCTGCCGCCGCCAAGAGAGCCGCCGATGCAGATGCAGTGCTCATCAGGGACGCCCGCAATGCCGGCTTTACGGCGGAGAACATCAATGGCGCGCGGATGTTCTGCCGGCTCGATGACGAGACCGGCTCGAGGTTCCTGGTGAAGACCTGTTATGACGAACTAGAGGTGCGGATCAAGATCGACCAGTACCGGACCCAGCGCAACGAGCTCGAGGCGATCCACCACATCCAGTAGCGCGCGTTCGCGCGCGCATTCTACCCTCACTGGCAGGACTCCGCCGGACGCGGATGCAGCACGTCTGCCGCGAAGGTTGGCGGGCGGGCCGCGCGGCTCGCCTGTTCGTAGTCGTATGCGAGCCCGAGCAACCGGGCCTCCGACCACTTCGGCCCGATGAAGGAGAGTCCTACGGGCAGCCCGTGGACCTGGCCCATCGGTACATTGATGTAGGGATAGGCCGCCACGGCCGGCAGGCTGCTGTCCCCGCCGCTGATGGAATCACCGTTCACCAGGTCGATGACCGATGCGGGATTCGTGGTCGGGGAGATCAGCGCCACGACCTTGTGCTCGTGCAACAGGCGATCGATGCCGTTCGGGCCGGCGAGGCGGAGGTTGGTGTCATGTGCCTTGACGTACGCCGGGTCGTCGAGACCTTTCGTGCGCTCCGCCTTGACGAAAAAGCCCTGTCCGAACCAGGTCATCTCTTCGGGATGGGCATCATCGAAGGCGATGAGGTCGGCGAGCGTCCGGCTCTTGACCGCCGGCGGCGACCCGGCGAGATATTTGTTGAGATCCGCCTTCAGCTCCGTTTGCAGGACGAGGCCCTCGTTCTTGCCGAGTTTCCCGACGTCGTAGTCATCGACATTGACCAGTATGGCGCCGCGGGCCTTCAACACCGCCAGCGCCCGATTGAATACCCCGAGCGTCCCGGGCGTGAACCCCTTCAACAGAAAGCGCGCCACACCGATGCGCACGCCATGGAGCGCACGCGGATTGAGAGCCGTCGTGTAGTCGATCCGATGCTTGTCCGCCTCTGCCGTCGCGGGGTCGGCGGGGTCGCTCCCCGCCATGGCCGTCAGCATCATCGCCGCGTCCCTCACCGTGTGAGTGATGGGACCGGCCGTATCCTGAGTATGACTGATGGGCACGATGCCGGTGCGTGACACGAGCCCGACAGTCGGCTTCAATCCAACGAGGCCATTCATGGAGGACGGACAGTTGATGGATCCATCCGTCTCGGTACCCACCGCGGCTGCAGCCAGACCTGCAGCCACCGCGGCGGCGGATCCCGAGCTCGACCCGCACGCCGTTCGATCCAGCGCATAAGGATTGCGCGTGAGGCCGCCCACGCCGCTCCATCCACTGCTCGAATGTTCCGAGCGGATGTTCGCCCATTCCGAGAGGTTGGTGCGGCCGAGGATGACCGCGCCGGCGCGAGCGAGGTTCGCCACGACCGGAGCACTGGTGGCACGCACGTTCTGTGCGAGCGCCAACGATCCGGCAGTCGTTGGCACGCCGGCAATGTCAATATTGTCCTTTACCAGGACGGGCAGCCCATCGAGGGGGCCGCGCGACTTGCCGTCCGCACGGCGTGCATCCGCAGCGCGCGCCTCGCCTGCAGCCTGTGGATTCAGCCCGATTACGGCGTGCACCTGCGGGTTGAGCCTGTCGATTCGGGCTTCGTAACCGGCGACCAGCGCCTGCGAGGTGGTCCGATGCGCCGCGAGATCGGCGGATACGTCCGCGGCCGACTTGCAGACCGTGTCATAGCCGGCTGCCGCGGAGACGTATGTCAGACAACAGAGCGTGCCTGCGGTGATGTATGTGCGCATGTTGCCCCCTCTATCGACCGGCGCGCGGCGCCATGATTTTTGCCAGCATGTCCGTCTGATCGCGGATGCGCACCAGGTGCGGATACTGCGGGCCGCCGTGATAGCTCACCTCAATGGTGTGATACCAGCTGTCCTGCTGCACGAGAAAGGCCGTAGGTCCGCTGGAATGCTCCGCCTGCGTCGCTATGTATTTCAGCGCTCCGTCCGTGTAGGCCTGATTCTCGACGGCGAGAATCTTCATGCCGGGAGCCATGCCGGCCACCCACGCCGGCGAGCCCTCGCGCACGTCCGCCACCAGGTCGTCCTTGCCCAGCAGGAATCCGTAGCTGAACCACATGTCGGAGATGTGAAAGAGCGCCTCACGCGTCGTGATGAACTTGTTCGGTTCGCTCGTGTAGACCAGCCGCCAGCCCGAGCGCGCCAGCTCATCGGTCGGCGGAGTGGGTGCAACTTCATACACGCGCTTCTGGAAGAAGGCATGCCAGTCGTACGGTGCGACCTGGTTCAGCAGCTGCTCGATCTCCTCGCGGGTGTAGGTCTTGGTGATGGGCCCGGTCACTGCCGGCGCGCTGTAGAGGTGCAGGAAGTCATCGAGCGACTTCCTGCCCCGAGTCCGCTCGCGAATCAGCGTATCGGCGTCGAGCCACAGCAGCTCGCCCTCCGCGTAGAAGTCGCCCGCGGTGCGGCGGATGCTCGGATAGGAGCCGATTGCCTGATACAGATACGGTGCAGCGATCGTGGTATCGATCAGCGGCTCCGTGTTGCGGCCCGGCTCACTCGCGAGTCCTGCATAGAGCGCCGCGAGGTATTCCGGGTAGTCGCCCGGCGTCCTGATTCCCGTGCGGAAGGAGAGAAGGTCTCCGAGGTATTGATTCATGCCTTCATAGACCCACAGGAGATCCGTCTGCATCGGGATCTGGAAGTTGAGCGTGGTCAGATCCGCGGGCCGGCGGTACTTGCCGTTCCAGGAATGCGAGAACTCGTGTGTCAGCAGGTCGCCGGCAGAGAGCTGATTCTGGGCGTTGGTCATGAAGTCATCGGGCGCGCGGTTGTCGCTCGACTGATGGTGCTCGATGCCTTGAAAGCCGATCACATCGGAGAGCTCGAGGAGCGAGTGGTAGACGTCCCAGTGGCGCGAGCCATAGAGGGCGAACGCCTCGGGCGCCAGGTGCTTGTAACTCGCGATCAGCGTGTCCGGGATGTCGAGATCCTGCGGCTTGTCGGCGAAGATATCGAGCATCTGATAGGCGCCGCCCTTGCGCCACAGCTCGATGTGCTTGTAGTAGCGGCCGCAGTCGAGCGGTGAGTCGACCAGCATGTTGAGCGGCACTTCCGCGAAGTCAACCCGCTGCCCGACCTGGTTGGGGCCGGGTAGCGCCGTGCCGTAGCCCCACCCGTCGGGCAGGATGATGCTCGGCTTGAAGTAAACCTCGTGGGAGTTGGCATCGGCCTGGTAGAAGAGCGTGCGGTTCCAGTTGATGATGGCCACGTTGGAAGTCGACATCCGGTCCGGCGAGTTGACCAGTATGGTGAACTCTACATCGAGCGTGTCGATCCCCTGGGGTACATCGACATGGAAGGCATACATGTCCACCTGATCGCGGCGCCAATCGAGCGCGCGGCCGTTTGCCGACACCTTCAGTTGCGACAGGTCCGAGAGCGGCCCGGTGGGCCCGTGCTCGCCGGGTGTCCACTCCGGATACACGAACGTGAACGGTCCCGGCTTCACCGGAATTCGCATCGTCGCAGTCATCAGCCCGCGGCCAGCGTCGCGCGCATCGAGGACGAGGGTCTCCGGGTTGCTTTGCGTCGCGTAAGCCTGCGCGTTGGCGTTGGGTTCCGCGGCCGGCGTCGCTGCAGTCAGGCTCAGGGACAGCGGTAGAACGGCGAGGCAGCCGAATGACGAGAGCTTCACGGGTGCTCCTCCGACGAGCTTGTTATTGCTGGAGGCGGCCGCACTACCCCGGCCGAGGGCTGCAAGTATGGCATGGACCGGGCACCGCAAGCCGTCTCGCGTGCCCTGCCTCCATTGCGATGAGCGGATGTATTGGAGAGACGAGCGGCGGTGGTGCGGATACCGGAATTGCACGGAGAAATGGACCCAAAGCGCTGAGAGCAAATGAATGCCGATCTCAACGTGAGGTACGGCGTTCCATCGCGAACGAGGTTCCGCGTGCGCGAACCATGCGGCGTCGCCCAACAAGTTCATTTGCCACTCCCGCACGCTTTACCTAAAGTGGCTCCATGCCAGCCCGGGTCGAGCCGTTTTGTGCGATGGAGATCAACCGCTTGGCGCATCGGATGCGCGCCGAGGGCCGCTCGGTCATTCACATGGAGTACGGCCAGCCCTCGACCGGCGCCCCCGCGGCCGCGATCGAGGTGGCTCACCGGGTCCTCGATCAGGATGGCCTCGGATACTGGGAGAGCCGTGAGCTGCAGGTCGGGCTCGCCCGGCATTACCTGCGAACCTACGGGATTGAGATAGAGCCCGAGAGATTCATCCTGACCTGCGGTGCCTCACCGGCGCTGGTGCTCGCCCTCGCCGCCAACTTCGATGCGGGGGATGAGGTCGCGCTGGCGCGCCCGGGCTACGTCGCCTATCGGAACACTCTCAAAGCCCTTCATCTCGTGCCGCGGGAGATCGCGTGCAACGAGACCACACGCTATCAGCTTACGGCGGCCCATCTCGATACGCTGGACCCCGCCCCGAGGGGCGTGATCGTCGCGAGCCCGGCCAATCCCACCGGGACCATAATCGATGCGTCCGAGCTCGCCGGGATTGCAGAGGTCTGTCGCAGAAAGGGCATCGTGGTGATCTCGGACGAGATCTATCACGGGCTCTCCTACACGGAGCCCGCGCAGACCATGCTCCGCTTCGAGCCCGGCGCCTTCGTCCTCGGCAGCTTCTCCAAGTATTTCAGCATGGTCGGTTGGCGGCTCGGCTGGCTGCTGGCTCCTGCCGAGCATGCCGGGCGGGCACGTGCCTTCTGCGGCAACATGTACCTCACGGCGCCCTCCCTGAGTCAGCACGCCGGCTTGGTTGCCCTCGATGCCCGTGAAGAGCTGCAGGGCCACGTCGAGACTTACCGCCGCAACCGCCAGCTGCTGCTCGATGCCTTGCCCACTCTCGGATTGAAGAGAATTGCGCCGCCTGACGGTGCGTTCTACGTCTATGCGGACGTTCGCCATCTAACCAGCGACAGTCTGAGCTTCTGTAAGGAGCTGCTCCGCGACACCGGTGTTGCCACTGCGCCAGGGATAGATTTCGATCCCTTGGACGGCCGCCATCACATTCGTTTGAGTTTCGCCGTCTCGACGGCTCAGATCAAAGAAGCCATCGGTCGCCTCGAGCCATGGTTTCAGGGGGCCGCAGGCCGGCTCGCCCCCTCGTCCCAGCTCACCTGATCCCCAACTCTGATTCCGACCTGCGCTGCCTCCCCGCCTCGGATCTCCAGCACCGCGGTCACCGGCCCGTCGGAGGAGAGCAGGCCGAGCGAGAACGGCTGCGCATTCGCGATGATCTTCGCGACCCGCCCATCTTCACCCACGAACACCATGTCGAGCGGAATGTAGGTGTTCTTCATCCAGAAATGCGCCACCTGCGGCGGCGCTTGGGGAAAGAGCATGCCCTCCCTCGCCGGCAGATCGCGCACGAACATCAGACCCTGCTCCTGCCGCGCCGCCGTGTCGGCGATCCAGATGTCGAAGCGATCCGCGCGACCCTGTCCCTTGATGGTGAGCGTCGTTCGCGGAAAGTGCGCCAGGCTCTCGATCTGCATCGACTGCGCACGGCTCGCGGGCCCCGCAGCGAGCAGCATCGCGATGGCCAGTAACAGACCGGCAGTCATGCGCGCTGCAGACGGCGCAATGCGCCGGGAATGGTTTCTCATATGACTCGCCGTCGGCTCCTGTTGTATGGGCAACTCGGGCTCATGGTTGCCGCGGCAGCGGCTCGAAATCAGCCCGCCCTGCAAAGTCGAACGTCGTCACCACGATGCGTTGCTTGCCGCCCAGGTCATTGGCGGGGGCAATGCAGAAGCCATGTGCCGTGACCAGATAAGAGCGCGGTTTCACCGCGGTGGACCGTGGATGGCTGGTTGCACCCCGATCCTCGCCGATGCGTTCCTGGCCGAGCCGGTCGATGGTGCAATTGCGGTCCCCCTGAGTCGCGAAGAGTTGCCGCTCGCCCTCGAAGATCACGGTGAGATTGGTCGGCAGCTCC
>Ga0134125_10003876_pt1 | contig 17182 bp, 9 predicted proteins | sample KB31751_FD_96464 | JGI IMG/M metagenome (GOLD analysis project Ga0134125, IMG submission 96464) | Terrestrial soil microbial communities with excess Nitrogen fertilizer from Kellogg Biological Station, Michigan, USA - KB3-175-1 | ecosystem: Environmental > Terrestrial > Soil > Unclassified ...
CATTGAAAACGTTACCGGAACCGACTGGGCTAAATGGATCGGCCAACATATTTTTGATCCGTCGGGCATGAGCCAGACCCGTACAACGAGTATGACTGATCTGATCCCAAACCGTGCGGGTGGCTATAAAACGACAAGTACCGGTTGGGAAAACGCCGAGATATGGCTTGCCTTACTGCCAAGCGGCGCTTTTGTTTCCAGTGTAACCGACCTGGCGAAATGGGACAGCATCCTATATACCAACAAGCTTTTAACAGCCGACAGCAAAAAACAGATGTGGACACCTATGAAACTGAATAATGGCGCGGCCACCGGCTACGGCTTCGGTTGGTTTATTGATTCCGTTAATAACCATCTGCGCATACATCATTCCGGGGGCGTTCCGGGCTTCAGATCAGATTTTGAACGGTTTCCTGAGGATAGATTCTCGGTAATTGTGCTCACCAATGGTGGCAACGCCAGTCCGGAGCGTATGGCGCAAAATATTGCCGGATTTTTCATGCCTGCTTTAAAACTTTTACCTGCGCAAGCGCTGCCAAACAAGGAACCTGAAATTACTGCGATAGTAAAAAGTTTCATCAAAAGGCTGCAACAGAACTCCACGATTGATACCAGTACCTTATCCACAGAAGTTGCTGACGCTTATAATAAACATGGTGCCCGGGCAATGGCAAATGCCCTTACCGGAAAGATTTATTCTGTTACACTCATCGGACGACGCGAAAACAATGGCAGGCGAACTTATCGTTATCGTTTGGATTATGGCTACGACTATACAGACCTAATCGTACAATTCGATCCAAGGAACAAGATTGTCGGCTATGGCATTGATGATTGATTCATGAATCCCGCGGTTGTAAAAAGTTCAACGTAATTTTTTGACGCTTTGGAGGAAACAGGCGTTTGGGAACATAACAATGAAGCATTCTTTTACTGAAAGATCTTTTGTATCCATCTGATATCTATAAAATTACCGAAACATTTTGAGCATATTTTCCAATCAATTTCAACTTTTATTGGAACGGTAATTACTTGAACGAAGGAGTGAGTTGCCAGTTATTCTTTTAGATTAATAATGTAAAAGGTTGCAGGAAAATCATGTGCTGTAGTTACTAAGGTTATAAATTTGCCTTGTTTTTATTTTCTCTAATGAAATTTTCTCGAGGGGAACATTTCAGGCAAAATAAAATCCTTACTTCACCCTGAACAATTAGCTTAATAAAATAGAAATCAATATTTTTACAGGCAATACGCATCTTGCTCGTTCATCAAATCAAAATACATAAAGCATCTGTTTATGAAAAGGCTACTGTTTCTTCTTGCTTCGCTGCTCTTGCTTGCGGCATGCAAAAACACCCCGGTTAAACACGTCACTGCTATAGACGGAATCGATTCCTCCGTTAAGCCCGGAGATAACTTTTTCAGGTATGTAAACGGTAAATGGTATGATACCGCCCAGATACCACCAACACAGGCAGGGGTGGGAACGTATATGTTCATGAACTATCCCCAGCGGTTGCGTTTGCAGGGTATATTGGATGGTGTTTCGAAAGCCGGCAACAGCGCCGGAAGCATTGAGCAAAAGCTCGGCGACTTTTATGCTTCCGGGATGGATACCGCCGCCATCAATCAATTGGGATATGATCCCATCAAGCCACTATTCGTCCATATCGACAGCATCCGCAATATTCCTTCTTTAATGAAGTTTGTAGCTGCAGAAGCAACAGCAGAGAATACGTCCGTTTTAGGCTTTGCCGTAGGGCCCGACAATAAAAACAGCAGCCTTAATATTGCCCATATTTATCAAACAGGAATTGGCCTGCCGGAAAGAGATTATTATTTCAAAACCGATCCAACAAGCGTTCGCATCAGCGAGGCATATATAACTTATCTCGCAAACCTCTTTAAACTGACCGGCAGCGACGCGGCCACAGCAACAAAAGATGCCAGCATCGTCTATAATATAGAAAAACAATTGGCTTCAGCACATAAAACAAACATTGAATTGCGGGATATCAATGCCAATTATAATAAAATGTCTGTGGCAGACCTTGCCAAACGGCAACCCAATATCGCCTGGGTGAACGTGCTGGACATCTTAGGAGCAAAAACTGATTCCATCGATGTAGCGCAACCTGCTTACTATGATAAGCTCAATGCGCTCTTAAAATCCGTTCCCCTCAGCGACTGGAAGATTTACTTACACGCTTCTTCAATCAGTAATTACGCCAACGTGCTTAGCAAGCCCTTTGTGGATGCGGCGTTTGAGTTCAACAAGGTTTTGTCAGGCCAGGCTGTACAAAAATCGCGTGGTGAGATTATGGCTAATAATGTGGACCGTGCATTGGGGCAGGCACTTGGTCAGCTGTACGTTAAAAAGTATTTTCCGGAGGCTGCAAAAAAGCGCGCGTTGGAACTGGTTAATAATTTACAAAAGGCTTTAGCGGTAAGAATAGAAAAACTGGATTGGATGAGCGACAGCACAAAGCAGAAAGCTAAAGAGAAGCTATTTGCCATCACCAGGAAAATAGGATATCCGGACAAGTGGAGAGATTACAGCAATGTAAAAATTACAAAAGGTCAATATTTTCAGAATGTAGTATCCGCCGCGGCCGGCAATTATCAATACGAACTGGCAAAATTGAATAAACCGGTTGACAAAACAGAATGGTTTACAACCCCTTCAACCGTTACTGCCTATTACAATCCGTCAGCGAACGAAATTGTTTTTCCTGCTGCCATCCTGCAACCCCCGTATTTTGACAACAACGCAGATGATGCGCTTAACTATGGTGGCATTGGGATGGTGATAGGCCATGAAATGACCCATTCTTTTGACGACCAGGGTGCACAGTTTGACAAATATGGCAATGTGAAAAACTGGTGGACGCAGGATGATTATAAAAAGTTTAAAGCAAAAACGCAGCAGGTTGTTGATCAGTACAACAAATTTACTGTGCTCGACACGGTGCACGTAAAAGGAGCGATGACGCTTGGCGAAAACACTGCGGACATCGGAGGTGTATCCATCGCTTATGATGCTTTTAAGATGACCCAGGAAGGTCATGATACAGCAAAGGTTGACGGCTTCACGCCCGATCAACGGTTCTTTATTTCTATTGCGCGCATCTGGCGGGTGAAGATGAGAGATCAGTTTCTGCAATTATGGATCAACAACAATCCGCATTCACCTCCGGTATGGCGTGTAAACGGACCATTGATGAATACCTCAGCTTTCTATGCAGCATTCAATGTGCAGCCGGGCGATTCAATGTATTTACCGGAAAAGGACAGGATTCATATCTGGTAGGCATTTCGTGTAATGAAACCCGATTAAATAACGGGAGCTTGTAGATAACGCAACGGCTTGAAAGAGGATCGGTATAACACTTTTTGAAAGATAAGCGGGACATAAAGTACATTGTTGATTTCAATTGGTGCAATCGGTTGCGTCACCTTTCCTAAAAAAAGAGTATTAAATTCACCTGCAAAATTTAACCTGTTTTTAAAATTGTACCTTAATACTTCAACAGAAAAAGATTTAGTGATGCTGCTTTTACAGGATAATGAAGCAGCATTTGAAGAACTATATCATTTATACAGTAACCGTTTATTGGGCTACCTGTTAAAATTGGTAAAATCAGAAACGGTTGCGGCTGAATTGCTACAGGATACTTTTGTAAAACTCTGGAATAACCGCGAAAAGATAGACCCGGAACAATCCTTTCGTTCTTATCTCTTCCGCATTGCAGAAAACTGTGTGTATGATTTCTTTCGCAAAGCTGCCCGTGATAAAAAATTGCAGTCAGCACTCATCCACAGCGCCTGCGAATATTCCCATATCGAAGAAAATGTTTTCAATAAAGAAAATGAGCAACTTTTGCAACAGGCGATCAATTCATTACCGCCAAAGCGCCGGCAGGTTTTTCAAATGGTGAAAATGGAAGACCGGTCGTATGAAGAAGTAAGCCGGTTGCTAAATATATCGACCTCTACCGTCAATGATCATATTGTAAAGGCTACGAAAACTGTGCTTGAAAACCTCGAACGAAGCCATGTGATAGCACTCGGCATCTTATCTTTTGGATTTTTGTTGAATTTGTTTTTCAGGTCATAAGTGAAAGGATCAAACAACTTCTCGGCAAAATTTTTTTCTCCTCTGGCAGATGAGAACTTCTTTTGAACCGTATTAGCTCAAAAGAAAATCGTTTGGACCAGAACAAATCAACTATAGAAAGGTTATTTCAAAAATACATTAATAATGAATGTTCGCCAGTCGAAATTGAGATTTTGCTTCAGTATTTTTCTAATGCAGAAAACGAATATTTTTTAAAAAGCCTTCTTGAAAAAGAATCATTGACAAACCATGAACTAACCGAAGATGTCAATCATTCTTCCTTATTGAACGAGACTTTTGATAAAATAAAAAGCAAAATCGCCGATAGTAAAAAACAGCAGCCGGCAATTATGATTCCACTCTATAAAAAAGGCTGGTTTCGTACAGCCGCGGCAGTTGTATTGCTTTTTTTGATTGGCGCCACTATACTTCATACGCTCCATTCACAGAAAGAAAAAGCTATTGCCGGCATTGAAAAAGTTCAACCGTTCAAAGATATTCAACCTGGAAAAAACAGTGCAGTTCTTACGCTTTCTAATGGAACACAAATTTTATTGGATAGCGCTGACAATGGTACTTTGGCACAACAGGGAAATATGAAAGTATTAAAATTAAATGGCCGCATTTCGTATACAACAAACAGTGCAAATCAAAATGAAAAGCCAGTTTACAATACCATCACCACCACACGGGGAAATGAGTACCAGTTGATACTTGCAGATGGTACAAAAGCATGGCTGAATGCCGCTTCTTCCATTCATTTTCCCGCAGCTTTTACTGGTAATGAAAGAAGAGTGGAAATAACCGGTGAGGTGTATTTTGAAGTGGCTCACGACCGTTCCAAACCTTTTAGAGTTGAGTTCAGTAATGGCACCGGCAGAAAAGGTGAAATAGAAGTATTGGGAACACATTTCGATGTGAACGCGTATCCAGATGAAGATGCTATTAAAACAACTTTATTAGAAGGCTCTGTAAAAATTCGGCAATATAATAAAATTCAAATGCTTGCGCCCGGCCAGGAATCTATCATTAGTGCAGACGCAATGACGTTAAAAAAAGACGTAGACGTGTCACAGGTAACTGCTTGGAAAGATGGATATTTTTTGTTTAACAATACCGATATACAAACAATTATGCGGCAGGTAGCGAGGTGGTATGATGTGAAGGTTCAATTCGAAGGGAAAATTCCTGTGGATGGCTTCACAGGTAAGATTTCAAGAGATGTGCCTTTGTCAAAATTTTTAAAAGTACTTCAGTTAAATGATCTGAAAGTGAGAACAGAAGGAAGGAAGGTAACAGTTATTTTCTAAGCAGAAAAGCGCAGTAAACGGACAAATAACCGAAAATTTATTTTCAAAAATATTGCCTAATCGCATCGTCCGATTGCTAAATCTCAAGATTTAAATTTTAAAGTAGTGGCCAAAAAAAACCGGTAGTGCGGGAACACTGCCGGCCAAAGTTTAGGTCGCCTGCCTTGAAAAGCATCAATAAAAAGCGAGTTCGGAACTGCTTTATTTTTTTAACCTAAAACCAGTCCCGGGGAAACCGGAACGAAACAAAGTTATGTTTTTAAAACTAACATCGGATGTACCTTTTTCCAAAAGGAGGTATGTGAAAAAAACATTGTTGTTCATGAAATTCTTTGCCATTTTTCTTTTTGCGGCTTGCATGCAGGCAAGTGCTACCGGCTATTCACAGAAGATCAGCCTGGCGCAAAACGATGTGTCCTTGAAGAAAGTGTTCAAAGAAATTGAAGCGCAAAGCGGTTATCATTTTTTTTACAAAGACAAAGTGCTGAAACAGGCAGGAAAAGTGAGCATTCACTTATCTGATGCTACCATTGAGGAAGCGCTGAATCAATGCTTTAAAGATATTCCTTTGTCTTATTCCATCCTGGATAAGATTGTGGTAGTGAAAGCAAAAAGGCCGGAATTAACTCCGATTCCTCAATTGGAAGCGCGTTCTGTGACTACGCTTCAGATGATTACCGGAACCGTGAAGGATGAAAAAGGCGCCCCGCTTGCCGGAGTTTCAGTGGTGCTAAAAGGAACTAATAAAGGAACCAGTAGCAATGCGGATGGGCGCTTTACTATTGACGCAAAAAGCGGAGATGTGTTGCAGTTTTCGTTTGTTGGTTATAAAAATAAAAGTGTACTCCTGGGAACCGATACCAATCTTTTAGTGATAATGCAAATTGAGGCGAAGGTGGGTAATGAGGTGATCGTTGTGGGATATGGCACTCAGAAAAAAGTAGATTTGACCGGTGCAGTAACGCAAGTTAAAGGATCAGAAATTGAAGACCGACCGGTAGCAAATGCAACCAGAAGCCTCGAGGGTCTTGTACCAGGATTAAACATCAGCGTTGCTGGCAATACGCATCCCGGTTCAAGTTTTAATTTAAACGTACGCGGCACCGGAAACTTAAGCGGTAGCGACCAACCCTATGTTCTCGTTGATGGTGTTGCTATGTCACTGTCGGACGTAAATCCCGATGATATCGAATCTATCTCTGTTTTGAAAGATGCCGCTGCCTCTGCCATTTATGGAGCAAGAGCACCGTATGGAGTGATCCTGGTAACTACAAAAACAGGCAAAAAGGGCAGGGTGCAGGTAAGGTATTCCGGTAATGTTGGCTTCACAACGCCATTGAAACTACCGGATGCAGTAAACTCATACGAGTTCGCAAAATATTTTAATGCAGCGACATTTAATGCAATGGGCACTAAACAATATTCGGATGCGCAACTGCAACTTCTGCAGGATTATATTAAGGATCCCACAGGTATCTCAATTTACCCGGGAATAAATAGTAATTCATACTCAGGCCTGGAAAACTCGTCCGCGGGCGTTGGTAATACAAATTGGTTCGATTTTAACTATAAACCTCATTCTTACAATCAAACCCATAACTTAAGCCTGACAGGAGGTAATGATAAAACACAATATTATGTTTCCGGTGGTCTATACTATGAAGACGGCTTGATGAGATATGCAAAAATTGATTTTACAAAAATTAATTTCAATGCCAGTTTAAGCTCGCAGATCACCAAATGGATGAAGTTTAAGATCAACTCAAAATTCTTGAATTCAGGATATGAAGCGCCATTTTCAGGAAATTTCGAAAGCTTGTTTTTTCACGACATGGTAAGGATGCGACCAAATATTTCGCCCTACGATCTGAATGGCAATTTCAATGAAATATCATTTGTTCCGTATTTGAAGTCCGGTTCCAGGGATGATTTGAAAAACTACAATTTCGCCATCATTCCGGAATTAGAAATCGAACCGGTGCATGACTGGAAAATTTTTCTTAATGTAAATTACCTGAGAAGTGAGCAACAGGAAAGTGTTTTGAGACTTCCTGCACTGGTATATGGTGTTGATGGCACTCCGGTTTATATGAACCGTTCTGAATTTGGAATTCCGTTATTGGGAGGTTATACCCGCCGGACAAATACAAACAACTATGTTTCGCCAAACGTTTACAGTTCCTATAATTATTCTATTAATCATGTACACAACTTTGCTGCTACGGCCGGTTTTCAGCAGGAAATCAATGATTACCAGCAGTTGAATGCATCAACCCAGGATCTGATAAGCGCTACCACACCCGGCATTAACTTATCAACCGGCGATCAAACGATCATTGATAACAGAAATCATTGGGCAACCAGGGGTTTCTTTGGCAGGTTTAATTATAACTATAAAGAAAAATACCTGGTAGAAATCAATGGTCGGGTAGATGGTTCGTCAAGATTCGGCAGCGGCGACAGGTGGGGGACATTTCCTTCTTTTTCCGTTGGATATAACATTGCTAAAGAAAAGTTTTTTCAATCCATTTCAAACGGTATCAACCTTCTTAAGATCAGGGCTTCTTATGGTTTTCTTGGAAACCAAAGCGGCGCAGGATTATATTCCTATACGCAGCTAATGAATATTGTAACGCCCGGTGCGAGCGGTGCGGGGCCTGATTGGTTTTTCCAAAACGGAAGGGAAAGCAATTTGCTTATGCCGCAGCCTTACAATCCAACAACTACATGGGAAAAAGTTGAGAATGGCAATATCGGTCTTGATTTTGGTTTGTTTCAAAACAAATTGTCCGGAAGTATCGACGTATATCAAAGAACAACCCGCGATATGCTCGGCCCCACCCAGGATATTGCCGATATGTACGGTGGAACGCCGCCGCTGAGTAATAATGCAAGTTTGCGCACCCGTGGTTTTGAAGTCTCTGCTAACTGGAATGACCGTGTTGGAAATAACATTTCTTATAGCCTGTTTGCAAATTTGTCCAATAATAAATCAGTAGTAACCGAATATCAAAACCCGACAAAAACGGACCCCGCAAACAGTTGGTATGTGGGCAAGGTAGTTGGTGAGATTTGGGGTTATTCGGCATCAGGACTAATACAAAATCAAAAAGAAGCGGACGACTACAACCAGCTGGATCTATCATACCTCACAGGTGTTAAATGGAAACCCGGAGATGTAAAATATGTTGATTTGAATCACGACGGAAAGATCAATAATGGAAACAATACTTTGGCTGATATGGGAGATATGAAGATCATAGGCAATTCTTCACCAAGGTATGCCTATTCGTTCGGTGGCACTTTTAACTACAAGGGTTTTTCATTGTACCTGATGTTCCAGGGCATCGGTAAAATGGATTTCTGGCCTGGCAAAGGATCAGCGTATTTCTGGGGCGACGGCTCCCTTGCCCAAGTGGTAGTTTATAAGCAGCACCTTGATTACTGGACCCCCGACAATCCGAAGGCATATTATCCAAACCCTTACTCAGCCCCGGCCGGAGCGATCAACAGCTATGTCAACAAGACGCAGCAGACAAGTGATCGCTACCTGCAAAATGCGGCCTACTTGAGATTGAAGAACGCTACTGTTTCGTATTCCTTCCCTTCGAAAATGTTGGAAAGAGTAAAAATTAAACAATTGCGACTTTTCGTTTCGGGGGAAAACCTTGTCACGATCACAAAACTGGCAAAAATGCTCGATCCGGAAATGTTGGTGGGTGGCAATGATCCAGGCAAAGAATATCCCTTAACAAAAGTGAACTCGATCGGCATCTCTTTAACACTTTAAAATTAACCTAATGAGAAATAAAAAATTATATTGGTTTGCTGCTATCATATTTTTATTACAGGCCTGTAAGAAAGATTTCCTCGACCGGCCCCCTCTGGATGCAATAAGCGCTACCGGATCACTTGCTTCTACCCGTGAAATGCGGCTGTATATGAACCAGTTTTATGAAAACAGTTTTGAAGGTCAGCCAGGAGTTGTTGGCGCGAGCGGGATTGCATTTGATGACGCTTTTAGTGACAACATGATCTTTGCAAATGTAGATACGAGGTTAAACGGCCAATTGTCAATATCTGATGCCTCCGCTTTAACTCAATACAACAATATCCGCGGATTGAATTTTTTCCTTGCAAACGACAACAACGCAACCGGTACGCAGGCGGACATCAATCAATACACCGGGGAGGCATATTTTTTCAGGGCAAAATTATATTTTGATTTGCTGCAAAGGTATGGCGGCGTCACTTGGGTAAACACGGTCTTACCTGATGACTCAACAGTGATGCAGGTGCCCAGGGATTCCCGCACGGTTTTAACCGATTCAATTCTGGCTGATCTTGATAAAGCTGCATCATTGCTTTCCGTACAGAATAACAGTGCCAGTATGCGCATTCATCATGATGTGGCACTTGCATTGAAATCAAGAGTCGCCCTTTATGAAGGCACATGGGAAAAGTATCACCAGTTAAAAAACGATCCGTTTTACACGAAAAACATCACTGCTGATAAAATCAATTCTTATCTGGCCCAGGCAAGAGATGCCGCACAGGGAATTATGCAAAGTGGAAGATGGCATGTTTACTCAACAGGAAACCCGCCTTCTGATTATTCAAATATGTTTATCACTACTGACCTCTCCAACAATCCGGAAATTTTATTTTGGAAAAAGTATGATGCTACCCAAAATATTGCCCATAGCATAAGCAAATACCTATCAACCGATGGTGCAAATATGGGATTAACACAATCATTGGTGGACGATTATCTCACGAGGGACGGAAAACCATTTGTAGGAGCTGAGAGAGCCGATGCGCAACAGACATATGGTGCAGAATTACAACCTGAATTGCGCGATCCGAGGTTATCGCAAACTGCAGGAAAGCCAGGCGATCCTTTGCAACCGAACGTTTCGGCGCCACCGTACCCGCCGATTAATCAATCCGGCTTTAATAGAAATGTTACCGGTTTTCCGCTGCATAAATATTTGCAATACGATAATGCAAGCGCTGTTTTAGATGATTATAAAAGTGATGCTCCGGCTATTTACTTTCGATATGCAGAAGTGTTGCTGAACTACGCAGAGGCAGTAGCCGAATTGGGTGGAGAACCTTCTTTGGTTGCGAGCGCAATTAACCCCTTAAGAGCAAGGGTTGGCATGCCCGATGTTGATTTTGACCGCGAATACAACACGGATCCGTCATATCCTTTTAGTAACCTTGATAAGGTAATCCAGTGCGTAAGAAGAGAAAGAAGGGTTGAGCTGGCTGCGGAGGGATTCAGGCTGCAGGATATTTTCCGATGGGCAGCGGCAGATGTTCTGATTGCAGGAAAACTGCCTTTAGGTGCGCTATTCATAGGAAGTGATTTGGGAAACCAAAACAGCCCTTCAGGCTTTTATTCTTCTTCTTTGTTGTATTATGATACTGCACCTGCTGGTAAATCCATCAATCTGTATCTGTCAGGTTCTCCCGGAGATGCAAGAAGATATATCGATCCATACAAAGTGCTGATACCAAACGGATATAACTTCAATTTAGGAAGAGATTACCTATTACCAGTCCAACAAAGAATGATACAACTTACGGGCGGTAAATGGGTTCAAAATCCGGGCTGGTAATGTTTAACTATTAAAATCAAGTCAATGAAATCTATAAATAAAATTGTCATTTTCGTTTTTGTAATTTTCCTGGCCATTTCATGCAAAAAGCAGCAGTTGCCTGACAAACCGATGCCTTCGCCTTTTAGTGTAATCGTCGAAAACTCATCCGCAATTCCTGCTGCCGGTTCCAAAGTTGTCGTTGATATAAAAGCAGGTTCTGATGGTTGGTGGCTTACGATTCCGCCGGAAACAAAAATGTGGTGTGCTTCTTCGCAGGTTTTCGGAAGCGGCGATAAAAGCATTACGATTACCTTCAAGCCAAACACTACCGGCGCAAGTCGCGCCGTGAGTATTATTTTCAATCCAACGTTTGATCTGCCTGCTCAAACAATTAGCTTTCAGCAGAATTTTTAATGCTGTGAAAAAGATTGAACTCAGCGATGACAACAAACGATTTAACCTTACATATAAAATAGCATAAAGTATGAAAATCCAGATGTTAAAATTATGCGGCTTTATTTCCCTTCTTGCTGCATGTACCAGTTCTTGTGTGGAAAAGAAAATGGAGGCAGCAGAGCGTCCTAACATTATTTTCATTATGAGCGACGACCACGGCTACCAGGCCATCAGTGCTTATGGTGATAGTTTGAACCATACGCCAAACATTGATGCGCTTGCAAAAGAAGGCATGTTGTTTAACCGCGCTTTTGTCAACAATTCTCTTTGTGCACCAAGCCGCGCTGCTATTCTTACCGGCAAATACAGCAACATGAATGGCATCAAAGGAAATGGTGATGAAGTATTTGATGGTTCGCAAAATACGTTTCCAAAACTATTGCAACAGGCCGGTTATCAAACAGCGATGATTGGCAAATGGCATTTGGTTTCGAAGCCAACAGGTTTTGATTTTTGGAATATTTTACCCGGACAAGGCGATTATTATAATCCTGATTTTATTGATTCTACCGGCACCAAAAGAGTGGAAGGATATGTAACCGATTTGACAACAGATAAAGCAATCAACTGGCTGGATCATCGCGATACTTCCAAACCATTTTGTGTGCTTGTGTGGAACAAAGCGCCACATCGCGATTGGATGTCGGCGATAAAATATTTGCATGAATTCGACAGTGTAAATCTTCCGGTTCCTGCTACTTTTTTTGACGACTATGCCACAAGAACCCGTGCCGCAAAAGAACAAAAAATGGAGATTTCAAAATGGCTTGCACCTAATTATGATCTGAAAGAAAATTTAGGAATTACCAAAGCCACAGAAAGGTTGGATTCCAACTGGATGGGCATTTTCGGACGATTAAATCCGGATGAACAGAAAGCTTTTATTGCCGCATACACGCCAAAAAATGATGCATTCAAAAAAGCAAATTTGAGAGGAAAAGATTTAGCCATTTGGAAATACGAGCGTTATGTAAAAGATTATCTCAGAACGATTCAATCTGTCGATGATAATGTAGGACGACTGATGGATTATTTAAAAGAAAAAGGGCTTGACAAAAATACGATTGTGATTTACACCTCCGACCAGGGATTTTATCTCGGCGAACATGGATGGTTTGATAAACGGTTTATGTATGAACAATCTTTTCGTACACCCTTGATCGTTAGATGGCCTGATGTAATAAAACCCGGAAGTGTAAACAATGATATGGTAATGAACCTGGATCTTGCAGAAACGTTGCTGGACGCGGCTCATGTGAAAATTCCTGCGGAAATGCAGGGTAAAAGCATGTTGCCGATCTGGCAGGGAAAAACACCCGATGACTGGCGGAAATATGTGTACTATCATTACTACGAATCAGGCGGCGAACACAATGTTGCAAAACATATTGGCGTCCGCTCCGACCGGTATAAATTGATTAATTACTATGAAAATGGCGATTGGGAATTGTACGATTTGCAAAAAGATCCCAACGAATTAAATAACGTTTATAACAATCCTGCTTATAAAAATATCCAGGATTCATTAAAGACAGAATTGCAAACGCAAATGAAGAAATTCAAGGATAATATTTAACTGGTGTGTTCAAGGGCTTATAACGTTTTCAAAACCTTATAGCCATGAAACCAATGAATTGCAAAATAAAAATCAGCATTATTTCTTCGTCTGCTGCCAATTTGTAAGGTAACAAAAAAATACTTCTGCGTACTTTCGAAGATGCATTTAAAAAAGCTTAAGATGGTCATTAAAATCATTGGAGTTGCAATATTATTCTTCGCTTCTTTTTCTATAAAGGCGCAAAAAAATATTTCTCAAAAACCAAACATCATTATTTTATATGCTGATGATCTCGGTTACGGAGATGTCAGTTGCAATGGAGCGACGAAAATTTATACACCAAATATTGATCGCATCGCCAATGAAGGATTGCGTTTCACCAATGCACACAGCACGGCATCTACGTGTACACCTTCCCGTTATTCGCTGCTCACCGGCGAATATGCGTGGCGAAAAAAAGGAGCGAACATTTTGCCGGGAGATGCGCCATTGATCATTCCAACGAATCGCGCTACACTGCCGTCGATGCTTCAAAAGGCCGGTTATAAAACCGCGGCGATTGGAAAATGGCATCTGGGAATGGGCGGCAAAAATGGTCCTGATTGGAACGGAATTATTAAGCCTGGTCCCAATGAAGTCGGCTTTGATTATTCTTTTGTTTTTCCTGCAACTGCCGACCGCGTTCCCACCATTTATGTGGAAAATCACCGCGTTGTTGCGTTGGATAAAAATGATTCCATAGAAGTAAGTTATCATCATAAGATCGGAAATGATCCTACCGGAAAAGAAAATCCTGATTTATTAAAAATGAAACCTTCGCCCGATCAGGGACACGATGGGACCATTGTAAATGGTATCAGCAGGATTGGTTGGATGAAAGGCGGCGAGCGATCGCGTTGGGTGGATGAAGAACTGGAAGATGATTTTACCGGCCAGGCACAAACGTTTATTGAGCAAAATAAATCGCATCCGTTCTTTCTCTACTTTGCTTTGACAGATATTCATGTTCCGAGAATGCCCGATACGCGCTTCAAAGGAAAAAGCGGTTTGGGTTATCGCGGTGATGCGATTCTGCAACTGGATTTTGCGGTCGGTCAAATTTTAAAGACGCTCGATTATTTAGGCCTTTCAAAAAATACTATTGTAATTTTTTCCAGCGATAATGGTCCTGTTCTGGATGACGGTTACGAGGATGGAGCGGTAGAGCAATTAAATGGACACACGCCTGCAGGGCCGCTTAGCGGTGGTAAATACAGCATTTTCGAAGGCGGCACACGAATGCCATTAATTATCCGCTGGCCGGGAGTTATTAAAAAAGGCGTTTCAAATGCAATGATCAGACAGGTGGATTTACTTCGCTCATTCGCTGCTTTTACCCATCAGTCTTTATCTTCGGAAGATGCGCCGGATAGTTATGATGTTTTAAATGCTTTGTTGGGAAAATCCGATAAAGGAAGAGAATCTTTGATAGAAGAAGGTGGCGCACTGGCTTTGGTGAAAGGCGATTGGAAATATATCGAGGCACATAAAGGGCCGAAACTTTTTAAGCTGGTAAATATTGCTTCCGGGTATGAAGAAGAACCGCAATTGTATAACTTGAAAAACGATGTTTCAGAAAAGAATAATCTTGCTTCAAAATATCCGAATCTTGTCAAACAATTATCCGAAGAATTGGAAAAAATAAAAAGCAAAGGTTATCGTCAATAAAAGAATCACTCATACAAGTTTTTGAATCGTTACAACATGAAATTTTTGAAAATTGGTTTTTTGTCGATGTTGTTTTTCCCCATGCATTTATTGGCACAAAACGGAAAAAATGTAAAAAAGGTAATCAGGCCAAATATCGTTTACATTCTTGCTGATGATCTCGGTTATGGTGATCTCGGCGTGTACGGACAGCAAAAAATTGAAACGCCAAATATTGATGCATTGGCTAAAAATGGAATGTTGTTTACACAGCATTATGCGATGCCGGTTTGCGCTCCGTCAAGATATTCGCTGATGACCGGGCTTCATTCAGGCCATGCTTATATTCGTGGCAATGATGAATGGGACGAACGTGGCGATGTGTGGAGTTTTAAAGCAATGGAAGCGAATCCAGCGCTGGAAGGGCAATTGCCAATTCCTGATTCTACTCTTACCATTGCAAAAGTTTTAAAAAAAGCCGGTTATAAAACCGCGCTCGTTGGCAAATGGGGATTGGGTGGTCCGATGACTACCGGCATTCCAAACAACCAGGGATTTGATTATTTCTATGGTTCACTTTGCCAGCGGCAGGATCATCAATATTACCCGGGGCATCTTTGGGAAAATACTTACCGTGTTGTTTTAAATAATAAAATCCAGGATCCGAATATTAAATTTCCTTCTGATAAAGATCCGAGGGATCCTGTAAACTATGCAGTGTATCAGCAGAATGATTATGCGCCGGATTTTATTATCAAAGCTGCGTTGAAATTTATTGGTGATAATAAGTCTCATCCTTTCTTTTTGTACTATCCTGATCCGCTGCCTCATGCTTCCATGCAGGCTCCTGCTGATCTGGTGGAATATTATCACAAAAAATTTGGCGATGAAAAACCTTTTTTGGGCGGAAGCTATGTGCCGTGCCGTTATCCGCGTGCTACGCATGCAGCGATGATTACTTTGCTCGACCGGCACGTTGGAGAAATCATCAAAAAGCTGAAAGAAGAAGGTGTATATGACAACACGATCATTATATTTTCCAGCGACAACGGGTCCTCCAATGAAGGCGGCGCCGATTGTGCATTTTTCGACAGCAATGGACCTTTTAAAAATGAATACGGATGGGGTAAAGGATTTTTGTATGAGGGCGGCATTCGTGAACCATTGATCGTCTCATGGCCGGGAAAAATTAACCCCGGAACCAAAAGTGATTTGATGTGTACAACGTGGGATGTAATGCCTACATTATGCGCCATTACAGGAATTTCGGCTCCGCAAAATATTGATGGAATCAGTTTCCTTCCAACTTTGATTCATCAATCCGGAAAACAAAAAAAGCATCCTTTTCTTTATTGGGAATTTCCGGGTTACAATGGTCAGCAAGCGGTTCGCTTGGGAAATTGGAAAGGAATTCGTTTCAACCTTGACAAAGGCAATTTGAAAATAAAATTATTCAATTTGGATAACGACATACAAGAGCAACATGATGTCGCTGATCAGCATCCGGACATCGTTAAAAGGATGGAAGAGATCATGAAGAAAGAACACACTACTGCTGCTGTTGACCGCTTTAAAATAAAAGCGATTGACGGTGATTAAAAAAGAGAAATTCAAAAATCTGTATCAAATGAAAAAGATATTATTGGTTTTATTTTTCCTTCAATTTTCCTTCTGTATTTCTTTTGCACAGAACTTAAAAACGGAAAACCCATTTCACATTATTCCAGAACCGGTTTCTGTTTGGCTGCAAAAAGGGGAGTTTGTTTTGAACGATGAAACCCGCGTAATTGCTGATTCCAAGTCATCTGATATTGCTTCTCTTCTTGCTCAAATGCTGAATGAATCTTTTGGTTTTCATTTGGTTTCAAAAAAAGAAAATGCTTCAATACAAGCAAATTCAATTGCGCTTCAAATCAACAACAAAAGCGACGCTTCGTTAGGGAGTGAAGGGTATAATATTCAGGTTTCTCCACAAAAAATAATTCTTTCTGCAAATACGGCGCATGGACTTTTTTATGGAATACAAACATTGATGCAGCTTCTTCCCGCACGTAACAGTGCTGCACAAACGAAAAATATTTCTTTCGAAATTCCTTCTGTTGTTATCACCGATTACCCGCGTTTTGGTTATCGTGGGATGATGCTCGACGTGAGCAGGCATTTCTTTTCAAAGGATTTTATAAAAAAATACATTGATGAAATGGCCAAATACAAATTCAATGTGTTTCACTGGCATCTTACCGATGACCAGGGCTGGCGAATTGAAATAAAAGGATTGCCGGAACTCACTGATATCGGCGCCTGGCGTGTTCCCAGAACCGGTCAGTGGGGAACTTTTGAAGAACCACAACCCGGCGAAAAAGCCACTGATGGCGGCTATTACACGCAGGATGACATTCGGGAAATTGTCAAATATGCCAGGCAACGTTTTATCGATGTTCTTCCTGAA
>Ga0134125_10003878_pt1 | contig 17164 bp, 16 predicted proteins | sample KB31751_FD_96464 | JGI IMG/M metagenome (GOLD analysis project Ga0134125, IMG submission 96464) | Terrestrial soil microbial communities with excess Nitrogen fertilizer from Kellogg Biological Station, Michigan, USA - KB3-175-1 | ecosystem: Environmental > Terrestrial > Soil > Unclassified ...
AACGGAGGTTCAAAAAACCATCAGAACTTTCTGGAAAAAATCTTATGGGCGGCTGAAAGGCAGTGTCAAGGAATTTTTCCAGAATAAATGTCTTTCTTTTCAATAACTTAACTAAAACGTCAACACTAAGCTGAAAATGACATTTTTTGTCAGTTTGACGCTTTCCCTCAGTCTAAGTCCGCTATTTTTCAGTAATTTATAGCTACTTGAGGTGCAGCTGGATGATTTCCACATCCTCCGGACGATCAAATACCCGGTTGGGAAATAATTTCTTTGCCAGGACCCGTACTCCGCCGAATGCAAAGCCAAAAATCAGAGCAATAACCAGAATCACTCCGATAAGCATGAAGATTCCCACGATGAGATTGCCCATATTGTCACGCGGGTTCTGCTTTGTCGGCTGGTTCCAGGTGACATTGGCGTCATAGTTGACTGAGGCCAGCAGAGACTGCGCTTCACTTTCAGGCACGTTTCCATTCACGGCGATTACCAGCGGCCCACTGCGCTTAAAAAAGAAAGGACCGCCCGGGAGTCCGGCAGCCTGGAATGCTTTGATGCGGTCAGCGGCAATCTGCGGCGTGGGATAGCCGATGAGAGTCATGTACGCTTCACCGTTCGAAGTCTTATAACGCGCGAAAATGACTTCCGGTCCCATGCTGAAGTTCACCAGTGCCGCAGGAATCGGGACGCCCAACCGCTGAAGCGCGACTGGTCCTTCAATGTAGCGCAGCGTATTCGGGATGTACGATTGCTTCGGAAGATCGCCTTGAAGCGTCGGCAGCGCGGAAAGACTCCCCTTGGCTTTGGGGAGAGCGTCAGCCAGCGAACGCAGATCTGCCGCCGACATGGCCGTCACTTCATCCAGTACCGCATCGATCAATAGATTGCTGCGGAAAAACAGAATGCGCTTGTTGTTGGAAGCAGCATCGTCGCCGATCTCTTCCTTCAGCATCTGTGGCTGCACATAATACGTGAATGCGCCATAGGCTCCGCTGGCATCGCCGAACTCGGCAACTTTGATTTGCATCTTGCGCCCGTTGCGTGCGTACGTGCCGAATTCAAAGCCTGTGAAACCATATTCTTTGAGCACGCCGGCGTCGGCGCCGTCCACGGAAGCCGGATCAGAGCCGGTCCTTACAGAGGCTTTCTCGAGTTGCCACCCATCAAAGGAGACTGGAAGAACGCTTTGCGGCGCCGGCGCGGCAAGTGCCACAGTGGCCACTAAGAGAAAGATGCAGATGAGTAAACGCTTCATTATCGAGCAGGCAAAAGGCCTTTTTTTATTAGACACCATAATGGCGTGTCAGGATTCTAGACCATTCGCCTACATGCTGCTTCGATAATCAGAAACAATCCTATCGTTCGACCGCGACTTCTTCACGTCTCGACAGTGATTCTCCCTCAGGCTGGGCTGTGGCCGGCTTCCAACGCAGCACCGGCTTGCGGGCTGCCGCCGTCTCGTCCAGCCGGGAGACGCGCGTGGTGTGAGGCGCGTTTTTCACCAATTCCGGTTCCTCCGCTGCTTCACGAGCAATCGCCTTCATGGCATCTACAAACAGGTTCAGCTCTTCCAGTGACTCGCTTTCCGTCGGCTCGATCATGAGAGCTCCCGGCACCACCAGCGGGAAGGAGACGGTATAAGGATGGAAGCCGTAATCAATGAGCCTCTTGGCGATGTCGCCAGTCTTCACGCCCCTTTGCGCTTGCAAGCGGTCGCTGAAGATCGCCTCATGCATGGAAGCACTTCTGTAGGGCAGTTCATAATCGCCTTCCAGTTTCCTGCGGACGTAATTCGCGTTCAGGACGGCATCTTCCGTGGTCTGGCGCAGACCGTCTGGCCCGTTCGCCATAATGTAAGCCAGAGCGCGCACGTGCATGCCGAAGTTGCCATAGAACATGCGCACGCGTCCCACAGATTTCGGCCGGTCATAGTCAAAGCCCAGCGTGCCATCGGATTTCTCTACCACAATTGGCTTGGGCAGGAACGGCTCCAGCTCCTTTTTGCACGCCACTGGTCCCGAACCCGGGCCGCCGCCTCCATGAGGCGTGGAAAAGGTTTTGTGCAGGTTCAAGTGCATTACGTCAACGCCGAAATCTCCGGGACGCGTCTTCCCGACCAGCGCGTTCATGTTGGCGCCGTCCATGTAGAGGAGCCCGCCTTTTTCGTGGAGAATGTCAGCGATTTTATGGATCTCCTGCTCGAAGATGCCGAGCGTGTTGGGATTGGTGAGCATCAGCCCGGCGATGTCTTCGTTCATCTGCGCTGCCAGCGCTCCGATGTCCACCATGCCCTGCGCATTGGACTTGAGGTTCTCCACTGCATAACCGCAGATGGCCGCCGTGGCGGGGTTGGTGCCGTGGGCGGAATCCGGGATAAGGATCTTCTTCCGCGGATTGCCTCTCTCTTTCAGGCAGGCATGGATGAGCAGAATGCCCGTCATCTCACCGTGCGCTCCGGCGGCTGGCTGCAGTGTGATGGCGTCCATGCCAGTGATGTCCAGCAGGCAGTCGGCCAGGGTCTTCATGATGCGCAACGCGCCCTGCGAAATTCGCTCCGGCTGATAAGGATGCGCTTCCGCCAGGCCGTAGAGCCGCGCCACCACTTCATTCACTCGCGCGTTGTATTTCATGGTGCAGGAGCCGAGCGGGTACATGCCGAGATCAATGGCATAGTTCCACGTGGACATGCGGGTAAAGTGGCGGATGATTTCCATCTCGCTCACCTCCGGCATGTTGCCCAGGTCCTCCCGCGCGCAGTCGCCCAGGGCCTTCTTGGGGTCCACTTCCGGAACATCCAGCGGAGGCAGCCTGTATCCCTTCTTGCCCGGCGACGAGCGCTCAAAAATGAGCGCTTCATTCTGATTGACGTGGCGCGTAGCTTTCTTGATGTCCTGATCGCTCACTGGGCCACCGCCTTCACCGCCGCGTCAATCTGCTCTCTGGTATTCATCTCGGTGCAGCACCACAGGGCGGCATTCCCCAGCTCAGGATAAAACTTTCGCAACGGAAACCCTCCAATGGTCTTGTTCTGCAACAAGCGCTCATTGATCTGATAAGGATCTTCCTTCGTCTGCACCACTAACTCATTGAAGCGCGGCGCTCCCTGGAAGAGCACTTTTCCTTTTTTGGCGAATTCGCCCGCAGCATAGCTGGTTTTGGCGAGGTTTTGCTGCGCCAGCTCCTTCAGCCCTTCGCGGCCATACACAGTCATGTAAATGGTGGCCATGGTGGCAATCAGCGCCTGGTTGGTGCAGATGTTGGAGGTGGCCTTCTCGCGCCGGATGTGCTGCTCGCGCGTGGAAAGGGTAAGCACAAACCCGCGTTTGCCGTTCTTGTCCCGAGCTTCGCCCACCAGCCTGCCGGGAATCTGGCGAACGTATTTTTCCTTGGTCGCGAGCACGCCGGCATAGGGACCGCCATAACCAAGCGGTACCCCGAAGGATTGTGACTCCATAGACACAATGTCGGCCTCCACAGGCGGCTTCACTACCCCGAGCGACAGAGCTTCCGCAATGGAAACAGCGAGCAATGCGCCTTTCCTGTGCGCCAGGTCGGCGATGTCGGGAATGTCCTCAATTGTGCCGAAGAAATTCGGCGACTGGATGAGGACGCATGCAGTATCTGCCGTAATCTGCTTTTCCAGGCTCGCCATATCAATGCGGCCGTTTTGCAGATATCCGCATTCGCTCAGTGGCACGCCCTGATGCTGAATATAGGTCCGAATGACCTCGCGATATTCGGGATGGACTGAGCGGGCCACCACGGCCGCCTTGCGTCCAGTAATGCGCGCGGCCATCAGCAGCGCTTCCGCCGCACCTGTCGAACCGTCATACATGGAGGCGTTGGCCACCTCCATGCCGGTCAACTCGCAGATCATGGTCTGGAACTCGAATATGGCCTGCAGGGTGCCTTGCGCGATTTCCGGCTGATACGGCGTGTAGGCTGTAAAGAACTCGCCGCGCGAGATCAGCGAATCGATCACTACGGGGCGGTAATGGTGATAGGCGCCGGCGCCGAGAAACACGGCGTACCCGGCAGCATTGGTTTCAGCACATTGACGAAAATAGTCGATGATTTCCGACTCGGCCATCTGCCGCGGCACTTTCAAGTCGCGGTTCAGGCGGTACTCAGCCGGAATGGGCGCAAACAAATCGTCCATCGACTTACAGCCGATCTCGCGCAGCATGAGCTGCCGGTCGGCGGGAGATTTAGGAAGATAGCGCATGTAGTTGGAATCGTCAGCCTTCTAAAACTTGAAGAGTGTCATCCACACCCCAACCTCCAGCAGCGCGAGATGGGTAGTTGAGGGATCTGCTCCACTGCTTGTGGTGCGAGCAGCACAAAGTGGCAAGCGGCAGAGCAGATTCCTCGATACGCTCGGAATGACGACGAAGTTTACTTCTCCTCTGCAATGTATTTCTCATAATCCTCGGCGGAGAGCAGCGACTTAAGGTCCTCAGGATTCGCGAGTTCCATCTTTATCATCCAGGCCCTGTGTGCATCCTTGTTGATCTGTTCCGGCGACTGGCTCAGGGAGTCGTTAATGGCCGTCACTCTGCCTGATACCGGTGCATACAGTTCCGAAACAGCCTTCACCGATTCCACCGTGCCAAATGTTTTTCCAGTTTCAAGGTTCGCTCCCAGTTTAGGCAGCTCCACAAAGACGATGTCGCCCAGAGACTCCTGCGCGTGGTCTGTGATGCCAACCAGTCCGGTATTGCCGCTGATCTGAATCCACTCGTGTTCTTTGGTGTACTTGTAGTCCTTGGGATATGCCATGCTGTCGTCCTCTGCCTTCTTGGGAGTGACTATGCCTTTTTCGGCCGCTTGTAAAACGGAGTCGGAACTACTTTGCACTTTACTTTCTGCCCGCGGATCTCCACAGAAACCTCGTGGCCCAGCTCCGAGTGCGACGGCGGTACGTAGGCCAGGGCGATATTTTTCTTCAGGAAAGGCGCATAGGATCCGCTGGTCACGTATCCGATCTCGGCGCCACCGTCGTCGAGAACCTTATAACCGTCACGAGGGATACCCCGCTCCACCGCCTCAAGGCCAACCAGCGTGCGCTTCAAGCCGGCAGCTTTAGCCTGCTCCAGAGCCCCGCGACCGATAAAGTCCGGTTTCTCCATCTTGCAAAAACGATCAAGACCAGCTTCCCATACGTTGATGGTGTCAGAAATCTCATGCCCATAAAGCGCCATGCGCCCTTCCAGCCGCAACGTATTGCGCGCACCCAGACCACACGGAACAATTCCGAATCCTCTTCCAGCGTCTGTAACTTCGTTCCATACACGCTCGCTGGTAGCCACATCTGAAGAGACGTAAATTTCAAAGCCGTCTTCCGCCGTGTATCCCGTGCGGGCGATCATGGTATTGGGCAATCCGCATACGGTACCGTACTTGAACCAGTAATTCTTGATTTGTGAGAGATCGACGTCGGTCAGCTTCTGCAACGTTGCTTGAGCTTTTGGCCCTTGAATGGCGATCTGTGTGTAATAGTCGCCAACGTCATCAGCGTGGCAGTGGAACCGGCTCACATTCTTCTTGACCCAGCCGTAATCCTTTTCCCGCGTGCCCGCGTTGATCACCAGCAGATAATCATTGTTGCCCAGCTTGTGAACGATTACGTCATCCACGAACGTGCCTTCGGGATAGAGCAGGGCCGAATATTGCGCCTGTCCCTCCTGCAGCTTGGAAGCATCGTTCATGCTGATCCACTGCGTGGCCTTGAGCGCCTCAGGGCCGCGAATCAGGATGTCGCCCATGTGCGAGACATCAAACATGCCAACGCCAGTGCGCACAGCCACGTGCTCCCTCATCAAACCGCCAGCGGAGGGGTACTCCACGGGCATGTCCCAGCCGCCAAAATCAACCATCTTGGCGCCAAGGCGCCGGTGCAGCGCGTTAAGCGCTGTCTTGCGAAGGGTCTGGGTCTCACTGGTTGAAGACAAGCTACTTTTCCTTTTCGTGGATGGCGACCAGGGCACAGAGTCCCCCGACGAGCCGTGACGAACCTTCAAGGTTAACATCCGCGTTTTGTGAGGGTCAATGAATGGGAAGATCGGGTGATCGGGGCAGCGGGATATTGGGTGATCGGAAGACCAGCACTCGTTCATATCATTTCAACAGAATTGGATTCCGCAAAAACCGCGCATTCTGCCAGTGTTGATCGCGCCAGTTCCGATGTCCCGATGACCCGATGTCCCGATTCAAGATCCGTTCGTAACCTTGCAGCTCAGCATGTCCTCGGCTAAGCTCCGCCCATGCCCAAAGATTTCGTTTGCGTCATGTGCGACCAGATTGAGCGGAGCTGTACCTGCACGAAGTACTGCTGGCTTTGCCGCGCACAATACGACGTCAGGCTCTGCGAAGACGGCCAATATTATTGTCGCCCATGCCGTGAATCCTGCGACATGCAGGCGCAATACCATACGAATGCTTAGATCGGGTGATCCGGTGATCGGTTCATCGGGTGATCGGAAGACAGTTCCTCTGCAATAATCTAATATGACCGCTCACTAGCGGCCCACCTGTGACCAGCGTTGGTAACTTTAGACGAGATCAGATCACCCGATCACCAGATCACCCGATCATCCGATCGGAGATTCTTTCTTACTACCGCTCTCTCCTTGCCCACTGGGGCCCGCAAAACTGGTGGCCGGCGCAGTCACGCCTGGAAGTGATCGTCGGCGCGTATTTGACGCAGAATACCAACTGGTCGAACGTGGAGAAGGCGATCTCCAACCTTCGACGCGCTCGTGTGCTGAGCATCAAAGCGTTGCGAGAGCTGCCTTCCCAGGAACTTGAGCAGCTCATTCGGCCTTCAGGCTATTTCCGCCAAAAAGCACAACGGCTGAAGGCGCTTATTTCCTTTCTTGATGCCAACTACTCCGGCTCGCTCGAACGCATGTTTGCTGAGCCCACAGAGAAGCTTCGCGCCGAGCTGTTGGCCCTCAACGGTGTGGGACCAGAAACAGCAGATTCCATCCTGCTCTATGCCGGCAATCATCCAGTGTTCGTGGTCGATGCCTATACGCGGCGCATCTTGGAACGTCATGCCATGATTTCCAGCAACGCCAAATATGACGACATCCGGCTTCTGATCGAAGCCGCGATCACCAGCGCTGCTCCTGAGCAACTCACGAGCGATCCGCACGGCAACGATCCGCGCCATTCGGTTTCGCGCATGAGCCGCGCTCGGCGAACAGAACTGGCGCAGCACTACAACGAACTGCATGCGCTCATCGTCCGCGCAGGAAACCTGTACTGCCGCAGTACTCCGAATTGCCAAGGTTGTCCGCTGCAGAAATTTTTACCTTCGCAAGCAAAGCAACAGAGCCGCTAAGGCTCCCATCGAATCACTCAACAAACCGTTTCGAGATTGGGGGCATAGAAATGCTATTGCTGTTAGCGATTATCCTGTTCATCGCGTGGATTCTTGGCTTTGTGGCTTTCCACGTGACCGTCGGGTTCATCCATCTGCTGCTGGTATTGGCCGTTATAGCGCTGATCTGGCATCTTGTAGCCGGACGAAGAACCGTAGCCTGATGGAGGCCTGAACGTGTTGCTCGAATGCGCGGCTGGTTCCCTGCTCTGGCCGCGCTCACTCGGGCCACATCGTAAGCGCGTTCTTGCTCAGTATTTGCTCTTTGATTCCCTTGGATAATTCCAACTGCTGGAATTGCTCCAGGTTCTGGCTGATGTCCGGAATGCCCGGGCTAGGCCAGTCCGTCCCGAACAGTGTCTTGTACGCGATTTCCTCCAGCCGTGGGAAATACTTCAGCAACTGCTTCGGAGGAATGCCGCTGATATCCAGATGAATATTGCGATGGCGGCGTAGGAGAAAGAACGCAGTTTGCATCCAGATGGGCCTGCCGCCGTGCGCCATGAGAATCTTCAGCTTGGGAAAATCCACAGCCACGTCATCCAGGTAAATCGGATCACCATATTTGTTTCGCGCTGCCGGAAAAATTGATGTGCCGGTGTGGACCATCACAGGAATTCCATTGGCTTCTGCCGCGCGGTAGATCGTCTCCAGCTCCTTCACCCCGCTGAGATAGTCATTCGCGTATATTAACTGGTGCGGTGGATGGATTTTGATGAGCCGGATTCCCAGCCTCACGATCTCATCCATGTCCTTCTGCACATTCAAGCTGTGCCGCGGATGCACGCTGCCGCAGGAAATTAGCCTTCGTGGATTTTCCTTGCAGTAGTTCGCCACCCACTGATTAACTTCATGCGTGAAGCCCATCGTGTCGGGCGCAACATAATTGATGAGCACCGCGCGCTCCACGCCGATGGAGTCCAGATACTTCAGCAGGGCTTTGGGCGAGCGGCAGTATTCGAGGATGTCGTCATAGTGGCCGCGCGCCTTCTTCATCACCTCAAGCGCCGCGGCCTTGAACATCTCGGCGGGCTGAATGTGGATGTGGCAGTCAGTGATGATCATTGTCTGCTGGAGCAGGTACTTGGTAATTGGAATTTAGTACTTGGTTCAACCACAAACCTCCCGGCTCTTCGAAAATGGCCAAGCATAAAAAGAACAGCCAAATACCGAATACCAAATACTTAACTACCGCTTGTAGCCGCCTTCATCAGCGCACGCTTCGTATACACCCTGATAATCTCGCGCCGATATTCCGGGGTCAGCGCGGACGTGGTCAGCGGTTTGGCGGTTTTGGCGGCAAGCTCTGCGACCACTGCTGCCGTATGCTCGTCCACTTTCTTGCCCGCAAGTGCATGTTCGGCTCCGGCCACCAGCAAAGGAGCAGGATTGACAGCCGTAATCGCGACGCGCGCAGCTTGAATCGGCCCGCCGTTCTGTCGCAGGGCTACCGCTACTCCGGCCAGGGGATAATCAATCGATCCGCGCAGCCGCAGCTTCTGGTAGCTGCCTTTCCACCCCGAACACGACTGCGGAAGGAACACGCGCGTCACCATCTCATGGCGTTCCAGCCGCATGCGCGCGTCGCCTTCGTTCGTATAAAAGTCCTTGATCTGCATGCGCCGCACGCCCACCGGCCCAACAATCTCCAGTTCCGCATTCAGGCACAGCAGCGCGGGCGCTGTATCGCCGGAGAACGCCGCCCAGCACTTCGTCCCACCGGGCGCTACATGGCAAAGATCGCCGTCCTTCTTGATGCAGAACCCGCACGATTTCCGCCACTGCAGCGACTGGTTGTACCAGACGCAGCGCGTATCCAGGCAGATATTCCCGCCGATTGTGCCCATATTGCGCAGGATGGGCGACGCGACGGTCTTCACCGCTTCGTGCAGCACGCTGTAATGCCGGCGGATGAACTCGGAGTCTTCGATGGCCGAAAGCTGAGTCAACGCGCCAATCTCCACGCCAATGCCCGCGCGCACATGAACGCCCTCCATCTCATCGATGCCACGGATGTCCATCACATAATCCGGCGTGAACAGGCGTTGCTTCATCGAGGGCAGCAGGTCAGTCCCGCCAGCGAGAATCTGCACGTGCTGGCTGTGCTCCAGCATCAGCGCCACCGCTTCTTCAATGGTGCGCGGACGGAGAAGCTTGAATGCTGGCAAGGACATTATTTCCCACCACGGAGGCACGGAGACACGGAGAACTGCGCGGGAAAATAGCCACGGTCTCTTTTAAGCCGTGCTGCAAACCTGGTGTCGACCTCAAATTCTCGAAAAGCCATTTATGGTTCTCGTGTCTCCGTGGTGAGTACCTAACTTTCCTGCGCGATACTGCGTCGCGCGGGATCATTCTCATGCCGCTTTGGTCCCTTGCCCTTGTACCACGTCGATCCGCCATGCTCCCGGAATGTCTTTGGCGTCACCGGATCAGCTCCGCGGGTCATCTCCAGCGCTTTCGCGTCGTGTTTCTTCTTGCGTAAGGCTGCTAAGACGCGCTCGGGAGTAAACGGCGCTTCCCGCAGGCGAATGCCGGTGGCGTCGAAGATCGCATTGGCGATGGCTGGAATCGTCGCTGCCAGCGACCCTTCGCTCGCCTCTTTGGCGCCGAACGGCCCTTCCGGATCCACCGACTCAACAATAATGCACTCGACGTCCGGCGACTCAACCGCCGAAGGCGACTTGTACTCCAGCATGCCGGGATTCATCAGCAGTCCGTCTTTCCACACCATCTCTTCCTGCAGCGCCTGTCCCAATCCCATCCACACCGAGCCAATCACCTGGCCTTCAACAGAAACCGGGTTCAGCGCGCGGCCGCAATCATGCGCGGCCCAGACTTTGTGGACAGTGACTTCTCCGGTCTCAGTGTCTACGCTGACTTCCGCGACCTGCGCCGAATAGGAATAGGCCGGTGAAGGTCCGACTCCTGCGCCTTTAAAGGATCCGCCACGCGCCTCTTTCGGTGGAGCGTACGATCCGGTTCCGGTCAGCGCGCCGGTGAAATCGATGGCCGAGACCACCGCCTCTTCAAAGCTCATGTGGTCCTTGGGACCTTCTTCTTTGCGCTTCTGCTGCAGCGACCCGCGCAGCGTCTGGCCTTCAACCCGGCCGCTGACTTCCTGCACATTGCCGCGCGGAGTATCCACTTTCTCCAGAATCTTCTCGGCGTCACGGCCATGCTCGCGCGGCTCCGGCGCTCCACGACGCCACACGCGGTCGTCGCGCATGATCACATCTTCCGACGAGCAGTTCATCTTCCGCGCCGCTACCGCCGCAATCTTCTTCTTCACATCTTCCGCCGCACGCATGGCAGCATTGCCGTTCATGAAAGTCACGCGGCTGGAGTACGAGCCAATATCGATGGGTGTGAGATCGGTATCGGCGGCTACCACCTTCACGCGCCCCAGGCTGATGCCCAGCACCTCGGCCACAACCTGCGCAACCATGGTGTCCGATCCCTGTCCGATATCCGATGCTCCCGTGTACACCACCACGCCGCCATCGCGATCAATCTTGATGTTCACCGTCGAATGCGGCATGTCCGAGCGGATAATGCTGTTGGCCGCACCGCTCACATAATGGCTACAGGCGATGCCGAGCCCGCGGCTCTTCGCCAGGTGCCCTTTGCGCATTTTCCAGCCCGAGCGCTGCACCACTTTCTCAATGCATTCAGGTAGCCCGTAGCTCTGCACGCGCAGATTATTCACGGTAATGCAGGGCGGCTTCAGCAGATTGCGCTGGCGAATCTCCGCCGGATCGATGACCAGCCGGTCGGCCAACTCGTCCAGCGCCGATTCAAAGGCGAACCGAACATTCACCGTGCCGTGGCCCCGCATGGCCCCACAGGCGGGCTTGTTGGTCAGCACGCGATAGCCGTCATAGCGAATGTTTGGAATATCGTAGAGCGCGCCCAGCAGCGCGCCCGAGTAAAGGATCGTGACCACGCCGTAGGAGCAATACGCACCGCCGTCCTGGATCACCCTGGCAGCAACCGCGGTGATCCGGCCGTCCTTCTTCGCGCCCACCTTCAAATCCACAATCGTCCGCGGCCGTCCGCGATGCGCCCAGAAAACCTCTTCCCGCGTGTAGGTGATCTTGACCGGCGCTTTGGCTTTGCGCGCCGCCACTGCCGCAATGATTTCCAGGGGGATCACTTCGCTCTTGCCGCCGAACCCGCCGCCCACCAGCGGCTTGATCACCCTGATTTGTGCCATCGGCATCTCCAGCACAATCGAGAGCTTGTGCTGCAGGTAATAGGGCACTTGGGTGGACGACCAGACCGTGAGCCGCCCCGGCTTGCCGGTAAGCGAGTCAATCTCGAAAGCTGCGAGCGTGGAGTGCGGCTCCATGGCCGCGTGCGTCACTTCGCCGGCGATGTAGCGATGGTCGATCGTCACGTCGGCCGCGGAAAAGCCCCGGTCCGGATCGCCGAAAACGTGGTGATAGTCCTTTTCGATATTGTTGGGGCGCTGGGGATGGATCCAGTCCTTCTCCGCCTTCATTGATTCTTCCGGATCAAACCACGCCGGCAGCGGCTCGAAATCCACTTCAATCAGTTCCAGCGCTTTTTCCGCAATGGCTTCGCTCGTGGCCACCACACAGGCGACGTTATCGCCAACGTACCGCACCTTATCCACCGCCAGCGCCGTTTCGTCGTGCCCGACAGGCAGAATGCCGTACTTGTTTGGCGCGTCCGGCCCGGTGACCACGCAGACCACGCCTTCCAGCGCCTCCGCACGCGAGGCGTCAATCTTTTTTATGGTCGCGTGGGGATATGGCGAGTGCAGGATCTTGCCGTACAACATCCCGGGCAGAGACAGGTCGTCCGCATACTTGCCCTGACCCGTGGTCTTCCCGGCCGAGTCAACCAGCGCGACCCGTTTACCGATGATGGAGAAGTTGCTCATAGCAATCAGCACTCAGCAGTCAGCATTCAGCCAAACCGATGTGTTGCGAAGTGGAGATCGTGAAGCTGCACTCTGTGTTCCTCCGTATCCTCTGTGGTTCATTTCTTCTCCGCGTCTCCGCGCTCCGTGGTGAGACTTGGGTTTTGGATCACCCGATCACGCGCGATCACCCGATCACCCGATTGTTCTTCTCGGCCACAATCGCCGCCTTGATCGCCTGATACATCTGGTTGTAGCCCGTGCATCGGCATAAATTCCCGCTCAGCGCGTGACGAATATCTTCTTCACTGGGATCAGGATTCCGGTCCAGCAGCGCCTTCACCGTGATCATGAAGCCCGGCGTGCAGTAGCCGCACTGCGCCCCACCCCAGTCGCCGTAGGCTTTCTGGATCGCCGCCAGAGCCCCGTGATCCGCGATCCCTTCAACGGTCGTGATATCCGGCGTGACCGGACCATTTGCCGACGCGCTCATCGCCAGCATGGTGCAGGAGAGCGTGGGAACGCCATCCACCAGCACCGTGCAAGCGCCGCAGGAAGAGTCGTCGCAGCCGCGCTTGGAGCCGGTGAGCTGCAGATCGCGCCGCAGCACGTCGAGCAGAAGCTCGCTCGGCTCGATGGCCAGCTCGTGCCGGCGTCCGTTCACCCGGAGCTCGATTAATTCTTTCTTCATTCCGCCCTGCGTTGCCTTACGTCCAGCATAAACGTTCTATCCCCGCAATCCAACGTCACATCACGCGCTGGTTTTCCGATCACCCGATCACCCGATGCCCCGATCTCCCGATCTCAGTACCCAAAATCCGTCGCTGCGGCATACGCATGCTGCTTCACCCCGAGGGCCTGCAAGCGTGCGCTGCCCAGAAGCCTCGTGTACTCCTCGCGATCGGCCACACCGTGAATCCACTTCTGCGACCACACATCGAACGCCAGTTGCGTTTTGGTTTCAGCGTGGTATTGCTCAAAGAAGGCGTCATCGCGCTTGTAGCAACCCTGCACGGGCGAAGGATGCGCCCCATAGCGGCACTCCACCACTGCCGATACCAGAAAGCCCGGAATCACCGTGCGGTTGGGATCACTGGCGATGATCTCTTCCGGCACAATCTCTTCCGCGCAGACAATCACCTTCTTCGCCGCCCGCAATGCTTCCAGCATCACGCCAAAATTTCCCCAGCAGTGCGCGTTGCCCTCAGCGTCCGCTCGCTGCACGTGAACAATCGTGACGTCCGGCACAATTGCGCGCACGGCCAGCAGCGTCTCCTTGGGCTCGAAGGGCGAAATGATCTGGTAGAAGAAGTGGTTTCCCTTCGGAACGTCGCTGCCCATCGCCGTACGCGTCGGAAGGAACGGCACGCCCATGGCGCCCGCCTGCAGTCCCAGTGCAATGGTGAAGTTGGTCATGTTGAAGACCTTCAGCTTTTCACCCGGTGTGCCCGGATTCTCCACTTCTGCCGCGTGGCGGAAGTTGTAGCCCGACCCCATCATCACATTGCCCACCCAGGCGGCCACCACGTCCTTCACGCAACCGGCCCCGATGAGCTGATCAAACAGAATGTCCGATATCGGTCCAATCAGCCTCAGCTCGCGCTTCTTCTGCCGAATGATCTCGTGCCCCGCCGCAAACGGAATCATCTGCTCCAGTTGCAGCCCCATGGCCACTCTGCTGCCGTCCGGAACCAGCTCCGCGACAGCCTGCCGCATTGTCATCAGTTTCGACATGTTTACAACCCTTCCGTCTTCGCGATCACCCGATCACGGATGATCCGATCACCCGATCTCCCCCTCCCCTCCCGGTTCATCCCCAAATCTAAAGGACTTACGCCAAACAATCCCGGGGTTAACCCCGTTTAACCCCGGCGATAGGTACCTGTGAACCCCGGCATTAACTCAGCCATCCCCGGGGTTGATCCGCCACTCTGCATATACTCCTAAGTCAATGAATACAAATGATTTAGAGTACCACAACCGGAGCAGACCGTCAATAGGAAAAGGCTGAAGGGGCACAGCGCAGGCGTATCGTTGTACTGGCGTATGGACGCGGGGAATGCTTCCGCTCATCGTCTCTGCTCGCCTTGTGATCGTCAGCTCATGGCAATTTCGTGACGGTAGGGATCCCTCGCTGCGCTCGGGATTTACAGAAAAAGCTCACTTCCCTTTCCATTCCGCCTTCCTTTTCTCCATCCAGGCCTGAATCCCCTCTTTCGCATCCTCCGTCTGCATCAACTCTTCGATGTAAATCTTTTCCGCCCGCGCCAGCCCTTTATCCAGATGGATGGAGTCCCAGGCGTAAAAAGCTTTCTTGGCATGCGCCAGCGCCGCCGGGCTCAGATTGAAAAGATGATCTAGCTTGCGCTGGATTGCCCTTTGCAGCTCACCTTCAGCCACTGCCTCATTCGCCAATCCCCACTCGGCCGCTTCCGATCCGGAGAAGATGCGGCCAGTAAAGATCAGGTCCGCTGCGCGCTTCTGCCCCACCAGTGCCGCCAACGCCGTACATGCCACCGGGGGATAGCAGCCGAGCGTGATCTCCGGAAAGCCCCACTTTGCATCCGGCGTGGTGAAACACATGTCGGATACCATCGCCAGCTCTGCGCCGCCACCGAGACATGCGCCGCGTACTTCTGCAATGGTGATTTTGGGAAACTTCACCAGCGCCAGAATCAACCCGTGAAATTTCTGGAACATCGCCGGGACCAGCTCCGGGGTGTGCACTGCCACATCCACCCCGGCCGAAAATGCACGGTCGCTTCCGCCGATCACCACGGCAGAAATCTTCGGCCGCTGGCGCAGACTCTCCAAGGCCTGCGCCATCTCGTCCATCAACTCGAAATCAAAAACATTCAGGGGCGGATGTGTGAAGGTAATGCGCGCAAGCGCACCTTCACACTTCGTAGTCAGGCGATGATCAGGGGATACAGCGCTGGTCATACTCAATTCTCAAGGCGCAACTTAAAAACGATCCTCTGCCTTCCCCGGGCGGGTCATCAACTCGCGAATGGCGTCGTGCGGCGACTTCCCCTGGTTCAGGATGGCATACATCTGCTCAGTAATGGGCATTTCCACGCCATAGCGCTTGCCCAGTCCTATCGCCGCGTTGGTCGTAAGCACTCCTTCCGCTACCATGCCGTGCATGCCGGCGAGGATCGAATCCAGCTTCTGTCCCTGCCCCAACGCAATACCCACACTGCGGTTGCGCGAGAGCCCGCCTGTACACGTGAGCACCAGATCGCCCATCCCGGTGAGGCCGGCCATGGTCTGCGGCTTTGCTCCGCATGCAACCGCAAGCCGCGTGATTTCCACCAGTCCGCGCGTGATCAGGGCGGCCAGAGCGTTGTCGCCGATTCCCAGACCCTCGCAGACGCCGGCGGCAATGGCAATCACATTCTTCAGAGCGCCGCCCAGTTCCACACCGGTGAGATCGTCATTCACGTAAATCCGGAATCCGGGATCGCTGAACTCCTTCTGCACTCTTGCGGCAAGGTCCGCATCGGTCGAAGCCACCGTCACCGCAGTGGGTTTGGACTCCGCCACTTCACGCGCGAACGACGGCCCGCTCAGCGCGGCCACTTTCGGCTTGAACCCGCAATAGCGCGCAACCACTTCATGGATCACTTCGCTGATGCGGAGCAGCGTGTCATTCTCGAGTCCCTTGGTGGCGCTCACAAACAGCATCTCCGGCCGCAGCCACTGCGCCATGTGTTCGAAGCTGCGGCGGCAGTGGTGGGAAGGCATTACGCTCACCACGATCTCGGCGCCATCGAGCGCTTCTCTGAAATCATTGTGGGCTGTAATGCTTCCGGGAAGCTTGATGCCCGGCAGGAATAGCTGGTTGAGATGGCAGGTGTTGACCGAGTCGCAGACCTCTTTCTCCAGGGCCCACAGGCGCACCTGATGTTCGCCGCTACGCGCCGCCACCGTAGCCAGGGCTGTCCCCCATGCTCCGCCGCCGATCACCGCGACGCGGCTCATGCCTCTTTCTCCGTTGCGGGTTTCGGGCTGCCAAAGCGGTGCTCGGTACCGGAAAGCAGCCGGCTGATATTCGCGCGATGCTTGATCACGATCAGCAGCGATATCGCTGACGCGGGAAGCAGCGTCTGCCATTCCGGGCTGGCCAGGAAATAAGCGGCTACCGGGAATGCAACGGCAGCAAGAATCGATCCCAGTGATACATAGCGCGTCGCAACGACGATGAGAATGAAAATCGCCAGCGAGACCAGCACGGCTTTGGGAAACAACACCAGGAACACGCCCAGAGCCGTTGCCACTCCTTTGCCGCCTTTAAACCTCAGCCACACCGGAAACAGGTGCCCAAGCACCGCCGCAAGGGCCGCAGCCGCCATATAAGGCAATGGAGAGCCGGTATCGGGCGCCATCACGCGCGCCAGCAACACGGCAACGGCTCCCTTCAGCGCATCCAGAGCCAGCGTCGCAATGGCCAGGCCTTTCGAGCCGGTGCGCGCCACGTTGGTCGCGCCGATGTTGCCGCTGCCCGTGCTGCGCACATCCTCGCCGCGAAACAACTTCACCAGCACAAAGCCAAACGGAATCGAGCCCAGCAGGTAGGCGATGATGGCGATGATGAGATAAGGCATGGTCATTGGGCTATCGTGTGTTTAACCACTTGTGGAATTGCCAGAAATGCCAAGATTGCCAAAGAATCCAAATTGAGGCGTTTAGCGGGCGTGAGCCAAGCGGGAGCCCGCTGCCGAAATCCTGAGGGCAAAGCCCGAAGGATCCGGAAAAGCAAATTCTGCCAATCTTTGGCACTTTTGGCAGTTCTGGCAATCTTCTCACCCGAGCCCATACCTCTCCAGCTTCGTGTACTTCGAGCCGCCGGGGCCCAACTGGCTGCGAAACAAACAGAACTCGCGAGCAGT
>Ga0134125_10003879_pt1 | contig 17163 bp, 13 predicted proteins | sample KB31751_FD_96464 | JGI IMG/M metagenome (GOLD analysis project Ga0134125, IMG submission 96464) | Terrestrial soil microbial communities with excess Nitrogen fertilizer from Kellogg Biological Station, Michigan, USA - KB3-175-1 | ecosystem: Environmental > Terrestrial > Soil > Unclassified ...
AATCCTGTCGGAGGGCAAACCGTCGGCATGCGTATAGACGTGAAAACGCGCGCCGTCCCAGCGCGCAAGACCTTTATTCGTGCAGACCCAGAGAGCGCCTTTGTTGTCCGAAGCGACGCAGGTCACAATATTGCTAGGCAACCCCTGCTCGGTCGTGTACCAGGTAAAGTGGCCGTCCGCCAGACGTCCAAGTCCATTGCCGATGGAGCCAATCCACAGATTGCCGCGCCGGTCTTCGTCGAGAGCACGGATAATGCTCCTTCCGAGCGATGGATCGCCGTCGCCGCCAAACTCATGGAAATGAATGCCGTCGAACCGAATGAGGCTGTCCTGGGTGCCGAGCCAGAGGTAACCATCCCGAGTCTGCAGGATCGAGTAAACCGTCGGCTGTACGAGACCTTCCTCCTGATCCCAAATCCTGTGCGTATATTGTGTTAGCGTCCTATCGGGATTGAGCGCCAGTCCCGCTTGCGCTATCAGCGCGAGAGCGGCAAGCATGCAGAATGCGCTTCGCAGCAAGCTCAGATGGCGCTCGTTAGTACGGTCATGCGGTTCGATCAGTCCGGCCATTGGCGGCACACAATCTTCATCCGTGTACTCTCAGTCTAACGAAGGAAAGCGGCCTGGCCGGCGCTGGTTACCGCCTGGTCGAAGACCTGCCGGGCCTGCCCGAAGACTCCATTGGAAGAGCCTCGGGTGTACCCAACGTAGCGACGTTTTTTTTGAGTTGCCGGTACCGATGAGTTACAAATTGCGACAAATCTGCATCTCGATAAGTTCTTAATATTCGACTTGCTCCCATCGGGCCGATTTCATAGATTGGTATCCGGCATCGAGCACGCAGTTTACGATGTAGCCGTCCTCATACGTTTCGCGCGCCGCGGCGCCGTCTCGAACGCACTCGACAAAATGCTTCATCTCTGCTTGATAACCGTAGGCAAAGGCCTCTTCCGGTAGCGGGCGAGTCCATCCGAAATCGATATCCGCCTTCTCAATCACATAGCCCGCCGATTTCGTGGAGAAGGACGCGATTGGCGTTCCACGAGTGACATCGGTAAAAAGGGAACCGTCCGATCCATGAATTTCATTGCGCAGATCGAGCCCACCCTTGGTTGTCCACGACAGTTCGCAATGGCCGATTCCGCCGCTGGCAAATTTGAGTGCCAGCAACGCGTTGTCCTCTCCGGCGGTCTTGTCGTGATGAACCAGGCGGGCGCCCCATGCCATCGCTTCGGTGATGCGATCTTCCTTTCCGAAGAAGTAGCGGGCCGCCGCGATGCAGTGGCACCCGAGGTCGTTCATGGCCCCGCCCCCGGTTTTGTCCACGTCCCAGAAGTGGGGGCTGTGCGGACCGCTGTGCGATTCTCGCGATCGCACCCAAAGAACTTTGCCGACTCCTCCTTGATCGACAATGCTTTTGGCCTTAACAACGCACGGAGAAAAAACTTCCGTTTCCGCGTAGCCGTGCAACGCTCCTGAAGTTCGCGCTGCGTCGAACATTAATTTCGCTTCCTGCCGCGTGCGCGCCAGCGGTTTTGTGCATACCTGATTTTTTCCGGCTTTCGAAAGCGCAAGCGAAACCGGTAGATGTTCCTCGTTCGGCAGCGCAATCACGAACAACTGAATATCGTTGCGCTGAATTAAAGAATCGAGATTCGTCGATGGCGCAGGAATCGACCATCGTTTCGCGAATTCCGTCGCGCGGGCTTCGGTTCGCGAATAGTTCGCGACAACTTCCTGCCCGTTCACGTTCGCGAGCCCCTGCATGTAGAAATCGGCGACGAAGCCGGAACCGAGCATGGCAATAGTGACGTTGTTCATAGACGTACTGAAGGATAGTACGACATTCCGGCAGCGTGTCAGGCCATCAGCGGCGGCCGCTGTTTGTGAAAATCGGTAAGCCGCTGAAACTCCCGGCCGAAACTGAGCAATGTGTTCTCGGAGAACGCCGGCCCAACAAACTGCAGTCCGATCGGCAGTCCGTTCACAAACCCGCAGGGAACAGATAAAGCCGGAAGGCCGCATAAATTCGACGCCTGGACGAGACCGGCGCCAACGCCTTTCTGTCCCGGCGCGGCCGGCCGGTTTTTGTCTTGCACGTCGAAGGGCTGATCCACGCGTTCCGGGAAGTGAAACCGGGTGGGGGAAATTAAAACGTCTATCTTGGAAAAAACTTCCCGGAAAGAAGCTTGAATCTGCGAACGAATCCGCATCGCCTTCAAATAATCGAGCGCCGTGTAGTTCAACGACGCCTTCAAACCGTTGATCTGATCGGAATCGGCGAGCGCGTTCACTCGATCGCTACGAATAAACTCTTCAAAAACAGAAGCGGCTTCCGAATCGATAATACAACCGATGATGAGGCCATATGGAAAATCGGGGAGCGCCATTTCCACCATCTCGGAGCCGAACGACTTTACGACGTTGAGCGCGGATAAAAAATCCGGGCGCATCGGTTCATCCACCCATTGATTGAAATCGAGGGAGTTATACCCGATTTTCAAATCGCGAAACTGCCGTTGGTATTGCGGCGAGTAGTAGAAACTTTTTCCAGCCGAACTGGGATCTGCATCGTCTTTGCCCGCGATGCCATGCAGTGCGTGGCCGCAGTCCTCGGCGCTGCGAGCCAAAACTCCGATTTTGTCGCAGGTCCAGGAAAGCGTCATCGCTCCGCGCCGGCTGACAAGTCCGTAAGTCGGTCGAAGTCCCGTAACGCCGCAATACGAAGCCGGCGTCATAATGGAGCCGGAAGTTTCAGAACCGAGCGCATACGGCACAAGTCCCGCGGCGACGGCAATTCCGGAACCGCTCGACGATCCGCCAGACCAATACGCTTTATTCCAGGGATTGAGTCCCGGACCTTGCAACGAAGCGCCGGCGCCGTTGTAGCCGCCGCCACCGGCGAGTTCGACCATCGATAATTTCCCGATCAAAACACTCCCGGCGCCGCGAAGCCGATTGATTACGTGCGCGTTGTCGTCGAAGATCTGATTTTCAAAGGGTTTCGCTCCCCACGTTGTGGGGTAATTGCGAACGCTCAACAAATCTTTCGCGCCGTAGGGAATGCCCTGAAGCGGTCCGCGGAAACGCTCGCGTTTCAAATCGCCATCCACTTCTTTCGCCTGTTTTTTCGCGAGTTTGTCGAGCGAAAGAGCGAGCGCGTTGTATTGCGGACCGATCGATTTCAAACGATTGAGAAAATGACTCGCGAGATCTTGCGCGGAAATTTGCCGGCCGCGCAGCAGTTGATTCAACTCGGAAATCGTGGCGAAATCGAGCGAATCGGGAGCGGCTTTCGATTTCCCCATGCGGCTAAGCCTTGAACACGAAAGCCGGTGGTGCGTCCATGGGAACCGAAATAGCGCCGAGTTTTCGACTGGTATCGGCGACGTCCCGATAAGCAGTTTGCAAAGTGCTTGCCGGAGCGCCAATCGAAGGTTGACTAGGCGGAGCGGAAGTTTGCGCGGCGATCGGCGCAACTACGAGCAAAGCGGCGATCTCGCGGCGAGTCGGTCGGGCCATCACCCCAGTATAAGAATAGCGGCACGTTATCCTACGAATTTCCCATGGCTGAATCTCCGATAACTCCGCGAAGCAAAGACTTCGCCGCATGGTACCAGGATGTCGTGTTGCAAGGCGACATGGCGGAGCCCGCTGAAATTGTGAAGGGCTGCATGGTGATCAAGCCGAATGGCTATGCGGTGTGGGAAGGTTTGCAGCGCGAGCTGGACAGTCGTTTCAAGGAAACAGGGCACCAGAATGTCTATTTCCCGCTGCTGATTCCGCAGAGCTTTCTCCAAAAAGAAGCGGAACACGTGGAGGGCTTTGCTCCGGAACTCGCGGTGGTGACCATTGCGGGCGGCAAAGAACTGGAAGAGCCGTACGTCATCCGGCCCACGTCGGAAACGGTGATCGGCCATTTCTTCTCACGCTGGATTCAGAGCTGGCGCGATCTGCCGGTCCTTATGAATCAGTGGGCGAACGTCGTGCGATGGGAATTGCGCACCCGCATGTTCCTGCGCACTACCGAGTTTCTCTGGCAGGAAGGACACACGGCGCACGCGACTCACGGAGAGGCGATCGCGGAGGCGCTGCGCATGCTCGATATTTATGCCGAAGTCGCCGAGCAGGTGATGGCGATGCCGGTGATCAAGGGGAGGAAGACGAACTCGGAGAAGTTCGCCGGAGCGCTGCAGAGCTATTCGATTGAAGCGATGATGCAGAACGGGCTCGCGCTGCAATCGGGCACCAGCCACGATTTAGGTCAGAACTTCGGCAAGGCATTCGACGTGCAGTTTCAGAACGAAGAAGGCCGCCTCGATTATGTCTGGCAGACGAGTTGGGGCGTGAGCACGCGGCTGATTGGCGGGCTGATTATGACGCACTCCGACGATAAAGGCCTGGTGCTGCCCCCGAAGCTCGCGCCGGTGAAGGCCGTAATTGTACCGATCTTCCGGAAAGGCGAGGAGGGCGGCGCGGTGCTGGAAGCGGCCCACAAGATCGCGAAGGAGCTCGGCGCGAAAGTGGACGATCGACCAGGACAAACGCCTGGCGCGAAATTCTTCCATTGGGAGCGGCGCGGCGTGCCGGTCGTGCTCGAACTTGGGCCGCGCGATCTGGCGGCCGGCAACGTGGTTTTGAAGCGGCGCGACACCGGCGTCAAAGAGATTGTGCCCCGGGAGCAGGCGGCGGAAAAGCTCCAGGCGGCGCTCGCTCGGATGCAGACGGACCTGTTCGAGAAGGCCCGGAAGCACCTGCGCGACAACTGCGTGCTGGCGAACTCGATTGACGAGGTACAGGCCATTCTGGGTGATGTCACGGCTGAGAGCGGCGGTGGCCGGTTCGTAATGGTCCACCTGAAAGACGATCCGGCCTGCGATGCGCGGCTGAAGGAGTTTAAGGCCACGGTCCGGTGCATCCCGCTGGTGGATGAGTATGACGGCGCGGGAACGTGCGTGGTGACGGGGGAGCGGGTGGAGCAGAGAGTGGTGGTTGGGAAAGCGTATTAGAGCGCACGACGCAGGAAGAGCCTAACCGCTTGTACCCGGCGTTTGGCCAACCTCGTTGTACTCGCGCCAGAATGTGCCCGGTGGCAATTCCCACCTTCAGGCTCATCTTGCATGAGACAAAGAGGTAGTGGCTCAATTTGAAAAGTGCCCTCTTGACATCTGGCGGGCAATGGTTGCCACGTCTTATCCACTGCGATCAACCCAATCAACGAATCGCGGCCATTGCGCGATTCTATCGTGTGCCGCTCTTCTCTTGCCTGCTTGACCGCTTCGGCGTGATAGCATCTGCGGATCGTGACGGCAATTAAGGCATGCTCCCGCTAACTCGCGTCGTCCATTGCCTCATTTTCTGGGCGCTATCCATGCAGCAACCGATGGACTCAGCAGGGGAGACGCGAAAGCTCCCAAGTTTTCAGGAATATCGTATCGCCCACGTTTATCATGGAAAACCCGCAACTCCAGTTTTTAGGACCAGAGAAGAACTTGAGTTCCGAACGAGGATTCGACGTGGCGCAGCAAAGGGTCCGAACTTCGCAGGCCATTATGCTGTTGTCCAGTGGGGCGGTGGAACCGGTACCGGTGGTTTCGTGCTGGTGGACGTTAAGACCGGTCAAATTTTCTTCCACGCTCAACCGCCCGGTACTGGACCAGAGTTTTTGTACAACCTGGACAGCCGGCTCATGGTCAGCGACGCCTATACGGGGCCGCCCGACTCAGAGATTACCATTCGATCCTTTTGGGAATGGACCGGGAAAGAGATGAAATATATTACAAGGACGACGAACCCGAAGGGTCTGCCAGGAGGCTTTAAACCGGGCGAACACTGACTTCTTTCAGGCGCCTGCTCAAATTGAGCCACTACCCCAAAGGACTCCCGTTTGACACCCCAAACCTCGGCAAGTATACTCATGGTTTAGGGTTCAGTGGATCGTCAGTAGTGCGCGCCTGCGCCAGTTTCCTCAAGCCCTTAACAAAGGGACCCCTTTCCGCTTCCCGATTAAAATAGCAAATAAAGGATTTTGCGATGCCGAAACGTACTTTTCAGCCGAACAACCGCCACCGGGCAAAGACGCACGGATTTCGCGTACGCATGAAAACCGCCGATGGCCGGGCTGTGTTGTCACGCCGGCGCGCGAAAGGCCGTCACAAGCTGACCGTAAGCGATGAGCGCAACGTTCGCGCCGCAAAGTAGTTTAATTACAAGAGTTCGTAAGCCGCTGTCACTGCCCAAGTCAAGGCGAATCCTCCGGTCTTCCGAATTCCGCGAGATTTATAAGGCCGGCGCCCGTATGAGCTGCCGTTATTTTGCAGCGTTTTGCCTTTACCGGTCCGGCGAATGCGAAGAGCCGGCGAAAGCAGGATTTACCGTGCCGCGTGCGTTGGGCAAAGCCGTTGTCCGCAACCGGATCAAACGGCGCATGCGCGCGGCCGTTCGCTCCCAACTGTCATTACTCCGGCCGAATTGGTCTATTGTATTTAACCCGAGACGCTCGGTCCTCGAAGCGCCCTTCCAAGAGCTATGCCGGGAAACCGCGCGAGTGTTTACCCGATGCAACGAGCAATAGTGATGCTGCTTCGCGGCTATAAGCGTTTTGTCTCTCCGCTCTTGCCGTCTGCCTGCCGCTTTTACCCCACCTGCTCCGAGTACATGATGGAAGCCGTTGAGAAATACGGAGTCGCACGAGGTGTATGGATGGGAGTGCGGCGGATAGGCCGCTGTCACCCGTTCCACTCCGGCGGCTACGATCCGGTGCGCTGAGCGAGAAAGAACCCCACGAGATTACGAATGCCTGGAAATACGAATTCACAGCCTCCCCAGATGGGCATGGAAAAGCGGCTGCTGCTCGCCTTCGCGCTGATGATGCTTGTGCTGCTTGGCGCGCAGTACTTCTTCAAGCCCGCGCCGGGTCCGAAGCCGCACTCGAACATCACCCCCCAAAAAGCGGCCCAACTGTCGGAAAAACCGGCTTCTCCCGCGCCTGTCTCCACCGCCCCCGCTGCGGGCCCGGTCGCTCCCCTGAGCACGAAGGCGGCGGAGGCGTCCGCCGAAACCACGGAAACTATCGACACCAATCTGTATCGCATCGTGTTTTCCAACAAGGGCGCGGTGGTAAAGAGCTGGGTTCTCAAGAAGTTTCTCGACAACTCGGGTAAGCCGCTGAACCTCGTGAACGTGGCGGCATCCGGCGTTCCTTATCCATTCTCAATCGATACCAAGGGCCAGCAGCTTTCAGTTGACCCCAACCAGGTGCTCTACGTCGCCAAAACGACGCCGGACCACCTTGGCGTCAGCTTCGCCTACTCGGATGGCAAAACGTCGATTCAGAAAACGTTTCATTTTGCGAAGAGCAGCTACATCTCCGATATAAATTCGGAAGTCCTGGAGAACGGCGCCCCGGTACCTCATGTCCTCACCTGGCGGGGCGGATTCGGCGATCAGAGCATTCGAAATCCCTCCGGCCAGCAGCATTCCGTTCATTACGACGCAGCCGATAGTAAGCTGATCACAAAAAGCGCCAAGGACGCAAAGAACGGGGCCTTCTCGCAGACCGGTGACTTCACCTTCGGCGGCCTGGAAGACAATTTCTTCGCCGCTGTCGCGCTTCCCGTCGGCTCGCAGTCGATGGAGGTCCGGACGTACAGCGACAACGTGAAGCTGCCGGGCGAGGAAAAGCCCGAGCCTTACGCGGGCGCTGGTTTCGGAAACGGCGCGCAAAATCGGCTCACGATGTTCGTTGGCCCGAAGGATACCGATCTTCTGCGGCAGATCAATCCAAAGCTCGAAAAGCTGATTAGCTGGGGATTCTTCGGCATCATCGCTAAACCGCTGTTTCTGTGGCTGAATTGGACCAACGATCACTGGACGTTCAACTATGGCTGGGCCATCGTCGTCGTTACCCTGATCATCAACCTGGTGCTGTTCCCGTTCAAAATCACGCAGCTCAAGTCCGCGCGAAAAATGCAGGACCTGCAGCCGAGGCTGAAAGAGATCAACGCGAAGTACAAAAAGATCGGCATCAGCGATCCGCGTAAGGCGGAACAGAACAAGGAAACGATGGCGCTCTACAAAGAGGCGGGCGTAAACCCGCTGGGCGGTTGTCTCCCGTTGCTGATTCAGCTTCCTTTTCTGTACGCCTTCTATCGCGTGCTGGAGATTGCCATCGAGCTTCGCCATGCAAGCTGGCTGTGGGTCGGGGATTTGTCGCAGCCCGAAACGCTCGCCATTCACGTTCTACCGCTGGTCCTCATCGGCTCGCAGTTCCTGGCGCAGAAGTTGACTCCCACGACCGGCATGGATCCCAACCAGCAGAAGCTGATGATGTTCATGCCTCTGCTGTATGGGTTCATGTTCTATTACGCATCCTCCGGGCTTGTACTATATTGGTTGATCTCGAACGTCGCCATGATCGTACAGCAGCTTGTCATTAATCAGATGATGCCGAAGTCGAAACCCGAACTGGCTCCGGCCTCCGCTTCCGCGGCGCCCGCTATTGCCAAAGCTCCCGGCAACACGAAAGCTCCGGTAAAGAAGACGGTCAAGAAATAGAAATGAAATACAGCGTCGACTCGCTCCGGCCAAAACTGGAACACTTTCTCGATCCGTTGCTCTCGCGGAGTGGCTTTGAATTAACCTATCGCCTCACGGCGGGAAACAGCGCGCATCCCGAGGTCGAAAACCCGGAAGTGACCGTGCAATTCTCCGGTGAAGATACGGACCTGCTGCTGGCAAACCGCGCCGAACTGTTGCTCGCCCTGGAGCACCTCGCCATGGAGAGCCTGCGCATCCCGCCCGAAGATCATTCGCTGGTTTCTTTCGATGCGAACGATTACCGACTCCTTCGAATAGAGGAGCTTCGGATGAGCGCCATGGCTGCCGCGGATAAAGTCAAGAAGACGCACGTTCCCTTTCACTTCAATCCGATGACAAGCCGCGAACGGCGGGTCATCCACTTGGCATTACGCGAAGAGAAGGATTTGCGCAGTGAAAGCGTTGGAGTGGGGCCGTCGCGCGCCGTGGTCATTGTGCCCGCCGATATGCCCACGCCGCCCGCTCCCCCCGCTCCTCCGAGAGCGTTTAATCGGGGTCCGCGCGAAGGTGGTGGTAGCGACCGCGGCCATCGCGATTCCGGTGACCGTGGCCGGCGCAACGGTGGCGGCCGTCCCTTTCGCCGCGACCGCAACCCGCGCCCGTAGCCCGCATTCGTTACGATTTAGACACTTTTCTCCTGTGGCGCGCGCTTCAGCGTGCTGAGGCGAACTTCAGTTCGCCGTCCGGCTGGACGTAATAATGCCTTGTCTTCTCCACCCATGAATATCCACGACACCATCGTTGCCATCGCGACCCCCATGGGGCGCGGCGGCTTAGGCGTCGTGCGTTTATCCGGCGCGGATAGCCGCGCCATCGCGGAACGCATTCTCCGCTTCCGCGTGGAACCACGATGGCAATCCTGGTCTAGCCAAATGGCCGAAATCGTCGATGAGCGGGACGCTCCTATCGACCAGGTCGTCGTTGCCTTCTTCGAGCAGCCAAAATCGTATACGGCGGAAGACGTGGTCGAGATATCCTGCCACGGCTCTCCCGTCGTCCTTCGTTTTTGCGTCGAGCCAGCGGTCGCCGGCGGGGCCCGTCTCGCCGAACCAGGCGAGTTCACGCTGCGGGCTTATCTTCGCGGACGCATCGATCTCCCCCAAGCCGAGGCCGTGCGGGAACTCATCGACGCCACGACTTTGTATCAGGCGCAGGTTGCCGCGCGGCAAATAGAAGGTTCGGTTTCGCGCCGTATCCGGCCGGTTAAGGAACAACTGCTTGAACTCGTCTCGCTCCTCGAAGCCGGAATCGATTTTGCGGAAGACGACGTCAGTGTAGCTAGGCCCGAGGAAGTGCTGCGCCGTCTGATCCCGATTCGTAACTCCGTCGAACAATTGATCGCGACATTCGGCTCCGGAAGGTTAGTGTTCGAGGGTTTTACGCTCGCTATCGCCGGCCGTCCGAACGTGGGCAAGAGCAGTCTGTTTAATCGATTGCTTGAGCGGGACCGAGCCATCGTCACCGATATTCCGGGCACGACGCGCGATCTGGTCTCGGAAACGACAACGCTCGGCGGCATCCCCCTAAAACTGGTGGATACGGCCGGAATTCGTCAGGGGCAGGGGCTGGTCGAGACTCTCGGAATTGAGCGCGCCTTTCAGGCGGTCGCCGATGCCGATCTCGCGCTGCTGATCCTCGATCTCTCGCAAGAAATGATAGCGGAAGATCGCGAACTTCTCGAAAAACTGTCGGATCGCCGCCCATTGCTGATCGGAAACAAGAGCGATTTGCCGCGACGACTCGAAGGTCCGTGCGATCTAGTGGCCGTCTCGGCTCGTACCGGCGAAGGCATTCAAGCGCTGCGCGAGACAATTCTGCTTCGCCTCGCGCCGGAAGGCTTGGCGCCGCCCGAGAGCGGCGGCATCACGAGTATCCGGCACGCGCATCTCTTAAAAGAATCCCACGAAGCCTTGCAGCAGGCCGCGCGCGCGGTGGAATTCAACATCCCGCACGAAATGCTGCTCATCGATCTGTATGCGGCCCTTCGTCCCATCGACGCCATCACGGGCGCGACCACGGCGGACGATATCTTGAACCGCATCTTTTCGACCTTCTGTATCGGCAAGTAAAGTCGATAGCTCTTGATTTCGAAACAGGCGCCGCCCCACATCAGCGTCGCCCCACGTCAGTGGGCGGGTTGTCCGGCGATCCAGCCCGCTCGGTCGCGGGCTTTTTACCAGCGTCTTCAACGGAGTACGCATGGCCCTGGGGGCCGCGGAATCGGATGAAGACGCCTTTCGACCCGCGCACTCACATGCGGCGGCTCTGTTTCCGGGTAACCTCGACACGGAGCCGCCTTGCGTCAGCAAGCGGGTTTTCCGAAGGCGGTGTAAGCCCAGTTGCCTGCACCGAACCGCGACCGTGAGGGAGCGGACGTGTTTACCGCCGTCTTGAACCGAGCATCCGCCTTCAACCGATCGCTCTCTTCTATCCTGAAACCAGATGCTGCCACCCGCGACTCCGCAATCTGGCGCTAGGCCGTTTCGCGTTCGACGCATCGAGAGCGGATCGACATCCAGTTTCACGGACGTCGTGGTAGTAGAGGAGCCGCTTGAAATACGGATTTCCTATTCGTTCAAATCGGCGCGCCGGACCGAGAGTGCGGCCGTCACTATGCGTACGCCGGGAGATGAGCGGGAACTGACGGCCGGCTTTCTGCTTTCCGAGGGAGTCATCGATAAGCCCGCGGATATTTTGGAGATTCGAATGCTCGGCAGCACGGGATGCAACGAAGTGTTGGTGGAGCTTTCGCCCGATGTCGATGTGGAGAGCTGGCGCTTGCGCCGCTCAACTCTGCTGAGTTCCGCCTGTGGTCTTTGCGGTAAGAGCACGCTCGACAGCATTCCCGCTTCATCCGCGAAAATGGGAGAAGGTCCGCGCGTTTCAAGCGAATTCATTCACCGGCTCCCAGCCTTGTTGTCCGGCTATCAAGCGAATTTCAGCAGGACCGGCGGGCTCCACGCGGCGGGGCTTGCGCGGCCGGGCGGGGAACTCGAAGCCGTGTTCGAGGATATCGGTCGTCATAACGCGCTCGATAAACTCATTGGCTCTTCTCTGCTTGCGGACAATCTGCCGCTTTCGGACCGCCTCGTCTTTATGAGCAGCCGCGGCAGCTTTGAACTGGTTCAGAAGTCGCTTGCCGCCGGGTGCCCGATCCTCGCCACCATTGGAGCGCCGTCGAGCCTTGCCATCGAATTCGCTCGCGATCGCGGTCAAACCCTGATCGGATTTGTGCGCGACAGCCACTTTAATCTGTACTCCGGCGAGTGGCGGATAGACTCGTAAGTAAGGGCCATGAAACTCCGCTTCCGCAAAAATTCGCTGCGGCTTCGATTAAACCGGAAGGAAGTCGCCGATCTTGCCGCCGGTCAGGGCCTTGAAGAGCAGGTCGTCTTTCCAGCGGGCGCGGTGCTTCGCTATCGCCTGGAAGCCTCGCCCGTTATCAAGGACGCTTCGGCGGAATTTAACCAAAACGGCATCTCGATTACCATTCCGAGCCAGAGCGCCATCCACTGGCTCAGTGCGGATGATGTCGGCATCTACTACAGCCTGCCGTCCGGTGGAGCGCCGCTCGACATCGCCATCGAGAAAGATCTCGAATGCATTGAAGCTCCGCCAGAGGAGCGCGATCCCGACGCCTATCCCCGCAAACCAAGCTGTTGATCTGGCTTAGGCGAATTCGTGGTCCGCTGTAGCGCGGAGTGTGCGGATTTGCCGGTCGTCCGAAAAACTCGCTTGCTGATTCGAGGCAACCTGGAAACGAAGCCGCCGCAGGTGCGCGCTTACCCGAGTTCGCTTGCGTCCTGCCGAGATTCGATCGAGCACTCGAAAACCCAGCCGATGACAAACCGGCCGTTTTCGTTTGCTGTCATTGCCTCGCCGATTCTGTAGGCAGGCGAAAAGGCAACAGTCAATTAAAGCAGGATCCCTGTCCGCTGTAAGGCGGCCCGCGACAGGCACAAGAGCTAAAGTCTCTCGACATGCCGCCGAAAACACAGGTCTAAGTAAGCGAGTTGTATCCAGTACGTCCTGCGGCGCTTGATCGGGAGTCTCTGTTGATACTTTCCATTTCTTTTTATTTTTTTGTTTGACTCGCAAATTGAGGCATGGTATAACTGCTGACAATTCTTTGGCCGGGGGTATAGGTTGCTCTTCCGGCCGGTTTGTTGTGCTTAGACGCATCGGCGGGGTGTTGTTAGAAATCACAGTCTGAACGTTGGGGGAAAATGTGACCTCATTTACGCGGCTTAAGTTACATCTCACTGGAACATGTCTGGTTGTCCTCACTGCGGCGTCCTTGGCCTTTGCGCAGGACTACCGGGGCACCGTGCAAGGTGTCATTACCGACGAGAGTCGGGCGGCTGTCGCGGGAGCCAAAGTTGTTCTAAAGAACACCGGCACAAACGTCGAAAGCACGAAGCAGGCCGATACTTCCGGGCACTACCAATTCGATTTCGTTCAGCCCGGAGTCTATTCGGTTTCCATTCAGGCGCCGGGATTTCAGAGCTACCTTGAAGAAAAAGTATCGGTGCTTACAAGCGGTGATGTGACGGTGAACGCAACGCTTAAAGTGGGTGGAGTCGCCGAAACGGTCACTGTCACTAGCGAAGCGACCCAGGTGCAGTTCAACACGTCGACCATGGAGGCCACCATTCAAGGCCAACTGCTGAAAGACACCCCGGTGCTGGCGCGAAATCCGTTTACCCTGGCGCTGCTGGATCCGGCCGTGGTCAATCGATACTGGGACGTCGGCCATCGCAACCCGTTTTATATGTGGTCTTCCGGAGGCCTCGACATCGGCGGTTCCACGGGCGGAAAAAACGACCTTGAGTTAGACGGAGTGTCGCTGAATATCTCGGCACGCGGATCTTATAACTTGCCAATGGATGCCGTTCAGGAAGTCTCTGTTCAACAAAATGCAACTGACGCCGAATACGGTTTTTCCGCCGGCGGAACAATGACTCTTTCGCATAAGACCGGCACTAACGACATTCATGGAACGGGCTATTATTTCGGACGCAATCCCGCCTTGAATGCGATGACGAATCGCATTACCAGGGAGGAAAGCGTCATACGGAATCATATTTGGGGCGGGACCATCGGACAGCCGATTCTCAAAAACAAGCTATTCAACTTCTTCAGTTATGAACAGTGGAAGACGACACAGCCGTCAAGCAATATCTCCACGGTTCCCACCGATGCCGAACGCAATGGGGACTTTTCGCAGGCGCTCACGCCCGATGGGAACTTGCGGCAAATTTTCGATCCGCTTACGACGGTTTTCGATCCTGCCACTTCTACCGCCAGCCGGACCCTCTTCCCCAATAATGTCATTCCCGCGAGCCGCTTTGACCCCGCCGGAGCCAAGGCCGTCAACGATCTCTGGAAACCCAATCGTGCCGGAGACGATCTGTCGGGCGTGAATAACTTTAAGACGACTTATGCCTGGTGGATCAAGTACTGGAACATTTCCGATCGGGTCGATTACAACATCAGCGATAAATGGCGTCTCTATTCGCGCTTTTCGAAATACCAGACTCGTTTGGATAACCCCAATTGGGGCGGCACGATTGCCGTCCGTTCCGATAACGGCGGATTAATGGACGCCCTGAATGGCGCAATTGATCTCCTCTATATCGCGAGCCCGCGAACCACCATAGATCTCCGCTTCGGCTCTACCTATGTCGAAGACGACTACGATTCGCAATGGGCCAAAGTAGACGAGAGCGTGTGGAATTCATTCTGGCCTAACGGTTGGTATAAACCCGTATTGTCGGCGCTTCCCGGCATCTACTATCCAAACTTCAATTTCAGCGGTAACGGCTCCGCCAGTTCCGGGCTGAGCGGTTGGTGGATTGTACACGGCCGCTCTCACAATCCAACCGTCAATATCACCCATGAGGCCGGCATCCACCATATGAAAGCCGGTTGGCAAATGCGCTACTCCTACGATCAGGACGGCGCCCCCGGGCCCGGCGGGTTCACGTTCAACTCGATTGACACCGGTAGCTCGTTCCTTGGCTACAATGCCTCAACATCGGGCGATATGTACGCCTCCGCGCTGCTAGGCGTGGTCAACACCGGCAACGCCAACATCCAGCCGCTCCTCGACATGCACCAGCAGCAATGGGCCTACTATTTTCAGGACGACATCAAGCTGAATCGCAAAATCACTCTGAATCTAGGCCTGCGCTGGGAATACGAAACAGCGCCGGCTGAAGAAACGCGAATGCTGAATCGTGACCTCAATCTCAACCAGGCGCTTCCCGCGCTGGCGGATAATCCGCCGTCCATGCCCGCGGAGGTGACCGCTATTTCCACCATTCCTTATAAGTGGAACGGCGCGCTCGTGTTCACCAGCGATGCGAATCCGAGAATGAACAACGCGCCGAAGAATACGTTCCTTCCGCGTGTGGGTATCGCGGTGCGCCTCAGCGATAAGATGTCGTTCCGCGCCGGCTATGCTCGCTATGCGGTTCCGATGGTTACCGTTCATCCGGAAACCGGCGGCTTGCCCACGTATGGTTTCTCGCAATCGACTGCCGCGCTCGATCCGCTTGAAGGCAGTCCGCGTACTTTTATCAGCAATCCATTTCCCGCCGGGTCGAATGCACTGCAACTTCCCGCAGGGTCGGCTCTTGGCGCCTATACGGAGGTCGGCAACAGCGTGAGTTGGTGGAACCAGAGTCTGAAAGTTCCGATGAACGACCGCTTCAATGTCTCTCTGCAGCGGCAGATGCCGTGGAACCTCTTTACGGAAGCGACGTTCTTCACGAACTTTAGTCATAACTCACAAGACCCGAGCATGTGGGGCGGCAACTATTCGTTCAACCTCAATATGGTGGATCCGCGGCTGATCTATCAGTACAAAGGCGCCACGGACCAGGCCGTGAGCAACCCGTTCTACGGTCTCCTGCCGCCGGATAAGATGCCGGGCACGCTGGCGACGGAGCAAACTGTGCCGGTCAGTCAGTTGTTGCGGCCCTATCCCCAGTACGGCGACCTGAATCTCAACGCCTGGCCGGGCAGCAGTGATCACTACTATGCATTGCAACTGAAAGCCGAACGGAGAATGGGCAATGGCATCGGCTTCCTGTTGGCCTATAACTACAATCGCGAATACCACGACCAGTATTTCAATGCGATCGACCAGTACGATAACAAGTTCACGATGCTGGATCGTGCCTATCCGCGGCACAGCCTCCGTGTCTCCGGCACCTGGGATCTCCCGTTTGGAAAGGGACGCCAGTTCGCGAATAACATCAATCCGATTTTGGAAGGCGTAATCGGTGGTTGGACGACCAGCAGTATGTTGATGTGGAGTAGCGGCAACCTGCTCACGTTTCAGCAGGCTGATGTGACGGGCGATCCGCGCGCGAATGTTCCCGCGGGCGACGCGTTCAATCCGGCCGTGTTCCAAGTGCCGGCGGCTTACACGCCCCGAACCAATCCGTGGTACTACGACGGACTTCGCGGCCCGCGCTTTTGGCAGTTAGACTCAACGCTGGTCAAATATTTCCCGATCACCGAGCGTATTTCCCTTGAACTCCGGATGGAGTTTTACAATCTGCCGAATACGTTCATCAAGAGCGATCCCGACACGGGTATCGGGAGCGGCACCATGGGGCAGAGCACTGGAGTCGCGGCTGGAAATTACGGCCGTGAAATTCAATATGCGGCGCGAATCCATTTCTGAGATGCCGGAAACAGCGGCGGTAGTTTTCGCATCGATCTAGCCGCCCGCTTTCTGTTGGTCGCGAGATGCTATAGGTACTCTGTATCTATGCGAATCGCGCGACGGGTGTTGCTCGTTCTCGTTGTCCTTTGCTTGCTATATCCCGCGGTCATTCTGGGCTTTTATTTCTTGGCGCCCCATGAAAACGCCCAGCTCGGCCATGTAGACGCGCTGATTGTGCTTGGATGCCCGACCAAGGCGGATGGATCGCCAACACCGGAGCAGCGCGAGCGCGTGATGGAAAGTGTTCGCGAGTTCAGGAAGGGAACCAGCAACCACATCATCATGACCGGCACTGCTGCCCACAACCGGTTTGTGGAAGCACATGCTATGGCGATGCTTGCCGAGGCGAATGGTGTGCCTGCGTCCGCCGTGTTTGAAGAAAATCAAGCCCACGATACGGTCCAGAACATCTACTATTCGGACAAAATCATGGAAGCGAAAGGCTGGCGCACGGCGGAGGTGATCAGCTCTCCGTATCATCTGCCGCGAACCGCGCTGATCCTCCGCCACTATCCTCAACTGCGCTGGGAGACGCACGCCGCGCGATGGCCCCCGAACTATGGGCCATTGAAGAAGCTGCAATTGGATTGGAGGGAGGCGGTCTTCAGTTTCTATCTCCGCGTGCACGGCTTCCGCCAATCGAAGTATTTGCCGAATTGATGAATACACTTGGTGGGGCAGGATGAAAACGTCCGGGTGCCTGCACCGAACCGCGACCGTCAGAGAGCGGACGTCTTTTACCGGCATCCGCACTGACCTGCGGCGGCTCCGTTTCCAGGCTGCCTCCACTCAGAGCCGCCTCGCGTGAGCGAGCGGGTTTTCCGGAG
>Ga0134125_10003880_pt1 | contig 17162 bp, 17 predicted proteins | sample KB31751_FD_96464 | JGI IMG/M metagenome (GOLD analysis project Ga0134125, IMG submission 96464) | Terrestrial soil microbial communities with excess Nitrogen fertilizer from Kellogg Biological Station, Michigan, USA - KB3-175-1 | ecosystem: Environmental > Terrestrial > Soil > Unclassified ...
AGATCTCGTCCTCGCCGGTGCGGGCGGTGATCGCGACGTGGCCGGAGATCTCGGTGCCCGCGTTGGCGATGAACTGCTTCGCCCCGTCGATCACCCATTCGCCGTCCTCGAGCTTCGCCCGGGTGCGGACGTTGCCGGCGTCGGAGCCGGCCTCCGGCTCGGTCAGCCCGAAGGCGCCCAGCTTGCGGCCCGCACAGAGGTCCGGCATCAGCCGCTCTTTCTGCTCGTCTGAGCCGAACAGGTAGATCGGCTGGGTGCCGAGCGAGGTGTGGGCGCAGAGGGTGATCGCCACCGAGGAGTCGATCCGGGTCAGCTCCTCGACCGCCACCGCGTACTGCAGCGAGGTGCCGCCGGCGCCGCCGACCGACTCCGGGAAGGGGATCCCCATCCAGCCCAGCTCGCCCATCTTGGCGACCAGCTCGTACGGGAACTGCTTGGTGCGATCGAGCTCCTCCGCGACCGGCGCGATCTCCTCGACCGCGAATTCGCGGACCGTGCGCTGGAGCAGCTTCGTGTCGTCGTCCAGGTCGAAGATCATGGGCGCAGCATAACCGAAAGCTCGTTCAAAGTTTGAAAGATCTTTCGACAAATCCATCATCAACATCTCTACGATCTCCAACCATGGCGCGACCCGAGACCCCGACCACGCGAGCGCGCTGGGACGCGCGGCGCGCCGATGTGATCGAACGGGCGGCCCACGTCTTCGCCCGGCGCGGCTACGACCAGACCTCGGTGCCGGAACTGGCGGAGGCGCTGGAACAGGCGACCGGCGGCATCTATCACTACTTCAGCGGCAAGGAGCAACTCCTGATCGCGATCTGCGACCAGCTCATGGAACCGCTGCTCGCGGAAGCCGAAGAGCTGCCGGCGAGCGGCGCGCCGGCGAGCGAGCAGCTACGCGACCTGGTCCTCCGCTGGGTCGCCAACGTCGTCGATCACCAGGACCACATGCTGGTCTTCCAGCAGGAGCGCCACCTGATCGACCACGGCGCGCAGTGGCGCGAGGTGCGGGAGAGCCGCAAGCGCTTCGAGCGGCTGGTCGAAGACGTGCTCGCCCGGGCGCAGGCCGAATGCGACGGGCCCGCGGTCGATCCCCGCCTGCAGCTGTCGGCCCTGCTGGGGATGGTCAACCACACCGCCCAGTGGTACCGCCCCCGCGGCCGCCTCTCCCCCGAGGAGATCGCCGACGGCTACGTAGCCCTGGTCCTGGCCTCGCGTTGATGGGCCGAAAAGCGCTCATATAGAGCGCTTTTCGGCCCATCAACACCGTCCCGGCTAGCGGCCCTTGAAGGTGGCTTGGCCGGGGCCCTCTTTGAGGAACGTCTGGACGGCGCGCTGCAGGTCCTCGGTGCCGAAGAGGGAGCCGGAGATCTGGGGCATCGCGATGTCGGCGGCGGCGATCCCACCGTCCTGCTGCGTCGCCACCATCCGCTTGGTCGCCGCGTGGGCCAGGGTCGGTCCGTCGGCGAGCCGGCGGGCCAGCTCCAGCGCCCGCTCCTCCAACTCCGCGTCCGGCCAGACCTTGTTGACGACGCCCCACTCGTACAGCGTCTGGGCGCTGTATTTGTCGCCGGTCATCACGAACTCCTTCGCCCGGGCGGCGCCGGCGCGGGCGGCGAGCCGCTGCGTCCCGCCCATCCCCGGGGTCAGCCCGATCACGTTCTCGACCAGGCCGAAGCGGGCGCTCTCGGCGGCGACGATCAGGTCGCAGCCGAGCGAGAGCTCGAACGCCGCGGTCAGGGTCAGCGAGTGGGCGCTGAAGATGGTCGGGCAGGGCAGCGCTTCGAAGGCGCGGACGCACCCCACCAGCCGCATCCAGAGCTGGCCCGCGGTGGTCGGGGTCAGCTTCTCGAACTCGGCCACGTCGACCCCCGCCGACACGACCCGACCGACCGCCCGCACCAGCACCCCGCGCGGCGGGTCCGCGGCCAGCTCGCCGACGCAGGCTTCGAGCGAGTCGAAGGTCGCCGCGTCGAAGAGGTTCAGCGGCGGGTGCTCGAGGATCAGGTGGGCCAGCGACCCGTCCCGCTCCAGCCGGAAGGGCGCCGCCCCTTCGCTCACGCTTTCTCCTCGACGAAGATGTCGATCTGCAGCTCGGCGTCGGGCGAGGCCTTGTACTGCTCCAGGTCGACCCCCGCGAGGATCTCGTCGTCGATCGCGAAGTTACCCGTGAACTCGCGGCTGTCGCGGGTGAGGATCTCGTAGGCGGCGTCGGCCATGATCGCCGGCGTGCGCGAGCGCTTCATCGCCTCCTCGCCGCCGACGATGAATTCGACCGCCGCCGTGGCGATCAGCGTCCGCGGCCAGAGCGAGTTGAAGGCGATGCCGTCCTCCTTGTAGCGCTCGGCCATGCCGAAGGTGACCATGCTCATCCCGTACTTCGACATCGTGTAGGCGAGGTGCTGAGAGAACCACTTCGGGTCCATCGTCAGCGGCGGGCTCAGGGTCAGCACGTGAGCGTTGGCGCTCTGGCGCAGGTGCGGCACGCAGGTGCGGCTGAGCAGGAACGAGCCGCGCGCGTTGATGTCCTGCATCAGGTCGTACTTCTTCATCGCCAGGGTCTCGGGGTCCGAGAGGTCGATCGCCGAGGCGTTGTTGACGACGATGTCGATGCCGCCGAACTTCTCCACCGTCTGCGCCACCGCGCCCGCCACCGACTCCTCCTCGCGGACGTCGCCCACGATCGGCAGCGCCTTGCCGCCCGCCGCCTCGATCTCCTCGGCCGCGGTGTAGATCGTCCCCGCCAGCTTCGGGTGCGGCTCGGCGGTCTTGGCGAGCAGGGCCACGTTGGCCCCGTCCGCCGCCGCCTTCACCGCGATCGCCAGGCCGATCCCACGACTGCCGCCGGAGACCAGCAGCGTCTTGCCTCCCAGATCTGCCATCCGCTCAGACCCTCTGGATCAGCGTGCCGGTGCCGAGGCCCCCGCCGCAGCACATCGTCACCAGGCCCATCTCCTTGTCGGAGCGCTCCATCTCGTGGAGCAGGGTGGTGATCAGGCGGGCGCCGGTCGAGCCGAGCGGATGGCCGATCGCGATCGCGCCGCCGTTGACGTTGACGCGGTCCATGTCCGGCTGCAGCTCGCGCTGCCAGGCGGCGACCACCGAGGCGAAGGCCTCGTTGATCTCGACCAGGTCGATGTCGTTCATCGTCATCCCGTTGCGCTCGAGCAGCTTCTGGGTCGCCGGGATCGGGCCGGTCAGCATGATCACCGGGTCGACGCCGACCGTGGTGATGTCGTAGATCCGGGCGCGCGGGGTGAGGCCGAGGGCGTCGGCCTTCTCGCGGGTCATCAGCAGCACCGCGGCGGCGCCGTCGGAGACCTGGGAGGAGTTGCCGGCGGTGATCCGCCCGTCCTCCTTGAAGGCGGGCTTCAACGCGGCGAGGCCCTCGAGCGTGGTCTCGCGCAGGCCCTGGTCGGTGACGTAGGTGTCGCCGTTGACCTGCATCGAAATCATCTCGCGCTCGAAGCGGCCCTCGTCGGTGGCCTGTTTGGCCAGCTGCTGGGAGCGGACGCCGAATTCGTCGAGCTCGGAGCGGGGGATCTCCCATTTCTCGGCGATCATCTCCGCCGAGAGCCCCTGGGGGATCAGGTCGTAGCGCTCCATCAGCTCTTTCGAGAAGGGATTGCCCCACTCGCCCATCACCTGGGCGGCGGCGGCGAAGGAGTTTTTGCCCATGTGCTCGACCCCGCCGCCGATCGCGACGTCGTGGACGCCGGCGGCGATCAGGGTGGCGGCGAAGTTGACCGCCTGCTGGGCGGAGCCGCACTGGCGATCGACGGTGGTCGCCGGGACCTCCTCCGGGAGGCCCGCCTCGAGCCAGGCGTTGCGGCCGATGTTGATCGCCTGCTCGCCCCACTGCTGGACGCAGCCCGCGATCACGTCGCCGACCTCGGCCGGGTCGATGCCGGAGCGGTCGATCAGCTCGGAGTAGGTCTTGGCGAGGAGGTTCGAGGGGTGAAGGTCCTTGTAGTAGCCCTTCTCCGGGTGGCCGCGCCCGACCGGCGTGCGCACCGCCTCGACGATGACGACCTCGCGGCCGCCCAGCCTGCCGTTCCCGTTCTCCATGCTTTTCCTCCGTCTCCTCGTCGGTCTTCGCCAAGCGAGGTTATTTGACCGGCTCCAGAGGCCAGATCATGGCAAAGTCCGGCCTTGGCGAGTCCGACAACGGTGGACGGCTGCCGGAGCGGCCGCGCGAGGTCCGCGCTATTCACCGTGCCGGCCGGGAGCACGCTTCTCGGCTCGACCACCTCGTCGATCAGGCCGATCGCGGCGGCCACGTACCCCTCGATCGCGGCGATCAGCGGGCGCCGGGTCGGCTTCGTCACGGCCGCGGCCACGGGAGGATGATCGTGGCCCCGCCCGCCCCCTGTCGAAGCCGCTTGTGGAACCCACGAAGGTGGCGTCCCGGGCGGCTGGGGACCTCGCCGGGCCGTGACTACTGTCGGATCGGTGATCGATTTCGAGCTCGAGCCGGAGCTGCTCGACCTGCGTGAGCGGGTCGCCCGCTTCGTCCAGGAGGTGGCCATCCCGGCGGAGCCGCGGGACGTCTCCACCCACGGAACGCCCGCGGACCTGCGCGCCGAGCTGCAGGACGAGGCGAAGAAGTGGGGCGTCTTCGGGCCGCAGCTGAGCGAGGAGCTCGGCGGCCTCGGGCTCGATCACCGCGGCACCGCGGTGATCCTCGAGGAGTGCGGCTACAGCCTGCTCGGGCCACAGGCGCTGAACTGCGCTGCGCCGGACGAGGGCAACATGCACATGCTCGACCTGATCGCCACGCCGCAGCAGCGCGAGCGTTATCTGGTGCCGCTGGCGGCGGGGCAGATCCGCTCCTGCTTCTCGATGACCGAGCCCGCGCCGGGCGCCGGCTCCGATCCGACGATGCTGCGGACGACCGCGCGGAAGACCGACTCGGGCTGGTCGATCAGCGGCCGCAAGTGGTTCATCACCGGCGCCGAAGGGGCGTCGTTCACGATCTGCATGGCGCTCGCGGGGGACGCCGGGGCGACGATGTTCCTGGTCGACGCCGACAACCCGGGCTACCGGATCGAGCGGATCCTCGAGGTCACCGACCGAGCCTTCCCGGGTGGCCACGCGGAGGTGGTCTTCGAGGACTGCGAGGTACCCGACGACGCCGTCCTCGGCAGCGTCGGCGAGGGGTTCCGCTACGCCCAGGTGCGCCTCGCCCCCGCCCGCCTCACCCACTGCGAGCGCTGGCTCGGGGCCGCCCGCCGCGCCCACGATTTCGCCCTCGACTACGTCGCCGGGCGGGAAGCCTTCGGGCAGCCGCTGGGCGAGCTCGGGATGGTGCAGGAGAAGCTGGCCCGCTCACTGATCGACATCGAGACCTCGCGCCTGCTGATCTGGCGCTGCGCCTGGGCGCTCGACCGCGGCGAGTCGGCCAGGCACGAGTCCTCGGTCGCCAAGGCCTACTGCGCCGAGGCGGTCAACCGGGTGGTCGACAACGCGGTCCAGGTCTGCGGTGGGACCGGCGTCTCCGGCGAGGGGCCGCCGGCGCGGCTGATGAACGAGGTGCGCCCGTTCCGCATCTACGACGGGCCGACCGAGACGCACCTCTGGTCGATCGCCCGCCGCCAACTGCGCGCCCGCGCCGCCCGCCGCGCGGATCCGGTCGCCGGCCCGTGAACGACGCCGACCTGGCGGAGCTCGTCCCCGCCGAACCGCTCGAGGCCTACCTGGACTCGCTCGGAGTGGGCACCGGCGCGTCGCGGATCGAGACGATCGGCGACGGTCACTCGAACCTCACCTTCCTGGTCGAGCGCGACGGCGCCCGGGTGGTCCTGCGCCGGCCCCCGCGCGGGCCGCTGCCGCCCTCCGCCCACGACGTGGTCCGCGAAGCGCGGCTGCTGAACGCGCTGCGCCCGCACGGCACGCCGGTGCCGAAGGTGTTGGGGACCTGCGAGGACGAGAGCGTGATCGGGGCGCCCTTTTACGTGATGGAGTGGGTCGACGGCCACGTCCTCACCGAGACGATGCCCGCCAACCTGAGCGGCGAGGCGGAGGCGATCGCCGAACGCCTGGTCAACGGGCTGGTCGAGCTGCACGCGCTCGATGCGAGCGCCGCGGGCTTGGCCGACTTCGGGCGGCCCGACGGCTACCTCGAACGCCAGCTCAAGCGCTTCGGCGGCCTCTACGAGACCAACGCGACCCGGCCGCTGCCCGACCTCGAGACGGTCGCCGACTGGCTCGCCGCCAACCTGCCCGACTCGCCCGCCTCGACCGTGGTCCACGGCGACTACCGCCTCGGCAACGTGATGATGACCTCCTCCCCCATCCGCCTCGCGGCGATCCTCGACTGGGAGATGGCGACGATCGGCGACCCGCTCGCCGACCTCGGCTATATGACCGCGATGTGGTCGGAGCCGAGCGACCCGCCGAACCCGGTCTCCGACCTCTCCTCGGTGACCCGCGGCGCCGGCTTCCCCGGCCGCGACTTCCTCACCGCCCGCTACGCCGAGCAGACCGGCCGCTCCCTCGACGCTCTGCCCTGGTACCAGGTGCTGGCGATCTGGAAGGCCGCGATCTTCCTCGAGGGCAGCTTCCGCCGCTTCGGCGCCGGCACCACCGCCGACCCATACTTCGCCTCCCTCGAGGCCGGCGTCCCGGCCCTCGCCGCCCTCGCCCGCGAGCGCACCGCCGCCGCCTGAGCCCCACCCGGCCGCGACGACGAGTGTGCACTTGAGCCGGTCAGGGGCGGCCTAAGTGCACCGGCGTGGCCGCGACTCGCGCTAGATAGTGACGAAGCCGCCGTTGGGGCTGATCGTCTCGCCGACGAAGAAACTGGCGTCGTCGCAGCAGAGGAAGGCGATCGCGGCGGCGATCTCCTCGGGGCGGCCGAGGCGGCCTTGCGGGGTGCCCATGCGGACGGCGCCGATCAGCGCTCGGTGAGGGAGCCGGAGACGAGCTGGGTGTCGACGAAGCCGGGGGCGATCGTGTTGACGCGGATGCCCTGCTGGATCAGCTCTTTGGCGACGGTGCGGGTGAAGGCGAGGATGCCGCCCTTGGCCGCCGAGTAGTGCGGATGGCCGGTGCAGCCCTCGATCCCGCAGATCGAGGCCATGTTGACGATCACGCCGGCGCCGCGGGGGCCCATCGAGCGGGCCGCGGCACGGGTGCCGTAGAAGGTGCCGTCGAGGTGGACGGAGAGCATCCGGCGCCACTCCTCGTCGCTCATCCCGGCCGTCGCCTCGAGCGCCGTAGTCACCTCTTCGCCCGCCGCGAGCTGGGCGAGCTGCTCTTCGGCCCGCGGGTTGACGCGATCGGAGTGGGCGCCGCCGGAGATGCCGGCGTTGTTGACCCAGATGTCGAGCGGGCCGAGCTCGTCCTCCACGGTCGCCAGGGCGGCGTCGACCTGGGCGCTGTCGCTGACATCCGCGGCGACCGCCAGGCCCTTCCCGGCGAGCTTCGCGGTCAGCTTCGCGGCGCCCTCGTCGAGGTCGATAACCGCGACCCGGGCGCCGTCGGCGGCGAGGCGGATGCAGGTCGCCTCGCCGATCCCGGAGCCGCCCCCGGTGACCGCCGCGACCTTGCCGTCGAGCACCGCCATCAGAAGTTCGACTTCAGCCAGTTGGTGAGGTGACGGTTGACCTCGTCGGGCTTCTCCATCTGCACCCAGTGGCCGGCGTCGGCGATCTCGTGCTGCTCGATCTGCGGCAGGTAGGTGTCGAGGCCCTCGTAGGAGACCTCGTAGAAGAACCAGTCGTCGGAGGCGTAGATCAGGAGCGCCGGGATGTCGTGGACGTAGTTGGAGCCCTGCGCCTCTTCGAAGTCCTTGCGCAGCGCCCGGTACCAGTTGAGTCCACCGGTGAAGCCGGTCTTCTCGTAGACGTCGACGTAGAACCGCAGCTCGTCCTCGCTGCAGAGCGGCTCGCCGAACAGCTGCGGGTCGGCGACGAAGACGCCGGCCGGTACTTCCTGGATCGCTTTCGGGGCGGCGTCGAATTCGTCCCGGGTCATGCCGCGGCCGCGCATCATCGAGCGGAAGGTGTGCTCGACGTCGCCGCCGAGGATCTTCTCCCCCACGCCCGGCTCCTGGAAGGTGCGCATGTAGTGATTGGGGCCGCGCAGTTCGTCGTAGGTTTCGATCATGTCTCTGGGCGACTCCCAGGTGAAGTAGGGAGTGCAGAGGCTGCCCATGCCGAGGGTGCGCTCGGGGGCGAAGACCGCCGAGTACCAGGCGGGCATCGAGCCCCAGTCGTGGCCGAAGAAGATCGCTTTGTCGAGGTCGAGCGCGTCGAGCAGGCCGGTCAGGTCGGCGACCAGGTTCTTGACGCTGTAGGTCTGGGCGTCCTCGGGGGCGTCGGTGCCGCCGTAGCCGCGCTGGCTGGGGACGATCGCGCGGAAACCCGCCTCGACCACCGCGGGCACCTGGTTGCGCCAGGAGAAGGGGTGCTCGGGGAAGCCGTGCAGGAGCAGCACCGGGGTGCCCTCGCCCTCCTCGAAGTACTCCATCGTGATGCCGTTGGTCTGGACCGTCTTCGGTGCGGTGAAGTCCATCGATCTGCCTTTCGGATCGGCGTTGGCGGTGGCCCGGTCAGCCGGGGAGCGTGAAGCCGGCGTCGACGCAGAGCGTCTGGCCGGTGACCATGCGTGCTTCGTCGGAGAGCAGGAAGGCGGCCGGCTCGCCGATCTCGGCCGGGTCGAGGGCGGCGCCGAGAGGCGCCCGCTCGGCCGCCGCGGCGGCGATCGCCTCCCACTCGGGGATTTCCTTGAAGAGGTCGGTGAGGACGACGCCGCCGCGGATGCAATTGGCGCGGATCCCCTCCGGGCCGCCCTCGACGGCGAGATAGGCGACCAGCGTCTCGATCGCCGCCTTGGCGGTGCCGAAGGCGGCGTAGGCGTCGTAGACCCGCTGCGCGCCGAGGCTGGAGATCGCGACGATTGCTCCGCCACCGGCCTCACGCATCGAGGGCCGCGCCGCCTGGGCGAGGCTGAGCAGCGCCCGCACGTGGGTCTGCATCGTCTCGTCCCACTGGTCCATCGTCAGTTCATGGGTCAGCCCAAAGGAGCCGTTCGCCGCGTTGGCGACGAGATAGCGGATCGGCCCCAACTCGGCGACCGTGGCCTCGACCGCGGCGACGTTGTCGGCGGGGTCGCCGACGTCGCCCTGGATCGTCATCGCCCGCCGGCCGTGGGCGCGGATCTCCTCCGCGGTCGCCTCCGCCGCCTCGGCGTTGGCGACGTAGGTGATCGCCACGTCGGCGCCCCGCTCGGCCGCGGCCAGCGCGCAGGCGCGACCGATCCCGCGTGAGCCTCCGGTGACGAGGGCGGTCCCGTTGAGCTCCCAGGCCATGGTCTGAACCTAATTCGGCTCGGCCGCCTTCCGCGTACTTCCGGAAACGGCGCTTTGTCGAATTCCCAGGGTTCCGGTTCCGGCTCTACCGTCAGGCCGCACGAGCCGCCTGCCGAGCGCCAACGCGCAGGCCGCGAACCATGCCCAGCCGAGCGCGAGGCCGCCGACCACGTCGGTCGACCAATGGACGTCGAGGAGGACGCGGCCGGCGGCCACGGCCACGGCGATGGCGACCGCGAGCCCGGCGAGGAAGGGCCAGGCGCGGCGTCCCCACCAGAGGCCGGCGACGAAGGCGAACGCCGCCCAGGACGCGGCAGCGGTGGAGGAGTGGCCACTCGGGAACGAGGGCCCGAGCGTCGCCGCCAGCGGCTCGAAGGCAGGACGGGTGCGGTCGACCAACCCCTTCAGCTCCTGGGTCAGGAGCTTGTCGCCGAGGATCACGAGCAGCAGGAAGAACGGCGTCCAGGGGTTCCGACGGCGGTTGAGGTCCACCAAGGTGACCAGCACCGCGACGATGGCGACGGTCCGGGTCTCCCCGAGGTCGGTGACGTAGGTGAGCGCGCGGCGGGTGGAGGCGGTGACGTGGTCGTGGCTCCACTGCGCCGCGGCATAGTCGAGCCCGTGGAGGAGATCGGTCTGGGAGACGACGATCGCCAGGACGGCGACGAGCGCCGCGCCGCCGATCAGGATCGCCCAGCCGAGGGCGAGAACCGGCACCGCGCGCTTCGTCAGACCTCCCGCCTCCCCACGGCGGTCGCCAGCTCCTTTACCCGGTGCAGAGGGCCGCGGTGGCGCCAGCGATCGGGGTCCATCTCCTCGCTGCGCTCGATGTCGGCGACGAAGCTCGCGACCAGCGTCTCGCAGAAGCGCTCGCTGTGGACCGCGAGCGTGATCTCGTCGTTCAGCTGGAAGGAGCGGCTGTCGAAAATTGATCGTCCCGAGGCCATCAGACCTTGCGGTAGCGCGCGTCGGCCACCGAGTACAGGGCGAAGCCGGCGAGGCCGACGGCGATGATGCCGAGCAGCCACGGTCCGAAGGCGGTCTGGGTGAGTTTGTGGAGCGCCCCGTCGAGCCCGACCGCTTCCTTCGGGTCGTACTCGATCGCCGCCTTCAGGATCCCGTAGCCGACGAGGGCGAAGATCACCGCCCGCGCGACCAGCCCGAACACCCCGAGGAAGGTGTAAGCCTTGCGCGTCGACTCGCTCATCTCGCCGGTCTTCGCGTCTTCGAGGAAGTTGCGCGAGAGGCCCTTGTAGGCCTGATAGACGGCGACCCCGATGAGGGCGACGCCGACGATCGCGACGAAGACCTGGCCGCCGGACCAGCCGAGGACGCCGGCCGTCGTTTCCTTCGCCTTCTGCGAGCTGGAGCTGGACCCGGAGCCGACCAGGATGCCGATCGCGACGATGCAGAGCGCCGCGTAGACGATGCCGCTGGCGAAGGCCGCGACGCGGTCGGAGGTGTCGTCGCGCTGTTCGGCGCCGTGGCCGACGACGGCGCGGGTCAGCCGCCAGATCGCGTAGCCGGCCAGGCCGATCGCCAACAGGACGAGCAGGACCTTGCCGTAGGACTGGCCCGCGATCGCCTTCATCGCGCCCTGCTGGTCGGTGGTCTTGCCGCCTTCGCCGAGCGCCAGCTCGAGCGCCAGCAGGCCGATCACGAAGTAGACGACACCGCGCGCCAGGAGGCCCGCCCGGGCGAGCCAGCCGAGGCCGCGCGCGTGGGCGAGCTGCTCACCGCCGCGCCGCGCCTTGTCGCCGAGGTCCCCGGACCCTGATGCCACGTTTGCGCCCATCACTCTCCTCCATTTCCGCCGGTGGCGGGCACACAGACCGTTACCGCTCCGGGTTCGACCTTGACCTTGAAAGACCTGACCTTCTTGCGATCGCCGCCGTCGAGCTCGTAACGGACCTTGCGGTCGAGCTTGACGCTCAGCTTCCTCGCCTTGGTGACACGGATGAACGGCGACTTGTGGGTGTCGCCGGTGACCGTACGGGCGGCGGCGCGGGCGATCTGCAACGGGCTCTCCGCGGTGAGGAGCCCGACGTCGAGGACGCCGTCGTCGGGCTCGGCGTCGGCGAAGACCTCGATGCCGCCGAAGAGCTCGCCGATGTTGCCGACCAGGATGCAGCTGGCGGGCCCCTCGTACCAAAGGGTGCCGTCGATCTTGATCTTGGCCTCGAAAGGCTCGCTGTTGATGTTGGCGGCGCCGCCGAAGATGTAGGCGGCACGGCCGAGCCGGTCCTTCAGCTCGTCGGAGTCCTTGATCATCGCCGCGTCGAGCCCGGCTCCCGCCATCACCGCGAAGCGCTCGCCCGCGAAGCGCCCGACGTCGAGCCGGCGGCGTCTGCCGTGCAGGGCGACACGCAGGGCCGAGGTGAGATCGGGTTCGATCCCGAGGTGGGAGGCGAAGAGGTTGGCGGTCCCGGCGGGCAGGATCCCGAGCGGGATCTGGGCGTCGCCGAGCGCGTTGATGCAACGGTGGACCATGCCGTCGCCGCCCCAGACGAGGATCTGGTCGGCGCCCGCGGCGATCGCCGACTCGACCGCCGCCGGGGCCCGCTTCGCCTTCGGCACCTCGAACCAGTGCGGGTCGGAGAACCCCTCCTCGGCGAGCATCGCGCGCAGCTCCGGGAGCCCTCCGCCGAGCATCTTCTCGGCGTGGGCGACGACGGCGGGCCTCACCTGGCACGCCTCTCGGCCGCGGCCGCGGCGACGCGGCAGGCGAAGATCAGCAACAGGATCGCGCCGATCCCGATCAGGAGGCCGCCGATCACGTCGAGCGGGTGATGCATGCCCCGGTACATGCGCGAGAAGGCGACGAAGCTGACCATCAGGATCACGCCGGTCCAGGCCAGCGCCTTGCGCAGGCTGCCGGTGATCGTGGTGGTGAGCAGCAGGACCAGGCCGGCGTAGACGGCGACCGAGGCGGCGGTGTGGCCCGAGGGGTAACTGGCGTCGACCGGCAGGTCTTCGAGGCGGTGGACCGAGGGACGGTCGCGGGGGACCAGCAGGGAGGTCACTTTGTAGGTCGCCGACTCGGCGGTGAGGACGAAGACGGCGAAGGCGGCGATCGCCCACCGCTTCATGCAGGCGCAGACGATCGCGACGATGCCGACCAGGATCGGCAGGACGGGAGAGCCGCCCGCTTCGGTGCCGATTTCCGAGAGCGTCGTCAGCAGGCTGGTGCGATGTTCGGCGAGCACTTCGGGCAGGGCCTCGTCGGCGCTCCCGAGGCCGAACCCGTCGGGGCTGACGACGACGTGGACGATGAACAGGGCGAGGAGCACCGAGGCGGCGGCGAGCACCACGAAGCCGACCAGCAAGGCGACGATGAAAGCGAGCGCGGGATGAGGGTCGCCGATCGCGCCGGCGAACCGGGAGGCGATCCCGCCAGGACGCGGGACCAGGACCGGGGGTGTGGTCTTCTCGTCGTGGGGCTTCGAGCGCGCGGGCTCATGCACACGCGCCTGCGGGTGGACGGACACTTCGGGTGCTCCTTCCCCGTGGAGCTGTCGACCGAGGCATCAGCGGAGCCCCGGATGGACTGGGCTGACTGATGCGTCGACCGGCCTCTCTCGGTCGGATCAACTTTCTGACGTAATGCCCTAACGAGGCGGCCCGTTAAACGTCAGGGGGAACATCGGGGGATCTTCCCGAGAGCGAAAGGCGCATTTGTCGAATCCCCAGCCCCGGTCCCGAAACGCCCCGCCGGCCGACCCTCGACCGGCCAGGCTCGACCGATGAGCTACTGGGGAGCGGAGACCACGGACCGGGGCGTCGTCGTCGCCGCCTACACCGACGCGCCGATGAACTACTTCGTCGGCGAGGGGGTCGAAGAACCGGCCGCGCTGCTGCCGACCTGGCGGGCGACCTCGGTGCCGGGCGATCCCAGCTGATGCGGATCGTCGACACCTGGATGAACGTCGACATGCCCGTGTGGGGCGAGGAACCGTGGATGCTCGCGGTCGCCGAGCGCTACCTCGGGTCGGGGCGGGCGGGGTTGCGGCGTCTGGAGGCGGCGGAGTTGCTGGAGGAGATGGACGCGAACGGGGTCGAGAAGGCGATCCTGGATTTGAATCTCGACCGCCCCTCGGCGCACACGCTGAAAGTCACCGAAGCCGCACCCGACCGCCTATCCCTGGCGGGCCGAGTCGACCCGCGCAAGCCGATGAAGGCCGTGGGCAAGCTGCGCGCCGCCCACGCCGACCTTCCACTGGTCAGCGCCAAGATCGTCCCCTTCATGCAGGACCTGCCGCCGACCCACGCGAGCCACTACCCCGTCTACGCCGCTTGCACGGAACTGGACCTGCCGATCCAGATCAACACCGGCATCCCCGGCCCACCCCTCCCCAGTGCCTGCCAGGAACCGATCCACCTCGACCGGGTCTGCTTCGACTTCCCCGACCTCACCGTCGTCATGGCCCACGGCGCCGACCCCTGGTGGGACGTCGCGATCCGCCTGATGATCAAGTGGCCGAACCTCCACCTGATGACCTCCGCCTACCGCCCCAAGTACCTGCCCGACTCCCTCCTCCACTACATGCGCACCCGCGGCCCGGAGAAGGTGATGTTCGCCTCCGACCACCCGCTCCTGGAGATCGACAAGTGCGTTTCCGACCTCGCCGGCCTCGACCTCCCCGGGACGGTGCTCGAGGGCTACGCGGCGACCAACGCCGAAGGGGTCTTCTTCGACGCCGGGTGATCCGCGCCGGCTACCTCAGGAGGAAGGCGTATCGGGTCTTCTCGTGGGCGTTCATCTCGGCAACCTGGATCGAGTAGTACTTCGGCACCGCCGAACCGTGCGGCGTCAGCTTGACCCGGCCGTAGGCGACGTTCGTCGAGATCGCGACGTGGCAGGGCACCCCATAGAGCGCCGTGCAGGCCGCGACTTCGGTGGAGGTCCAGAGCTCACCGCTTTCGCCGAATTCGGCGACGTGCGCGAGCGCGGCCCCCAGGCCGGCCTGGGTGATCAGGTACTGCCGCACCGTGGTCGCACCGTGGTGCTGGATCATCGCCATCAACTCGGTCTGGGTCGGCAGCCGCCAGATCCCGTGGACCTGCGCCGCCGTCCAATAGTCGTGCAGCCCCCGTTCGGTCGGGTTGACCCAGAGCTTCTGGGCGACGTCGAGTGGGCCGGGGATCGGGGCGACCGGGTTGCGGGCCAGCTGCTCGACCCGGCGCTCGGCGAGCAGTTCGGCCTCGAGCTTCGAGATCGTCCAGACGTCTTCGATCGCTTCGGGGCCTTCGGTCGCGGCGATGACGTTTTCGGACTCGACCCCCAACACCGTCGCCGCGACCTCCAGGTCGTCGAGGTAGGTGAACATGTCGGTCACCTTCCGCTGGTCTTCGACGGTGTAGAAGGGACGGGTCCCGAGCAGGCTCTTCGCGTAGGCCTCGACGATCGTCGTCTTCGGGCTGACCAACAGGTCATGGAACCTGCCGGCGACGCTGAAGAGATCCGCCGACGGCGCCTGCCGCTTGAAGCGGATGCGGCAGGCTTCGCGGACGCTGGCGCTCTTGTGTGGGTCCAGGTAACAGGCGAGGTCGCTCTCGAACTTGGTGATCTTGCTGATCTCGAGCTGGTCGTACCGCTCGACGAAGGAGGCGTCCAACACCTCCTGCAACGTCTTGTCGGTGGTGGCTTGCAACACCTTGATCTGATTCGAGAGCTGGGTCAGCTGCGCGGAGATTTCGCTCAGCGCGTTGGCGGTGGGATCCAGCCCCGCCTTGGCCATGAGTTTCCCCATCACCGCCTCCCCCGCTCCGGAGGCGAGTTTGCCCGCCACGAAGGATGCCGGAGTCGCCGACGCCACCGGCGCCTCGACGACCGCGACCCCGAACACAAGACAAGTGCAGACCGCGCCCATCGCGCGCCGGCGTCCCTTCGTCAACATTTCCACTCCCCGCCCCTCGATTGGATCGAATTTTTTAAGTTATCGACCGCAAGCGGGACTTCTTGAGCGCACGGACGGAAATCCAGTCCGCGGCGTCGGGACTAGCGCGGAAGCTCCCGTCCCAGCCACCCGGAGTAGAACCCCTCGATGTCCGGCAGATACTCGTGCATCACCGGGTAGCCGGGCGGCACCGCTTCGGTCTCCAGCAGGCGCCCTGACACCGGGCAGTAGTACTCGCGGAGCTCTTGCCAGTCGCCCTCGGGGTGGCCTAGCTCGGGGTAGATCTCGCGGTAGAGATCGTCGGTATCGCGGACGAACATGGGGACGTGGAGCTTCCAGTTCTGGTCCCAAGGGCAGAGGTCGGCGCCGGCGTCGGTGCGGATCATCAGGTCGCCGGAGGGGGTGCGGACGATGTTCATGCCCTCGCCGTAGGGGAGGACGATCGGGTCGTCGTAGTCGACGCGGGACTGGAGGAGCGACAGCCACTTGTCGAAGCGGTCGGGATCCTTGATCGAGGACTGGATGTCCTTGACGGCACGGCGGGAGAGCTTCTCGTCGAGGAGGTCGGCGAGGGTCTCCAGGGTGACCTCGGTGGTGACGGGGACGGCCACCTGGCCGCCCTCGGGGAGGTAGACCTCGGAGGCGGCGAGGAAGGCCGCCGTCGACTCCTCGGGGGTGACCTTGCCGGGAACTGCGCGGGGGACCGTCACGGTCGGGGTGATGACGTCGAAGTCGAAGTCCTCGGGCAGGTCCCAGAACCCGCGGAACTCGGCCGCCCAGGCGGGCTCCAGGCGCATCGACTCGGCGAGCATCACCTTCACGGTGTCGATCAGGTCCTGGTCCAGGATGCGTCGGCGCTGCTCGGCCCACCACTCGGCCGCCGGGCGGGCGCGGTCGAGGCGGGCGCGCATCAGGCCGTCGCGGTTCTCCAGCCCATAGGCGCGCTCGGCCCAGTCGCGCTGGATGTGGCCGCCGGCGATGTCCTCCTCGATCCGGTCCTCGCTGCGCAGGAGCGGGTCGCCGAGGCCGCCGCCGCCACGCCCGGAGGAGAGGTAGAGGTCCCCGGTCTTGACCGCGATCATCATCGTGTACGGATCCTGTTCGAGCTGGTGGCGCCCGGCGAAGGCGGAGAGCGCCGACTCCTCGCCGCTGACGTCGCCGACCGGGTAGGCCATGCCCGCCGCCGCCTGCTCGAAGATGTCGGAGTCGAAGACGTTGTGGACGTAGGCGCTCGGTGCCGGGTAGCCGCCGAAGAGCCCCGGCGAGGTGAGCATCCCGCCGGCGCCGATGTTCTCGATCTCGAAGTCCTGGGTGCCGTTGACGAGCAGCAAGGTCTCGAAGGAGGAGCCGCCGCGGTGGCGGCCGACGCCGCCGGTGTTGGGCTTGATCTGGCGACCGAGGTAGATCATCGGCTTGACCAGCTCCCACATCTCGACGTCGCCCATGTCGCCCTCGGGGTTGAAGACGGCGGCGCCGTAGTCGAGCCCGTCGAGGATGTACTTCGCCCCCTGGCCCTGGGCGCCGATCTCGAAGTTCATGAAGCCGGAGATCTGTCCGTACTGGTCGATGCCGCCGCCCTGGGCGACGTTGCCGGGTACGGTGTAGGTGGAGACGATCTCCTCGATGTAGCCGCGCGACTGGAGCGCGCGCGAGACCGCCCGCAGGTAGCCGGTCGAGGTGGTGAACATCGGCATCCAGGGGAACGATGAGGAGCAGGGCGCGTCGCCGAGGTTCGCCCACGAGCCCTCGGTCAGCTTCAGCTCGGTCGCGTAGTAGGCCCCGTCGTTGATCTTGTCGTTGCAGATCAGCGTCTGGGTGAAGAGGATCCACTGCATCCCCTGCTGGGCGGCGGGCGTTGCGTTGAACGAGTGCCATCCCCACGCGGAGGAGCCGCGCAAATCGGTGGTGAAGCGGCCGTCCGCGTCAACGACTGCCTCGTAGGCGCCGTGGAT
>Ga0134125_10003881_pt1 | contig 17162 bp, 20 predicted proteins | sample KB31751_FD_96464 | JGI IMG/M metagenome (GOLD analysis project Ga0134125, IMG submission 96464) | Terrestrial soil microbial communities with excess Nitrogen fertilizer from Kellogg Biological Station, Michigan, USA - KB3-175-1 | ecosystem: Environmental > Terrestrial > Soil > Unclassified ...
GCTCGATCGCGGCGTTGCCGTGGAAACCGGCGGTCATGGCGAACGCACTTTTCGTGATCAGGATTTGATTGTCGTCAGCCCGGGCGTTCCTTCAGATTTGCCGCAGCTTGTGCGTGCGCGAGGACTTGGAATCGCCGTGATCGGCGAGATCGAACTCGCCGCGCGTTTCCTCAGGGGCAAGATCGTTGCGATTACAGGCTCTAATGGCAAGACGACAACAACCACTCTCTGCGGCGAAGTCATCGCGAGCGCCAGTCAACGAACGCTAGTGGGCGGCAACATCGGAACGCCGGTCATTCTGCTGGTCGATGATTCGACCGATGACACGGTGAATGTGATCGAGGTTTCGAGTTTTCAGCTTGAGACCATTGAAACATTCCATCCTAATATTGCCGTTGTACTCAACATCACGCCCGATCATCTTGATCGTCACGGCAGCATGGAGGCGTACACCGCAGCGAAGGCGCGGATCTTTGAAAATCAAAATGCCTCGGATTATTCGGTTCTGAACCTTGATGACGAAGGCAGCGCCGGACTGCGCTCGCGAACCCAAGGTCAGCTCTGCTGGTTCACACGCAAGCAGCAGCTATCGGGTGATCAGACAGGAACGTTTGTTCGCGACGGCCAAATTTACTGGCGTGACGGAATGCACGAGCAGGCCATCATGCCAGCCTCCGAGATTCCGCTAAAGGGCGCTCACAATCTGGAGAACGTTCTCGCAGCCGTTGCTGTCGGGCGACTCTGCGGCTGCGATGCTGTCACGATTGCCAATGCTGTGCGCAAATTCAAAGCAGTCGAGCACCGTCTGCAATACATCGCGACCATCAATGGCGTCGAATACTACAACGATTCCAAGGCCACAAACGTTGACGCCACGGTCAAAGCGATCGAGTCATTCCCAGGAAACATTCACCTCATCCTCGGTGGGAAAGACAAAGACAGCGACTACACGCTGATGAATCACCTGCTGCGCGAGCGTGTAAAGCGCGTGTACACGATCGGCTCGGCGGCGGAAAAGATTCGCGCGCATGTCCAATCCGCCGTTGAAGTGCTACCTTGTAAAACGCTCGACGCGGCGGTCGATCGCGCTCGCGATCTCGCGAAGGCCGGCGACGTCGTCTTGCTCGCGCCAGCTTGTTCCAGTTTCGACCAGTTCGAGAACTATGAGCATCGCGGACGCACCTTCCGCGCGCTTGTCGAGCAGTTATCAGGCGCAACCACAGCAGGATCGGAGCGCCGCTGATGGCAAAGCGCGTCAGCGTTGATCGCTGGCTGTTTGGCGCAACTATTCTTCTCGTTCTTCTTGGATTAGTAATGGTCTTCAGCGCCTCGGCGGTGATGGCCAAAGATCGCTATGGTTCTCCTTACACATTTGTTCTGCGCCAGATTGGCTGGGCGTGCGCGGGAGTGCTGGCGATGGTCGCACTCATGCGCGTGGACTACCGCCGCTACAAGCATCCCGCGGTGGTCTTCACGCTGCTGGGCGTCACCATGGTGCTGCTCGTCGCAGTGCTCTTCCTTGACCGTTCCCACAACACGCATCGCTGGATTCGCTTTGGACCGTTTTCTTTCCAGCCTTCGGAGCTCGCGAAACCCGCACTGATTCTGTTCCTCGCCTACTTCCTCGAGACGAGAACGAAGAGCATCGCAGACTGGAAGCACACACTTTTGCCTGCAGTCCTGCCAAGCCTCATCTTCTCGTTGCTCATTGTGAAGCAGCCCGATTTGGGAACCGCGCTGGTCTGCATGGCGATGACCGCTTCCGTCCTCTTCGTTGCCGGCATGGAAATTAAGTATCTCGGCTATGGCATCCTCGCCAGCCTGCCGTTCCTTTATTACCTCCTCTTTCACGTCGGATTCCGGCGCCAGCGCATGCTCGCGTTCGTAAACCCGTGGGCCGACCCGCAGGGCGCCGGCTTTCACATGATTCAGTCGCTGATCGCTGTCGGGACTGGAGGCATTACCGGATTGGGATTGATGGAAGGCAAGCAAAAGCTCTTTTATCTTCCTGAACCGCATACGGACTTCATCTTTGCGGTGATCGCCGAAGAGCTTGGCCTGATAGGCACAGTCGCGGTAGTCGCATTATTCGCTGCGTTTTGCTACCGCGGCATGCGCGCCGCCATCCGCACATCCGATCTGTACGCCCGCCTTCTTGCCGTCGGAATCACGGGCACAGTCGCCATTCAGGCGTTCTTCAACATCAGCGTCGTGCTCGGGCTGCTGCCAACCAAAGGCATCCCGCTGCCCTTCATCTCCTATGGCGGCAGCTCTTTATTCATCACTCTGGCGTGCGTTGGAGTATTGCTGAACATTAGCCAGCAGATAGATTGATGAATTTTTGGTCTATACTATGGTATATACCGCATGAAAAAGAAGAGAGCCATTCCGCACGGCCAAAGGGCAAAGTTGTTCCGCAATGGGAGAAGCCAGGCAGTGCGTCTGCCGAAAGAATTCCGATTCGAGGGAAGCGAAGTTTTGATTCGCCGAGTTCCAGGCGGAGTTCTGCTCCAACCGCTAGATTTTGATGTACGCGAATGGTTCAAGGCCATCGATCGGATTGGCGGCGGCGAATTCATGAAGGAAGGCCGAAACCAACCTCCTACTCCCATTCGCGACGTGTTCGATTGAACTACCTGCTCGATACAAACGTCTGTATCGCAATCATCAACGGCCGTCCTGAAATTGTACGTTCTCGGTTCCAGAGTGCTCTGGGTGAGGGCTCCAGCGTTTTCGTTTCTTCGGTCGTGGTGTTCGAGTTATGGTATGGCGTCGGTAAGAGTGCCCACATTGAGAAAAATGCGCTCAAAGTCGATTTAGGCAGTTCAGTTCAAGTTGTTGATTTCGACGGAGAAGATGCGAGAGCGGCTGGTTTGCAGAGAGTCGTCCTGGAGAAAATCGGAAGACCGATCGGCGCATACGACTTGCTCATCGCCACGCAAGCGGTGCGGCGAAACTGGATACTTGTCACGGCCAATGTCTCCGAATTCGCTCGGATCGCCGATCTGAAATGGCAGGATTGGTCAACAGAATGAAAGTGCGGAAGGTCTCATGCGGGCGGCGATTGTAGGCGGAGGTACCGGCGGTCATGTGATTCCCGCATTGGCGATTGCGCGCGAGCTGCGTGAGCGCTACTCGGCAGAAACCATCTTTATCGGCACGAGTCGCGGGATCGAAACCAGACTTGTTCCCCAGGCCGGATTTCCGCTACATCTGGTTCAAGTCGGCCAGCTAAAGAACGTCAGCCTCACTCGACGTGCGCGCACCCTCACCGACATTCCCCGAGCGGTATTCGCCTGCCGCAACCTTTTCGCCGGCTTTCGACCTCAAGTGGTAATCGGCGTTGGAGGATATGCTTCGGGTCCGGGAATGCTTGCGGCCATCCTGATGCGAATTCCCACTTTGGCATTCGAGCCGAACCTGGTGCCTGGATTTGCTAACCGAATGGTTGCGCGGCTTGTCAGCGCCGCCGCCGTGCACTTTGAGGAGACCAAACGGTTTTTTCGCAGTGCCGTAGTAACCGGCGTACCAGTCCGGCAAGAATTCTTCCGCATTCCTGAGCGTCCGTTCACACCTCCAGGATCATTGCTGGTATTCGGTGGCAGCCAGGGCGCGCGGGTTCTGAACCAAACGATGATCGATTCAATTCCAAAATGGAAAGAGTTGGGAATTCATATTCGGCACCAGACCGGCGAGCGCGATTTCGACAAGGTTGATTCGGCGTACAAGCAGGATGGCTTTTCCGCTCAGGTAAGTCGTTTCATTGACGACATGCCTTCGGCATTTGCCGAAGCCGATTTGGTGTTGTGCCGCTCAGGCGCGAGCACAGTGGGCGAGATCACAGCAGCAGGGAAGCCGGCCATCTTCGTTCCGTTCCCATTCGCGGCCGACGATCATCAGCGCAAGAATGCGGAGGCAGTAGAGAAAGCTGGAGCAGCGCGGCTAATTCCCGAATCGGAGCTGACTCCTGAACGGCTGGGCAATGCGGTTGCCGACCTGCTGCGAAATCCAAGCATGCTAAATCAGATGTCAGCGAAAGCGCGGACACTTTCTCATCCCGAGGCGGTACAGGAAATTGGGAGAATGGTCGCAGAGCTTGCGAACAGAAGGTAAGAATGAACACATTTGCTTTGCACTGGATGTTAAAATCAGCGACAAATGGCTTCTACCTCCATCGAAATCGATGAAGATCTCGTCGCAGTTCTCGAAGAACTCCATCGTCCAGTAAAGCAGGCCGCCCGCGAATTGATCGTCCTCGCGTTATATCGGCAAGGCGAGTTAAGTAGTGGAAGAGCTGCGGCGTTGCTCAAAGTCGGCCGCGAGGAATTTATTCGCCGCGCTTCTGCTCAAGGCATTCCTTATTTGCAGCTTCGGGAAGAGGAACTGGGCAGCGAGATACAAACGAGCAAAAAACTCTGAATAGGACGATCTCGAACTCCAGTCCCACAATTGCTCTGAACTCCATTGGACGTTTGTCTCTGATTACGAATTTTTTCGGTTCCATAATGATCCCACCCGCGGTCGGTCACGAGATTACGCGCTCAGTGCCAGTCCTTCCCGACTGGATCGCCATTGAGCCGCTTAGATTCCCAATTCCGAAAGCGGTATTGCGAAAGGCACTGGGACATGGAGAGCGTGAGGCAATTGCCCTTGCTCTTGAGTCGAAGCCGGCCCTTCTAATCGTCGATGAATTTGCCCGCTCGGAAGGTCGCGCGGATGCTAGGTGTTGACGTAGTTGGGACCGCCGGCATACTTTTGGCGGCCAAACGCAAAGGACTGATTGTGAGCCTTCGAGTTGAACTCGATGGACTTCTGCAGAACTCTTTTTTTCTAAGTCCTGAACTCTACAATGATCTTTTGCTGGCAGGCGGCGAGCCGCAAAAGAACTGAGCTTTCCTATGTTCGCGAAGATTCAGCGCATTCACTTTGTAGGTATCGGCGGTATCGGCATGAGCGGCATTGCGGAGGTGCTGCTTACGCTGGGATACAAGGTTTCGGGCTCGGATCTGCGCGAATCTTCGGTCACGAAACGCCTCGCCAGTTTGGGAGCGCTGATCTTCATCGGCCACCGCGGGGAAAACGTCACCGGCTCAGAGACTGTGGTGACGAGTTCGGCGATCGCGCGCGACAACCCTGAGATTGAGGCGGCGCGAGCACAAAAAATTCCCGTTATTCCCCGCGCCGAGATGCTCGCGGAACTGATGCGCCTGAAGTACGGCATCGCGATTGCTGGCATGCACGGGAAGACGACCACGACCTCCATGGTCGCTGCGGTGCTCGCTGCCGGAGGTCTCGATCCGACCGTCGTAGTAGGCGGGCGCGTCGATGCAATGGGATCGAATGCGCGACTGGGCAAATCGCAATATCTCGTTGCCGAAGCCGATGAAAGCGATCGGTCATTCCTCAAACTTTCGCCGATCCTCTCCATCGTCACAAATGTCGATCGCGAGCATATGGATTGCTATCGCGACATGGACGACGTGGATCAGGCGTTTGTGGAGTTCATGAATCGCGTTCCCTTTTACGGCGCCGTGATCGCGTGTACTGATAACGATCGGCTTGCGACGTTGCTGCCACGCCTTGAGCGTCGTGTAATCACTTACGGCACATCAGAAAAGGCGGACTTTCGCGCGAGTGTAATTGATGCTGCGGTGAAAGCCGCAGAGGGCGCTCCGCGAAGCCGGTTTGCAGTTGAGAACCGGGGCAAGACGGTTGGTGAGTTCGCGCTGCAGGTACCTGGCCATCACAACATCTTGAACGCTACGGCTGCAGTTGCCGCTGGAATTGGGCTCGACGTTTCTGCGGACAAGATTTCAGAAGCTTTGACGCAATTCCGTGGTGTAGATCGGCGCTTTCAATTGAAGGGGACTGCGGAAGGCGTGGCCGTGGTCGATGACTACGGCCATCATCCGACAGAAATTCGCGCTACGCTAGCCGCAGCGCGGCAGTGCGGTTACCGCAAGATCCATGTGATTTTTCAGCCGCATCGATACACTCGAACGCGCGATCTGGCCGAGGAGTTTGCAACCGCATTCCGTGATGCCGATACGCTGCAGATTTTGGATATATACGCTGCCAGCGAGGATCCCATTCCGGGAATTACGGCCGAGTCGCTGGTTCAGCGGATTCGTTCTGGGCGAAGTGATGTCCGCTATGCTGCCTCTTTTCAGGATGCCGTCAACTCGGCGGTTCGGCGCGCCGAGGGTGGAGACCTTGTTTTGACTCTCGGAGCGGGCAGTGTGTACCAGATTGGGCCGATGGTGCTGGAGGAATTGGAGAAGCGGACTGCAACCAAGAGCGCGTCGTAATGAACTAAAGCGAAGACCAACTTACAGGATGGCCCCGAAGATCGTTGGTAATACGCGAATCGCCCGCTTCGATAGTTGGTCCGCAGAGCCCGGACGCAGCCGCGAAACCCGCGACTGCCCCACCGCCCACCGGCGGCGGTTCTGTTATTTCGAAATCACTCCACAGGCGATGCGATCTCCGGCATTTCCTGCTGGATCGGACTTCATGTCATCGGCTTTGGCGTGAATCACCAGAGCTGTGCCGCCGTTGCTGAAGACTGAGTGAGTGTCGGTTCCGAGGGTTACATCAGGATCCATGACAGTAGCCTTGGCTGTGCCGTCGCTGGCCGCAGTGAAGTTTTTCATGTCACCGGCGTGATGGCCTTCGGGATTTTCCAAGCCGTGCTTCTTGTTGTCGGGATTAAAGTGGCTGCCGGCTGATTTGAAGTCCGGCGGATCGCATTTCGCGTTCTGATGGATGTGAATGGCGTGCTCGCCTGGTGGAAGATTTTTCAGGTCGAGTTTGATCTTCACGCCTTTCTTTCCTGCGGACCGCAGCGTTGCCGTGCCTACGTCCTCACCTTGCGCGTTCTTCATCTGCACAGTCGTGCCTTTATCTTTCGCGCTTGCCGAGATCGCGATTGCCGCGAAGAAAATGATGTAAGGCAGTATTCGCTTCTTCATTTGCCGAAAATCTCCTCGGTTTATCGTCTCTCACTCGCTGCGACCGTTGCTTTATTTCCAGGTGGCGCCGTCGGAATCGTTATGTCGAGCTTGGTCACTTGGCCGAAAGTGGTGAGCGGCTTGTCGAATTCTTTCGGATTGCCTACAACCAGAACCGCCAGCTTGCTTTTATCGATGTACTTGCGCGCAACGCGGTTCACGTCTGCAGCCGTCACTTTTTCTACGGCGTCACGGAATCGCTCGAGGAAGTCTTTGGGATAACCGTACAGCTCGTAAGTCAACTGCTCACTCAGAACCTTGTCCGGTGAGTCGTACGCGAAAATGAAACCGTTGAGGATTGAGTCTTTCGCCTGTTTTAGTTCGGCGTCGCTGGGCGGATTGCTGAGCAGATCGTCGATTTGCTTGTAAAGTCCTTCGATTGCCTTTCCGGTCGAACCGCTCTTTGTGCCCATGCTGATGTCGATCAGGTTTTTGTGGTTGTAGCTCGCACCGATGCCGCCGCCGACAGAGTAAGCCAGTGCCTGCGTAGCGCGAAGGTTTTTGAACAGCCGGGAAGAGAAGCCTCCGCCGAAAATTTCGTTCATGACGCGCACCGCGAAGTAATCGGGATTGTCGCGGCGAATTCCAAGGCCGATCAGGCTGATGTCACTCTGATTTACGTCGTCCTTTTCCGCCAGATAGACTCCAGACTTCGGTCCCGGAACGGGAATTTGCGGCGGATTGTATGGAGTCCCTTTCGGTAACGATCCGAACGCCTGACGCAGACGCGCTTCCATCTGTTTGGAATCGAAGTCGCCGACGACTCCGATGATGATGTTGTTGGGCGCCAAGTGCTGTTTGTGCCAGTTGACCAAGTCCTGTCTTGTGACGGCATCGACGGTCCAATACTCCATTTCGCGCGCATAGGGACTTTGCGGGCCGTAGCCCAAGATGGCAGCTTCACGCCCGGCAATGCTGCCGATCTCGTCATTACGGCGCGAAATTGCGGTCTTTATGCGGCCTTTGACAAGCTCGATCTTGTCTTCACGAAATGCGGGATGCTCCAGGAGATCAAGAAACGCGGCGAATACCTGATCGAGGTTCTGCTTCAAGCAGTTGAAGCTGAGCGAGGTGGTATCGACGCTTCCGGCTGCTTCTACTCGGGCGGCAATGGCCTCGAGTTCATCATCGAGTTGATCGCCGGTTTTGCTGTCCGTGCCGCCGGTGCGCCAAGTGGAAGCATAGATCGAGGTCAATCCGACCTTCGATGCCGGCTCCGAACTTGATCCGCCCTTTACCAAAGCAGTCGCGCTGATTAGCGGTAGCTCATGATCCTCCTGCAGCATGATCACCATGCCATTGGAGAGCTGAATGCGCGTGGGCTCTTGTGGCGTGAATTTGTGAAGCGGAGGGATGGGGACTTTTTGCCAGGGTTCCTGCTGAGCGGTGACGTGCAGCGTGGCCAGCAGCACGAAAAACAATACGATCCATTTTGAAGCAGTCGTTACGTTTAGACGTTGTGCGTGCATTTGCGAGTCTCGGTTTATATAGAAGAGAGAAGAGGAATGGAGAGCGTAGGGCACGACCGACAATTCTATCTGAGCGTAGAGGTGCAGCAACAACAGAACCGCCGGCGGCAGTAGCCGCTAGGGCAGCCGCGTGTGTTGCGGCTGCGTTCTAGATAGCTTGGAACAGCATGGGTGCTTTCGGAAGATATCCATCCGGACATCTCCGCGAAGCTAACGCCGGGTGTTTCCGCTATTTCGCAAACCACTTCCACTCTGCCCAGTCACGGAACCAACCTTGTACCCGTTCTGTAATTGTCGCTTGCGGCAGGGTAGAAGGATTGAAGGCGGCGTCAATCGCTTCAGATAGGCTCTTCGCATTTCGGAACGAGGTCAGGATGAGAAACGCTTCGGGAGTCACTCGTTTGAAGTAGACGAGGTAATCGACGCGATGCACGACCACAAAAATCGATTTCGGCTTCGACTTGCGGACTCGCCTCACGCGTGCGCGGTTACGTCGTTCGGAGAACGTGTTGCTGGCCTCATCTGACTCCTGGTCTGCTTCTTCCCGTATTTCCAGCAGCAGTTTATCGACGGGGTACTGCAGATCGACCAATTGAATGTGTGGCTGGAGATGCAGCTGCGGCTCTTCGCCTAACTGGGCGATGTCACCGAGCGTGAGCGCCGAATCTTCAGCGGCATCGAAGCATTCCGTGTCTGCCCATTCCAGGCGAACCATATCGAGTGCAAGCTGTTCGTGTGGATGAATGTATTGCGGATTCGCGCGCAGCCACGATTCCAGGCGTGAGCCCAGATTGCGTAACGTAAAAGATCGCGAAGGATTCGCGGTGAGATATGCCTGAACGAGCGCATCAAACTTGTCGTCACCAACGACGGCACGTAAACCGACGAAGTCTTCGTTCAGGCTTGAGATGATGCGAAACCAATAAGAGCGGCTGTAGATCTCGAGCCGCTCGGTTGAGCTCAAGCGATCGTTTGGCTTGATGATCGTTTCGGCAACCTGCTGCATAGATTCGCCGCCCTGAGTGTGATCCGCAATACCTTCCTGGGAATTCAGCGGCGTGTAGAGCGCCTTCGTGAAATGGCGTTGGAGTTCTGCGAGATTCATCCCGACACCACCGCCAGTTCTGGAACATTCGATGGCACGTAACGATTCGCCTTGAGGGCTTCCGCATGAACTTGATCGAAGGATGGGATGTGATCATCCCATTCAAGCAAAGTGGGGGTCGGACCGGCGAGTTCGATCGCGCGTGCATATAACTTCCACACTGGATCGATCACCGGATGGTCATGCGTGTCGAGAATGTACTTCTCAAACTTCGAGTGTCCGGCAATGTGAATCTGTGCAACCCGCTCGATCGGCACGCTCTCGAGATACGTAAACGGATCGAAATTGTGGTTCTGTGATGAGACGTAGATGTTGTTCACGTCGAGCAGAATGCCGCAGTCGGCGCGCTCGACGACCTCGTTCAGAAATTCCCATTCTGTCATCTCAGAAACGTGAAACTCGGCGTAGCTGCTCACATTCTCGACCGCAATCGGCACTTCGACAAAATCGCGTGCTTCTCTAATCTTTTCCGCCGTCAGCTTCGCCGCTTCGAAGGTGTACGGCATCGGCAGCAGATCGTGGCTGTACGTGCCGTCGACGCTGCCCCAGCACAGGTGGTCGGAGAGCCATGGTGTCTTTGTGCGACGCACGAGAGCTTTCAGTCTCTTCAAATGCTCGCGATTCAACGGCTCCGCCGATCCAAAATACATCGAGACGCCGTGCTGGATAACCTGGTACTGCTCGAGAATCTGATCGAGGATATGCAGCGGACGTCCGCCGTCCACCATGTAGTTTTCGGAGATGATCTCGAACCAGCCGACGACCGGCTCGTTGCTGAGGATGTGATTGTAATGAGGAACGCGAAGACCGATCCCGACGCCGAGATCTTTGAACGCGTTAAAACGGTTAGACGACATTAGGAAACTGGGACCTCTACCTGAAGTGAGGGCCGAGTCCCAGAATAGCACTCGGCCCCGAGACTACTAAGGAGCGATTGCTACTCCGGCATCTTGGAGCCGTCGGTGGCGCATCCACCGTTGCCCTTGCAAGAGTTCTTGCCTTTGCAGCCGTTGTCGCTGCTCTTGCAGCCACCCTTGCCTTTACAGGAGTTTTGGCCTTTACAAGCATGTTTTTCTTTCACGTGCTTGGAGGCTTTCGTACTCTTTTTTGTACTCTTATCGGTGCTGGTGCTGCCCGACTGGTCCTGCGCAAACATGCTCGCGCTGGTTCCTGCCACCATGCCCGCCAGAGCTGCACTTGCGATCGCCAACTTTACTGACTTCGTCATGAGATTCTCCTAATCTTGTATCTGGATTGAGGTTCCTACCACGAACATGAGCCTGCGCCTGGCCAGGATTAGCTCTCGACCCTGCGCTGAATACACCCGGGTGTGATTCCCTGCTGCGAAAAACGTGACAAGCTCTCCGCCGCTCGAGATCGAAGCCGCTCCGCACAGCGGTGGAACAGGTCGCCCGTGAGGTCGAACCATCTCGGCCCACATTGCGAGAAACTGTAATCACTTCTCTGCGGATGGGGGGCAATTCTAACCGCCACTCCCAGGGCAAGCAATAGCAAATTAGCCACTTGCGAAGGCTTTGTCCCCACCTTTGACTAACGCTGCTTCATGTACGGAGGCACATCGCATGACGGATTTAGGCGAGCTAGCGACATTTGCATATTCATCTCGGGAAAATGAGACTTCGTCCCACGAAAAGGGGATGGCTTCGCTCTCGGCTCAGAGCCGACCTATTTTCCAGCCCAGAGAACTTCGACGGGATAACGTCGGAACACTTTATCTGCGGTGAGCACAACCATCCCTTCAACACTGGCCTGCGCGATCAACATCCGATCAAATGGATCGTCGTGGAAATGAGGCAGGGAGCCAGTGGCAAAAGAATGGTCGTGGGTAATTGGGAGAGATCGTATGCTGAAGTAGGAAAGACGGCGCAGCACATATTGGGGTGGTGGTTCGGGTAAATCGAGTTTTCCGAGCGCTGACTTAATAGCGATTTCCCAAGAACTCGCCGACGAGAGATACACCTCCGCGTTTCGTTCCGCCAGCAACTCACGGGCTTGAGGGTTCAGTCTTTGGACAAAGCCTGCCATCCAAAGAAAGACAGAAGTGTCGAGCAGATACTTCAACGAGATCTCTTTCGTCTGCGGCTATTGCCGAGGAAGCCGTGGAGCACTGAATCAGGTAGGGGTGCATCGAAATCATCTGCAATTCGAATCTTTCCATCATCGAGACCCAACGGACGATTCTTGCCTCTTGGAACTACTGGGACCAGACGAGCCACCGCGACCCCACGGTTCGCGATCGTGATTTCCTCTCCATTGGCTACACGCTGCAGCAGTCGGGATAGATGAGTCTTCGCCTGGTGCACATTAACTTCAACCTCTTTCATGATTGCTCCGCTAACTGAATACTCTAAATTATGACTAAGTCTAGAGACTAAGTCCAGAGGATTTTTGCGGGGGGATACTCCGGAAGCTTTTGTGCCGACGGATGCAAACTCAGGTTCAGAAGCTCCCACCAACGGCCTGATAAATCAACAATAGATTCAAGCCGATGATCACCGTGACGGTTACGTAAGCAAGGATGTTCGTCGTTTTTCCATTGGCGAGCTCACCCATAACACTGGTCCGGCGTGTCAGCGCGATTAGCGGCACGAGAGCGAACGGAAGGGCGAAGCTCAGGGCCACTTGCGAGAGCAGGAGAATCTTGAGTGGGTCGAGTTTGATGGCAATCACGATGAGCGCGGGGACCATCGTGATGAGTCGGCGGAGGAAGACGCTGAAGCGAATGTTGAGGAAGCCTTCAATGATTACCTGGCCGGCCATCGTGCCAACTGTCGACGAGGACAAGCCTGAGAGCAACAGCGCGAGCGCGAATGCTCCTGCGGAAACTCGCCCTAGCAGCGGAGCAAGCGTCTGATGCGCTTCTTCGATCGAGGTTACGTGCTTTCCTGATGCGAAGAACACGGCTGCGGCCATCACAATCATGGCCGTATTGATGAGCCATGCGCCGTTCATGGCCGCCAGCACATCGATGAGTTCGAATTGCAAGTGACGCAGGCGATGGATTCGCTGGCCTGTGGGACAGCTTTCCGTCGCCTGCCGTGCACGATCCTGCACCAAGGCTGAATGCAAATAGACAACGTGCGGCATCACTGTGGCGCCTAACATGGCGACGGCGACATAGATATTCTGCGAGCTGATTTCTGGCACGAGAATGTGGAATCCGACCTGTGCCCAATTTGGCTTGGCCAGGAATAGCTCGATCGCGTAGCAGGCAGCAATACCGAAGACGAATATCATGATGGCGACTTCGAGCTTGCGGAAGCCGTAAAGCTCGAGTGCCAAAATGAGAAACACGCAAACAGCCGTCGCCAGAGCAGCCAACATCAGGACCGTTGATTTATCGAAGCCCCTAGCCACGAGCGAAGGCCCAACCAGCAGGTAAAAGCCGAGCGCAGCGCCGAGAAATTCGGCAAGGTCGGTTGCCAGTGCTGCTCCTTCAGCCGCGAACCACAGAAATAGGTTCATGCGACGAGAAAAGTTTTCGCGACAGCACTGAGGCAATGTGCGTCCGGTGGCGATGCCAAGCTTAGCCGCGAGGTATTGAATCAGAATCGCCATGGCATTCGACCACAGCAACACCCAGAGCAGGGAATATCCGAATCGGGTGCCACCTTCGATGTTTGCGGCGAAGTTGCCTGGGTCTATATAAGCGATGCTGGCGACAAATGCAGGGCCGAAGTAGTACCACAGCTCTCCGCTACGGAACGCGGGGAGCGCCTTGAAACGCAAGGTCCAGGCGCCCGGTTCGGAGGTAGGGGTAGTCCCAATGTCGTTGGCCACGGCAGAATAGTCTGCAAATTTGTGCAGAATGGATCAGTATAAACAGAGGCTCGTAACTGTCGCTCATAATGAGCGACTCCGAAATCAGTGGGGCCGGCTGGAGTGTACCGCTATAGGCCGGTTTATATTGGTTTCATGAGAACCGTGCGGCTGTCCGTTACATTATTGGCATTGTTAAGTTCTGCTCTGCTGCTCGCCCAGCAAGCGCCGCCTACTCAAGATCGAGTTTCCGCCAAGCTTCGCGAGCTCTACCCCGCCAATGCTGACGCTCACAAGGAAATTGCTGAAGCGCTGCAGGCCGCGGCAAAAGACCACAAGCGCGTGCTTCTCGTCTTCGGAGCCAATTGGTGCTTCGACTGCTTTGCCCTGGATTATCGGTTTCATCAGCCCAACATCGAGCCGCTAGTTGATCAGAACTATCACGTCGTTCACGTCGACATCGGACAGCGCGACAAGAACCTCGATATTGCGAAGAAGTACGACACGCCAATTGAGGGGGTCCCGGTAGTAGCCGTGCTGTCCAGCCGGGGTAAGCTCCTGTACAGCCAGAAGACCCATGAATTCTCTACCGCTCGGAGTCTGGATCCGCAGGTAATCGTCGACTTCCTAAAGACTTGGAAGCCGTCGGCTTAGGCTAGTGCCCGAGCCTGGCGGATTCGCGCAGCAACGAGCGTCTCTCGAATTGGAAACCTGCACGGCTTATTCGGGTGTCTAATGGAAGAGAGTGAGCCTTTCGAGAAACTTTTTCATCTCTCTCGCCGCGGTGGTGCTGGGGAACCTGATCTATTTCCTCATCATGCCGCATCTGCCGCCGGCGGCACAGCACCGCAGCAATAGACTGCTACCCGATCTCGGACTGTTCATTGATTTCTGGATTTGCCTCGTCCTCTATGGGCTGATTGCTCTGTTGTTTCGTCCACAACCCGGACGGCCACCCAGCGAACAACGCCGCTAATTCGTCCCTATGTTTCTGAGGCAAATAGCTTAAAGCCGCATTAAATCGCACCTTCGATTGGCCCAAATTGGCGCACAAGTCTTGTCAATCCTCCATAAATCGGGCCTAATGAGAGGCGTTAGGGCTTGCTCCTTTGAGTCCTTTCTGGTTTGGTCTGGTATCTCTCCTGGCAGCGATTCGGCCGGAATGGCCTTAAAAAATTGCGTGTAGCGCCACTATGCAGAAGATTGCCCTACTTTATGACGCCAGCCAGGCCGTCCTGTCTACTTTCGACCTGGACGAGGTTCTGGAGCAGATCCTCAGCATTGTCAGGGACTACTTCCACGTAACCAACTCGGCCGTGCTGATGCTGAATGCGAGTACGCGCGAGTTCTTCGTTCGGACCTCGATTGGCCGTCCCCAAAAAGAAGAGCACATCAGCATTCCGCTTGGAAAAGGCATCATTGGCAGCGCTGCGGAGCTAAAGCGTCCGGTATATGCGCCGGATGTTAGCCAGGATTCGCGCTACATCGCCGGTTTCCCGACAACCAGGTCAGAGGTGGCCATCCCCTTGATGGTGCGCGATGAGGTTGCCGGGGTTCTCGATATCCAGAGCGAAAAGCTGGATGCATTCGATTCGGAAACTCTCGACCTCCTCACCCTGTTTTCTACCCAAGCCTCCATCGCTCTCGAAAATGCCCGGCTTTACACGCTCGAACAGCTGCGAGCTAAGCAATTGGAGGCTATCAACGCTGTTGCGCGCCAGACGACCGCAGTGCTGAACCTTGATGAACTACTCACGAAGGTTTGCGATCTCGTCCTGGAAAAATTCGCAGTGGACCACGTTGTGGTTTCACTGCTCGACGAAGATGATCATTTGAGTGTCCGTGCACACAAAGGAAAACTGACGCCGATCTTGCCGCAGGGCGCTGCGCTTCCGGTCGGTACCGGAATGGGAATGCGCGCGCTGGAACTGGGAAAAACGGTAGTAGAAAACGATGTTCGCTCGCTGCGCAGATATCTTGCGAGCTTTGTCGAGACACGGTCTGAGATGTGCGTCCCGCTCATCTTTTTCGGGGAGAAGCTCGGAGTGCTGATGCTCGAAAGCGCCACTCCCGGCAACTTTACAGCCGAAGATGTCCCGCCGCTCGAGTCAGTAGCCGACATCTGCGCGGGTGCCATCAAGAACGCGCACTACTTCGAGCAGGCGCAACAGCTTGCTTATCGCGATGGGCTGACAGGCATCTACAACCGTCGTTACTTCGAGATGCAGATCGCGTCGGAAATCGAGCGTGCTTCGCGTTATGACGGGCGGCTAGCGATCATCATGATCGACATCGATAATTTCAAGCGCCTCAACGACGAATTTGGGCACTTGCTCGGCGACGAAGTGCTTCGGCAGGTTTCTACCCTGTTCGGCCAGCAGCTCCGTAAAGTTGATGTCGTGTGCCGGTATGGCGGAGAGGAATTTGCCATTTTGGTACCGCAGACTTCCGGAAGCAATGCTCTCGAAGTCGCGGAAAAGCTGCGACGCGTCGTTGCTGCGTATCGTTTCCCTGGCGTGCCAGTGAAAGTAACGATTAGCGCTGGCGTTGCCGAATATCCGTCGAACGGAAGCACGCGCGATGAACTCGTGGCTGCCGCAGACGCTGCTTTGTATGCATCGAAGGAAGGCGGGCGCAACCGAGTTTCACCCGCTTCGGCCGTCCGAAAAACTACTGCCTAGGAACGGCGAACACGAAGATCACGAAGGCAATGGAAGAAGTCACAAAGAACTCTCCGTGACCTCACATGTTGCCTTCGTGACCTTCGTGTTCGCGGTTAAACTTTAATTTTGGATTCCACGTAAATACCACCATGTACACGGTTGAATTGGATCAGGTCCGGAAGAGCTACGACAAATTCGTAGCGGTAAAGGACCTCTCTCTGAAGATCGAGCAAGGCAGTATCTTTGGCCTGCTTGGGCCGAATGGAGCCGGCAAGACCAGCACCATCCGCATGATGATCGGCATCACTGTTCCCGATTCGGGACAAGTTCGGATGTTCGGTGAGCCGTTTCGCCGCGATCATCTCAAGCGCGTCGGCTATCTGCCGGAAACCAGCGGCCTGTATAAGAAGATGAAGGTCAGCGAGCAGTTGGTGCTTTTCGGCCAATTGCGTGGACTCTCAGCTTCTGACTCCCTGGCGCGTGCCAAACGATGGTGCGAGCGCATGGACATCGCGGGCTGGATGGACAAGAAGACCGAAGAACTCTCCAAGGGCATGCAGCAGAAGATGCAGTTCATTTCCACGCTCCTGCACGATCCCGAATTCCTCATCATGGATGAGCCGTTCGCCGGTCTTGACCCCGTAAATGCCACGCTGCTAAAGAACGTGCTGCTCGATCTGAATAAGGAGGGCCGCACGATCCTGTTCTCGACTCATCGCATGGATCAGGTCGAAAAGCTCTGCAGCTCCATCTGCCTCATCAATCGCGGAGAAGCTGTCCTGCAAGGAAAGCTCAAAGAAATCAAAGGACGTTATGGCCGCAGCAACGTACAGATTGAATACGAAGGCTCCGACGAATTTCTGCGCGAGAACGGATTAGTTCAATCATTCAACAACTACGGGAATTACGTCGAAGTTCGCATGGCTCCGGGCGCCGATTCACAAAAGCTCCTTCAGGCTGTCGCGCAGCGCTCACGCGTAAACAAATTCGAACTGATCGAGCCGTCGCTCGAGGACATTTTCATCGATACTGTGGGGAAAACTGATGCATAACGTTTTCCTGTTCGCGCGTCGCGAATATCTCGAAACCGTGCGGAAGAAGTCGTTCATCGTGATGACGATTCTTCTACCCGCAA
>Ga0134125_10003882_pt1 | contig 17162 bp, 17 predicted proteins | sample KB31751_FD_96464 | JGI IMG/M metagenome (GOLD analysis project Ga0134125, IMG submission 96464) | Terrestrial soil microbial communities with excess Nitrogen fertilizer from Kellogg Biological Station, Michigan, USA - KB3-175-1 | ecosystem: Environmental > Terrestrial > Soil > Unclassified ...
ATTCCCTCAAGTTCAACGAGACCGCCGTGGCATTGTCGCTGTTGTGCAGTCTGCCGATCGACATCGTCGAGCGCACGCTGGTCGACAAGGACCGCGAGCCGGTATTGATCCTGGCAAAGGCCAGAGACTTTTCGTGGGCAACGACGATGTCGCTGCTGTTCCTCGGAGCGCCCAACTATCGAATCACGGCCGGCGATCTCGATCGATTGAAGGTCGATTTCCACCGCTTGAACATTCAAACCTCCCAACGAGTGCTGGCGACCTATCGTTCGCGCAAGGAAACGGCCAGTGAGGCTTTCAGTCCGATGGCGCGGAGATTCTCCAAGGAACAGGCGCTGTAGGCCGCCGGCGCGCGCAGCCGCGCATAATGGCGACGTTCGGTGGATCGCGTCAGCCCTTCAGCAAATAGCCGGCGGCGCCAAGCAATGCCAACAGTAATATTCCGCCAACCAGACACGCAAATGCGATATTGCCCTGCCAGCTGGCCTTCAGTCCTTTGAAACTTATTCTTACGCGGCTCGGCGCATCGTTGCGGCTCTGAACGTACATAAAAGGGATCAGTCCGAGCAGGAACGCAGGCAAGACCGCTGCCGGGCCCAAATGCGCTATCGCGACCAACCCCGCCGTAATGAGCCCACCTGCGAAAGCAGCTATTGCGGGTGCGAAACGCACAAATTCATGCGCCCATTGTTGCCGCAGAGCGGGCGAAAGCGCACCCATGACAGACGAATATTCCATTAGATCCTGTAATATGATTTGCATGGCACACCTCGTTGGAATGAGGATTGGCTTGCAGAAAAAGGTTTAGCACGCCGCAACCAAAGCGAGCGTGAAGCAATTCACATTCGGACGGTCAAACGGCCGCGCAGTCGGATAGCACGCAGATTTTGGCAGGAGCGGATGCTGCAGGTGCCGGCGCGAATGCTGTGGCACCTTGGCGGACTACCGTCACACACTCAGCCGGGCGCGCAACCACGGCCAGCATCAAGGCATCAGCTAAGCTGACCCAGCAGGACCAATCCATTGGCAATTTCCGGATAGGCCTGCGCGAGAAGCAGAGACGCCAGCCACGGCAGGATTGAAAATAGCGCGACCAGCTCCAGTTCCGACATGACGCTGGCTCGGGTTCTGGTCGGCAAGTCAGTGGGCACCGGCGTCCCTCCCTTTCGGCAGGTGACGATGCCGCGCCGCCAGGGCGCGGCGATCACCGTGTCATGGCCCCGCGGCGCGCCGCGGGGCCATGACTTCCGGCTTGCTGGCGGACACTCTCGGCGGCGATCGGCTGGCGCGGAAGTGCGAGCCGCGCCTTGATGATCGGCTTCAGGACGAAGAAGCCGAGCAGCGCCGCGACCACGTTCATGCCGCAACCGACTGCGTAGACCGCGTGCCAACTCCCGGTCGCGTGCGTGAGGACATTGCCAAGCGGCACCAGCAGTGCGGCGACTCCCTTGGCCGTGTACATGATGCCGTAGTTCACTGTGACGAATTTCCGACCAAACGCGTCGCCGACGGTTGCCGCGAACAGGCTGAAGATGTCGCCCCAGAACAGGAACACGAGGCCATCGGTGATGATGAACGACATCGGCGTCGTGCCGAAGAAGCCGAAGGCGGCGAGGCAGATCGCCTCGATCCCGAACGCGATGCCCATCATGTTCGCGCGCCCGATATGATCGGAAATCCAGCCGTTGAGCGGCCTGCCGACGCCGTTGGTGATGTTGTGGAACGTGAGCGCGGCCACGATCGCGGGCATGCTCATGCCGAAGATGACGACGGTCGCGTCGGAAATGCCGCGCTCCTTGGCGATCGGCGCGAGTTGCGCTGCGGACATCAGGCCGCCGGCCGCCACCAGGAAGAACATCAGGTACATGATCCAGAAGATCGGAGATCGCACGGCTTGCGACGGGGGCACGTCCTCCGCGCTGTGCAGCACCTTGATGCTGGAGACCGGAGGAAGCTCTGCCACGGTCGGCGCCCGGATGAAGTTGGAGACGATGACGATAATGACGCCGTAGATGATGCCGAACACGAGAAACGTATGCTGGTATCCGCTGGTTTCGATCATTGAGCGGATCGGCGCGATGGTGATCGCGGCGCCTGCGCCGAAACCCGCAGCCGTGAGCCCGCCACACAGTCCGCGCTTGTCCGGAAACCATTTGAGCGCATTGCCGACGCAGGTCCCGTAAACGGCGCCGCCGGCGAAGCCCGCGATGGCGCCGCCGAGATAGAGCATTCCGAGCGAATTGGCCTGCGAGTTCACGAACCACGCGAGGAAGGTGCCGACGCCGCCGGCCAGCACCATCCAGCGCGGACCGATGCGATCCACGATCGCGCCCTCAAAGGGAACGAGCCAGGTCTCCAGCAGGATGAAGATCGTGAACGCGACCTGGATTTCCGCCTTGGTCCAACCCCACTGATGCTGGATCGGCAGCACGAACAGCGTCCAGCCGTACTGAAGATTGGCCACGCTCGCCATGCAGACGATGCCAAGGATCAGTTGAACCCAGCGATTGGAGTTGCTCGCGCGAGCCGGTGCGGTGGACATGGGCGCTCTCCCTGAGCCAAATGCAGGATTTTATCCCTGACTGTTCGGGGAGAATGGGACGATCGGCCGCTTCGCGCCGCCCATACGCCGGAATTCCGACGGAACAACTCTTCGCGCCGGTCGGGACCACGGCGAAGGCGCCGATCTCCAGCGCGGCCACAAAGTCACCGCGGCGCTCAAACGCCCCGCCTGGGGACAACGGATATAAGGCGCGTACACGCGGCGTCAGAAGCGTGAAATTTCCGAAAGCCAGGGACGTCGTGATCAGCGGCGTTCACAATGGCTGCATCTACTTCAACCACGATGGCTGGCTTGCCCGGTACAAGATCCTGCACAAGGGCTCCCGCCAGATCATGGATTTCATTCTTCCCGGTCAGGTCTTCGGATTGCCGGCCTGCGTCTTCCAGATCGCACCATACTCGGTCCTCACGATCACGGAGGCGACCGTATCGGTGATTCCCTTCGACATCATCGACAACGTGTTCGAACGAGACCCGGCGCTGGCGAAGACCCTGTTCTGGTCGGCCGTCCAGGATGCCGCCATTCTCGGCGAGCATCTCGTCGATACCGGCCGCCGCTCCGCCTATGAGCGGGTCAGTCATCTCCTGCTGGAATTGTCCGTAAGGCTGAACAGGGCTCAACCCGCTGGCGAAATGACGCTTTCCATTCCCCTGACGCAGGAACTGATCGCCGATGCGCTCGGCCTGACCGCGGTTCATGTCAATCGCACGCTACGCGCGCTACGCGAGGACAACCTCATCGCGGTGGACGGCCGGTCCGTCACGATCCGGGATTTCGAGGCGCTGTCGCTGCTGTCCGATTTCGAGAGCACCTATCTCGGTGAGGTTTCCCGATTCCTGCAAGACGTCCCGGCCCAGGATGCGACGGGGCATCGCCCCATCGAGTTCCAGCTTCTCCCTCGCACATGATCTGTAGGAAATCCGGTGCCTCTTCGCGCGAGCGGGGCTTTTGAATCCGGATCATTACTCCGCTGCCGCCTCGCGCACGTGGCGCGCGGTCGGCGTGCGCATGGTCACGAGCTCTTCCGCCGCGGTCGGGTGCAGCGCGATGGTGGCGTCGAAATCAGCCTTGGTCGCCTTCATCTTGACGGCGATCGCCACGGCCTGGATGATCTCGGCGGCGCTGTCGCCCACGATGTGGCAGCCGAGCACGCGATCGGTCGACCCGTCGACCAGAAGCTTCATCAGCACGCGGGTGTCGCGGCCGGACATGGTCGATTTGATCGGCCGGAAGCTCGTCTTGTAGACGTCGACATGGCTGAATTGCTGCCGCGCTTCGGTTTCCGTCAGTCCGACCGTGCCGACCTCGGGCTGCGAGAACACCGCCGTCGGGATGGTGGCGTGATCGACCTGCACCGGGTGCTTGCCGAACACGGTATCGGCGAAGGCATGCCCCTCGCGGATCGCGACCGGTGTCAGGTTGACGCGATGGGTGACGTCGCCGATAGCGTAGATGTTCGGCACCGACGTTTTCGACCAGTGGTCGACCGCGACGCCCCCGTTCCTCGGATTGATGGCGACGCCGGCCTTTTCGAGACCGATATTGGCGACGTTGGGATGGCGGCCGATCGCAAACATCACCTGGTCGGAGGCGATGCTCGAACCGTTGGAGAGATGTGAGGTGTAATCCTTGCCGTGTTTGTCGACCTTCGTGACGGTGCAGCCGGTCAGGATGGTGATGCCCTGCTTTTCCATCTCCGCGCGGAGATGAGTGCGAACGTCTTCGTCAAAGCCGCGCAGGATATTGTCGCCGCGATAGACCACCGTCACGTCGGAGCCGAAGCCGGCGAAGATGCCGGCAAATTCCAGCGCGATGTAGCCGCCCCCCTGGATCAGGACGCGCTTCGGCAGCGCGGGCAGATGAAACGCCTCGTTCGAGGAGATGACGTGCTCGATGCCGGGGATCGCAGGCCCGTGATTGGGCGTGCCGCCGGTCGCGATCAGGATATATCTCGCCTTCACCGTCCTGCCGTTGGCGAGGCGCACCGTATTGGCGTCTTCCAGCACCGCGCGGGTCTTGAAGACTTCGGCACCGGATTTTTCCACATTGGTGGTGTAGATGCCTTCGAGCCGGCCGATCTCCTTGTCCTTGTTGGCGACCAGCGTCGGCCAGTCGAAGGTCGGCGTCGGAATGGTCCAGCCGAAGCCGGCGGCGTCCGCGATCTCCTGATGGACATGCGAGCCGAGCACGAACAATTTCTTCGGCACGCAGCCGCGGATCACGCAGGTGCCGCCCATCCGGTACTCTTCGGCGATCATGACTCGGGCGCCATGACCTGCCGCGATCCGGGCGGCGCGTACCCCGCCCGAACCTCCTCCGATCACAAACAGGTCGACGTCGAACTCAGCCATTTCTTGCCTCGACCTTGCTGGGAGCGGGATTCATCCTTTGAGCATGATCTCCGCGCAAACGTTACGCGTTTGTCGCGATGGAAAACCGCTGCACACTTTCCGGATCATGCCCTAGATCTGCTTGCCCCGCTTGCGCATTTCGGCACGGAACTCGCCGGTCACAGTCTCGGCGAAGTTCTGCGCCCAGCCATTCATATAGGACATGCTGAACTGGATTGCCCGGGGCTCGCTCTTCAAAAGCTTCTGGCCCAGCGGTGCCTTGTAGAAGGCCACCAGGTCCACCAGTTCCTTCTCGGTGAACTCGTTGCAGTAGATCTGCGCCATGCCCTCGCCGATCTCCTTCTCCTTGCCGGCCAGCTTCTGGGCGACAATGATCGCAACCTCATTGAGATCCTTCTGCAAGTTGAGGTTGGTCGAGAGCAGTTGGTCCTTGGTCTGCTGAACGATGTTGGGCACCGCGTTGGCGTACATCGCCGCCGCGTTCTTCATCTGCAGGACTTCGCGGGCGGCCGCCATGCAGGCCGGTGTGCCTTGCTTGAGCGTCGGGGCCTGCTGTTGCTGCTGCGCGGTGGCCGACTGGCCGGCCAGCGCCAGTCCCAGCAAAAGGCCCGCAGCGGGCAAAATCCTAAAAACGCTCTTCATTCCGCTTCTCCCTCGGATTTACGGCGTCACCGCCGCTCAACAACGCGAATTCCTTGCCCGCCCGCCAGAACGACCACGCTCGCCAGGTTTGTGAACAGCCCGTGCTCGACGACGCCCGGGATCGCCCCCAACAAGCCCGCCAGACGCGGCGCATCCTCGATGCGACCGAGGTGGGCGTCGACAATCCAGTGGCCGCCATCGGTGACAAAAACGTGGCCGTCCGGCCGCTTCCGGAGCACCATTTCCCCCGAAATGCCGCATTGGGCGAAGGCTTTGGCGATGGCGCGCCGGGTCGCCGCGAGGCCGAACGGAATCACCTCCAGCGGCAATGGGAAGCGGCCCAGCACCTCGACCCATTTGGTGTCGTCGGCGATCACAATCATGCGATCGGAGGCTGCCGCCACGATCTTTTCCCTGAGCAGGGCCCCGCCGCCGCCCTTGATCAGGTTGAACGCAGGATCGATCTCGTCGGCGCCGTCAACGGTCAGATCGAGCCGGTCGATGTCGTCGAGGGTAGTCAGCGCGATGCCGCAGCCCTCGGCCTGCACGCGCGTCGCCTCGGAGGTCGGAACGCCCACAATTCGCATTCCGGCGCGGACTTTCTCACCCAGGAGGTCGACGAAATGCCTGGCGGTCGAGCCGCTACCGAGCCCCAGCCTCATGCCGTCCCGCACCTCTTCCAGTGCGCGCGCCGCCGCCATCCGCTTCAGTTCGTCCATGGTCACGTGAGAGCCTGCCCCCGGGAAGGTTGGCCCGCCTTCTAGCGTCGATTTCAGGCCGGGAATAGCCGAAAACACGCCCGATCCTGCGAGTTTTCACGAATTCGCGGTCACCCGATCCATGGAGGCCTCGATGGCGGCGAAGCGCTCATCCACCCCTGCGCGCATGTTCGGATGGGTAAAAATGTAGAGTTCGTCCTCGCGGATCGCGTTGAGCACGCGCGCAGCCACGTTGGCGGGGTCGATGCCGGCCGCGATCTGCCTTACGATTTCGGCAACCATGGCAGCGGCCGGACTGGCCGGGTCAAGCGGCTGCACAGACCCGTAGCGCTCCGGCCTGTTGCGTCCGCTCTCGCCGATCCGGGTGCGGACAAAGTCCGGACACAGCACACTGACGCCGATGCCCAAAGGCTGCAGTTGCATGCGAAGGCCTTCCGACATCGCAACCACCGCAAATTTGGTCGCGGCATAGGGGCTGAACCCCATGTTGTTGACCATGCCGGCCATCGAGGCGGTGTTGACGATGTGACCGCCTTCGCCGTGCTTGCGGATATGCGGCAGGAACGAGCGGACCCCGTAAACCACGCCCATCAGATTGACATCAACCACCCAGCGCCAATTGTCGACCGAGATATGGTCGATGCCGCCGCCGGCCGCGACGCCGGCATTGTTGCAGACCACATGGACCTTGCCGAAGGCCATAAACGTTGCCTGCGCAGCACGCTCGACACTGTTGGGATCGGCGACATCGCAGGCGACGCCGCGGACATGATTACCGTACTGGTTCAAGTCTTTCAGCGCCTGGTCCAGCGCGCTCTGCTCGACGTCGGCGAGCATCACGTTCATGCCCTCACCCGCAAAAGCCTTCGCCATCGCAAGGCCGATGCCGGAAGCCCCTCCGGTGACGAACGCCGTTTTACCCTTGAATTCGCGCATGGACTCCCCTCGCCTTCCCGAATTTCGGGTACTCTGTAGCATATCCATCTTGCATGATGGCGCCGAGACCGATAGCGCTGCGCCATGCCAAAGACCCCGACCATCGTCTTCGATCTCGACGGCACGCTTGTCGACACGGCGCCCGACCTGATCAGCGCGCTCAATTTCGTGCTCAACCGCGAAGGCCTGCCGCCGATACCGCTGCAATCGGCCCGCAACATGATCGGCGCCGGCGCACGCAAGATGATCGAGCGCGGGCTGGAGTCCGAGGGCCGCGTGATGACGGTCAAGGACGTCGACCGCCTGACGGCGGATTTCATCGATTACTACGCCGAGAACATCGCCGTGGCCTCGCGCCCGTTCGAGGGACTGGAGCACGCGCTCGACGACCTCAAGGCAGGCGGCTGCCGCCTTGCGGTCTGCACCAACAAGCTGGAATGGCTGTCGAAACGGCTTCTTGATCAACTGCAACTCAGCCCGCGCTTCGCCGCGATCTGCGGCGCCGACACCTTTGGCGTCGCCAAGCCCGATCCCGCGATCCTGAAACAGACGGTGGCGCGCGCCGGCGGCGAATTGTCCTCGACCATCATGGTCGGCGATGCCGGCACCGATATCGGTGTTGCCCGACGCGCCGGCGTGCCCGTGATCGGTGTCAGCTTCGGCTACACCGAGGTACCGATCGCGCAACTCAAACCGGACCGGCTGATCCATCACATGCGCGATCTGCCGGGCGTTGTAGGCGAACTGAATTCGCGTTGAACGCTACCGCAAGTAATTGAATTAACATATCTATTTCTATGGAACTCGCGTTAACCATCAATTAACTATACGCTTGGGCGCGGTTGCGTGAGGGTGCCCGGGCTCCTAATGTTCGCGTGGGGCAATGTGGCAGTTGGCCGCATCTGAGTGACGGGTTCAATATGCGTCGTGTGATCGTGATTGCCGTAGCGGGAGCGAGCCTCGGCGGCTGTTCGTCCTTCTCGGTCGGCGACTATTTCAAATCGACGCCGCCGACGATCCAGGTCCAGCTCGAATCCCAGCCACCCGGCGCCGATGCGAAGACCTCGCTCGGTCCGGGCTGCAAGACGCCCTGCTCCGTCTCTGTGGCCGCGCCCGACGCCGGCTTCTCGGTGCAGTACACGCTGAACAAGTTCCAGCCGGCAACCGTGCAGGTCCAGGTCATCCATAACCCCGGCGATCTCTCCACGTCCGCCACCACCGTCACCGATCCCAATCCGGTGTTCGCGGAACTGCAGCCGGCCGGTCCGCCGCCCAGGGCAAAGGGCATGAAGCCGAAGAGCGTGAAGAAGCCGAAGCCCGCAGGCGCGGCCTCGCAATCACCGTTCCCCGATCCGAACGCCCGCTGAGCCTTCGCAGCGCACCAAATCGGGTTTTGGTGTTTTGGCGGATTGTGACGCCCTCTTATCGTGCTTAGATTGCGATAAGTCACTGCGCTGCTCGCGCGGAACGCTGTAGATGGAAGCTTTGCGCAAGGCTTGCTGAATGAACGGACCGGGTCTCCTTTCGCCGCTGCACCGACCGATGACCGACCCGTTCGGGCGGACCATCAGCTATTTGCGGGTGTCGGTCACCGACCGCTGCGACCTGCGCTGCTTCTACTGCATGTCGGAAGACATGACCTTCCTGCCCAAGGCAGACCTGCTGACGCTCGAGGAACTGGACCGGCTGTGCTCGGCCTTCATCGCCAAGGGCGTCAAGAAGCTCCGCCTGACCGGTGGCGAGCCGCTGGTCCGGCGCAACGTGATGTCGCTGGTACGCTCGCTGTCACGCCATCTCGATAGCGGCGCGCTGCGCGAGCTGACCATGACCACCAACGGCACGCAGCTCGCGCGCTTCGCGCAGGAACTTGCCGATTGCGGCATGCGCCGCATCAACGTCTCGCTCGACACGCTCGATCCCGCGAAATTCCGCGCCGTCACGCGCTGGGGCGAACTCGACAAGGTGCGCGCCGGCATCGAAGCCGCGCGCAATGCGGGGCTTGCGGTCAAGATCAACGCGGTGGCGCTCAAGAACATGAACGAGGAGGAAATCCCCTCGTTGATGCAGTGGGCGCACGGCAACGGCATGGCGCTCACCCTGATCGAGGTGATGCCGATGGGAGAGATCGGCGAAGGCCGCATCGACCAGTATGTGCCGCTGTCGCTGGTCCGCGCGCGGCTTGCCAAGCAATACACGCTCACCGACCTGCCGGACGACACCGGCGGGCCGGCGCGCTATGTGCAGGTCACGGAGACCGGCGGCAAGCTCGGCTTCATCACGCCGATGACCCATAATTTCCGCGAGTCCTGCAACCGGGTGCGCATCACCTGCACCGGCACGCTGCACACCTGCCTCGGCCACGAGGATGCTTCCGACCTGCGCAAGCCGTTGCGAGCATCCCAAAGCGACGACCTGCTCTCGGCCGCGATCGATCGCGCCATCGGCCTGAAGCCGAAGGGCCACGACTTCATCATCGATCGCCGCCATAACCGCCCGAGCGTCAGCCGCCACATGAGCGTGACCGGGGGCTGATGCCCACGGTGCTGCGTTAAGCTGCGGATTCACCAAGCCCCCTTGCAACGGCTTGAACTTGCGTCAATTTGTCCATTTTCCGATTGACGGCGCCGGAACGCGCTGAAATGGTGCGCCCTGCTTCATGCCTGCGCGGCCGGACAGGCCGCTGCGCGACATTCGTGCAGCCAAGACGGCAGAAGCATTTGGCGGGGAGGACTAGCCTTGCAATCGCTCCTGAAGTTGAGCCTTGCGTGCACGCGTGCGGCGCGCAGCAAGGCAGTGTCGTGGTGAGATATTCGGCGCGCTCGGCAACGAAGCCGCCGCGGAGAACATGATGCGTCCATTGTTGGCTCTCAGTACGGCCATCGATCAGCTCAACGAGAAGATCGGCTATATCTGTAACCTGCTGGTGTTGCTTTCTTGCCTGGTCAGCGCCGCCAACGCGATGATCCGCTACGCCTTCGACTACAGCTCCAACGGCTGGCTCGAGGCGCAGTGGTACATGTTCGCGATCCTTGTGATGTTCGGCGCCTCCTATACTTTCAAGCGCAACGAGCATGTCCGAGTCGAGATCTTCTATCTTTTTCTCACCGAGCGCGCCCAGCTCTGGCTCGACATGATCGGCACCCTGTTCTTCCTGATCCCGGCCTGCCTGCTGCTCGCCTACCTGTCCTGGCCCTTCTTCATGCAGGCCTATTCGGTCGGCGAAATGTCGGGCAATGCCGGCGGCCTGATCCGCTGGCCGATCAAGTTCGTGATTCCGGCGGGCTTCGTCTTCCTGGCGCTGCAAGGCGTCTCGGAAGTCATCAAGCGCATTGCGGCCCTCCAGGGCTACGTCACGATCGATGCGAAATACGAGAGGCCGACCCAATGATCACGCTGGAGATGATGCCGCCACTGATGTTCGGCGGCCTGGTTCTGGCAATGCTGATCGGCTACCCCGTGGCGTTCACGCTCGCAGCGGTCGGCCTGTCCTTCGGTTTCCTCTCGATCCATCTCGGCTTCTTCGACCTGAACTTCCTGCAGGCCATCCCGGGCCGCGTGTTCGGCAGCGTGCTGTCCAACGAGCTCCTGCTTGCGATCCCCTTCTTCACCTTCATGGGCGCGATCCTGGAAAGATGCGGGCTTGCCGAGGACATGCTGGACTCGATGGGCCAGTTGTTCGGCCCGATCCGCGGCGGCCTCGGCTATTCCGTCATCATCGTCGGCTTCATCCTCGGCGCCGTCACCGGGACGGTGGCGGCGCAGGTGATCGCCATGGCGCTGATCTCGATGCCGGTGATGATCCGCTACGGCTACAACATGCGCTACATCACCGGCGTGCTGGCAGCCTCGGGCACCATCACCCAGCTTGTGCCGCCCTCGCTGGTGCTGATCGTGCTCGCCGACCAGCTCGGCAAGTCGGTCGGCGACATGTATCTCGGCGCCTGGGGACCGTCGCTGTTCCAGATCTTCCTGTTCGCCGCTTACACGTTCGTGCTCGGCCTCATCAAGCCTGACCATGTGCCGCCAGTGCCGAAGGAGGCGCGCACGCTGACCGGCTGGGCATTGTGGAAGAAGTGCCTGATGGGCATCATTCCCTCGGCCGTGCTGATCTTCGTCGTGCTCGGCACCATGATGATGGGTCTTGCAACGCCGACCGAAGCCGGCGCCATGGGCGCGGTCGGCGCCATCGTGCTGGCCGCAATCCACCACAAGGACTTCAGCACGACCGGCAACAAGGTGCTGATCGCCGGCACCATTGCCGCCGGCATCGGCGTCATCGTCGCGATCCTCTACAGCGAGAACCTCGTCTTCAAGCTCGCCTTCGCCGTCACCTATTTCGCGGTCGTGTGGATTGGCGTCGAAGCCGTCCGTATCCCCGGGCTGCGCGATCTGATCGTTCAGGGCTATCAGAGCACCATGCGCCTCACCTGCATGGTCACCTTCATCCTGATCGGCTCAACCTGCTTCTCGGTGGTGTTCCTGGGGGTCTCCGGCGGCGTGTGGCTCGAGCATCTGCTGACCTCGCTGCCCGGCGGCGTCTGGGGCTTCCTGATCTTCATGAACCTCTTCATTTTCTTCGTGGCGTTCTTCCTCGACTTCTTCGAGATCGCCTTCATCATCCTGCCGATGATCGCGCCGATCGCGCAGAAGGTTCTCGCCCCGGTGGTCGGTCCCGACGCCGCGCTGATCTGGTTCGGCGTCATGATCTGCGTCAACGTGCAGACCTCGTTCCTGCATCCGCCGTTCGGCTTTGCCCTGTTCTACCTGCGCGGCGTAGCGCCGAAGGAGGTCAAGAGCTCCGACATCTACTGGGGCGCGATGCCCTGGATCGGGCTGCAGGCCTTGATGGTGCTGCTCGTGATCGTCTTCCCCTGGACGGTGACCGGGCTGCTCGACAAGCCCCTCGATGTCGACCTCGACAAGGTCAAGATCGAGGTCCCGCAGATCGAGCTGCCGCCGCTCGATTTCGGCCAGCCGAAACAATAATCGGCTCCGCCGTGAAATCAAAAACCCCGGAGCTTTTCGCTCCGGGGTTTCTTTTCAAGCACTACCGGCGGCGCGTCTCAACCTGTCAATCTGTTCCGCACCATGAAGCTGTCGAAGCTAAGCTCGGCGACCTGCCACCACTGATAGCCGTCGTTGGCGAAGTCGGTCAGCGACGCATAGACCTTCTTGAAGTTGGCATTGGTCGCGGAGATTTCGGCGTATAGCTCCATCGCCGCCTTGAACGACGCCTGCATGATCTCCGGCGAGAAGGCATGCAGTTTGGTGCCGCCCGCCAAGAGCTTCTTCATCGCCGGCGGGTTGAGCTGATCGTATTTCGCCATCATCCAGGCATTCCCCAGGGCGCCGGCCTGGGTGATCACGGACTGGTAATACTTCGGCAGCGCGTTCCACTTGTCCAGGTTGACCTGTGCAAGCAGGATCGGCCCGCCTTCCCACCATCCCGGATAGTAGTAGTGGGGCGCGATCTTGTTGAAGCCGAGCTTCTCGTCGTCGTAGGGACCAACCCATTCGGCCGCGTCGATGGTGCCTTTCTCCAGCGCTGGATAGATGTCGCCGCCGGCGAGTTGCTGCGGCACCACGCCGAGCTTCTGCACGACCTTTCCGGCGAAACCGCCGATACGGAATTTCAGGCCGTTCAGATCGGCGACCGTCTTGATCTCCTTGCGGAACCAGCCACCCATCTGGCAACCCGTGTTGCCGGCGAGGATGGAGATCACGTTGTAGTTCTTGTAGAACTCGTCGAGCACCTGCTTGCCACCGCCATGGATGTACCAAGCCTGATTCAAGCGTTCGTTGGGCCCGAACGGTACACACGTGCCGAAGGCGAAGGTCGGATCCTTGCCGAAGTAGTAGTACGACGCGGTATGTCCCATTTCGACGGTGCCGTTCTGCACCGCGTCGAGCACCTGCAGGCCCGGCACGATTTCACCGGCGGCAAAAAGCTGGACCTGGAATTTGTTGTCGGTGGCCTCTGCGATCGCCTTGCACATCACCTCGGCGCCGCCGTAAAGCGTGTCGAGCGATTTCGGCCAGCTTGCCGTCATGCGCCACTTGAGCTCCGGCATCGATTGCGCGATCGCCGGCGCAGCAATCGTCGCCGCGCCGGCCACGCCCAAGCCGGTGACCTTGATAAAATCTCGACGTTTCATGTTTTCCTTCCTCCTGCGGTGATTGTGTCAGCCTTCTTGCCGAGGCTTTCCTGCAAACATGGAACATCCGGTTCCGGATTTCCATCCCCCGCCAACACAAAAGCCCGGCCTCCATGGGAGGCCGGGCTTCGACTTAAGGCTTAGAGCCTGCTTTGAGCGATCAGCCGCGCGTACGCGACCGGATCATGAAGCTGTCGTAGGTGTATTCGGCAACCTGCCACCAGAGATATTCATCCGAACGATAGGCCTGCATCGCGTCGATCGATTTCTTGAAGTCGGGATTCTTGGCCGAAATTTCGCCCCACAACTCGTTGGTCGCCTTGAGGCAGGCTTCCAGCACTTCGTTGGTGAAGGGACGGAGCTGGGTGCCGCCGGCCACCAGCCGCTTCAGCGCCGACGGGTTCTGCAGGTCGTAGCGCGCCGCCATCCAGGTGTTGGCATAGGTGGTCGCGGCGCTGACGATGGTCTGGTAGTTCTTCGGCAGCGAATTCCACTTATCGAGATTGCAGAAGGCGTGCACGGTCGGGCCGCCTTCCCAGAAACCCGGATAGTAGTAGTACTTTGCGACCTTCTGGAAGCCGAGCTTTTCATCGTCGTAGGGGCCGACCCACTCGGCCGCGTCGATGGTGCCCTTTTCCAGCGCCGGATAGATGTCGCCGCCGGCAAGCTGCTGCGGCACCACGCCGACCTTCTGAAGCACCTGGCCCGCGATGCCGCCGATGCGGAATTTCAAGCCGGAGAGATCGGCGACGGTCTTGATCTCCTTGCGGAACCAGCCGCCCATCTGGGTGCCGGTGTTGCCGCAGGGGAAGCCGATCACCGAGAACTTCTTGAAAAACTCGTTGCCGAGCTCCATGCCGCCGCCCTGATACCACCACGAGTTCTGCTGGCGCGCATTGAGGCCGAACGGCACCGAGGCGTAGATCGCAAAGGTCGGGTCCTTGCCGACATAATAATACGACACCGTGTGGCTCATCTCGACGGTACCGTTGGCGGTCGCATCCAGCGCCTGAAGACCCGGGACGACTTCGCCGGCGGCAAAGACCTGGATCTGGAATTTGCCGTCGGTCATCTCAGAGACGTATTTCGAGAACTGATCGGCGCCGCCGTAGATCGTATCGAGCGACTTCGGGAAGCTCGACGTCATGCGCCATTTGATTTCCGGCGAGGATTGCGCGATCGCCGGCGAGGCGACGGCGGCGGCTGCCGCACCGGTTGCCGAAACCTTCAAAAAATCGCGACGCTTCATCTAAGGCATCTCCTTGCTGGGGTGTTTCCCACGTTGCTTTTGCTCACCCTCTCCCACGACGCAAAACGTCCGCAGCAAATCGAAGGCGCTTGAAGCGGGGGCTTACCATGGTTGCGGACAGGCGAAAACGCGACAAAGGCATGACAGCACTGTACGAAAGTCGCATATGGCCCAGGGCTGGATTCGCTTCAAGCGCCCTTTCAGGCAGCGGCGATAACGCCTTGAAGCTGATCGCGAACCCTCTCGCCGATAGCGCGGTAGATCGCCGCATGCGGCCCGTCCGGCTCGCTCACCACGACGGGGTTGCCGGCGTCCGAGGTCTCGCGAATCGCCATGTGGAGCGGCACCTCGCCGAGGAACGGCACCCCGAGCTTCTCGGCCTCGTGGCGCGCCCCGCCATGGCCGAAAATGTCCGAGCGTGTGCCGCAATGCGGGCACTGGAAATAGCTCATGTTCTCGACGATGCCGAGCACGGGCACATTGACCTTCTTGAACATCGCCAGTCCGCGCCTCGCGTCGATCAAAGAAAGGTCCTGCGGGGTGGAGATGATGATGGCGCCCTTGAGCGGCACGTTCTGCGCGAGCGTGAGTTGCGCATCGCCCGTGCCCGGCGGCATGTCGACCACGAGCACGTCCAGCGTGCCCCAGGCGACGTCGCGCAGCATCTGGGTGATCGCGCTCATCACCATCGGCCCGCGCCAGATCATCGCGGTGTCCTCTTCGACCAGGAAGCCGATCGACATGATCGACAGACCGAAGCGTTCGATCGGGATCATCTTGCGCTCGTCGTTGAGCTCGGGCTTGTGATGGATGCCGGTCAGCCGCGGCACCGATGGGCCGTAGATATCGGCGTCGAGGAGGCCGACCCTCAAGCCGAGATCGCGCAGGCCCAGCGCGAGGTTCAGCGCGGTGGTCGATTTGCCGACACCACCTTTGCCCGACGCCACCGCGATGACGGCGGCGACACCTGGAATTTCCGCCTGCCGCGACATCGGCGAGCCGCCGGGAGGTTGCGGCGGATGGCGGTGGGCCGAGGCGGGCTGCACGCCGCCCGCGGGCCGTCGCGGCGATGGCGGCGATGGCGGCGCGCTGCCCGGCTTGCGCTCGGCGGTGAGCGCGATCATCGCCGCGGTGACGCCGGGAACGCCGCGCACCGCGGCTTCCGCCTGCGCGCGCACGTCTTCCCAGGCGCGCGCCTCATGGGCATCGACATTGATGGAGAAGAAGACCTTGCCGTCGTTGACGGTGACAGCCGACAGCACGCCCGCTTCCGTCAAGGCCGTGCCGCGCGGCGACCTCACCTTGGCCAGAACATTGAGGACCTGCTGCTGCGTGACGGACAAGACGCGTCTCTTCCTATAGCGGGTTGAATTTTCCCTTCTCCCCTTGTGGGAGAAGGTGGCGCGAAGCGCCGGATGAGAGGTTGCATCTGCGGGCGCAAAACGCAGTTTGCCGGGTAGAGAGAGACCCCTCACCCGGATCGCATCTCTCGATGCGATCCGACCTCTCCTCCCACAAGGGGAGAGGCGGACCGTCAATGCGGCCCTAAATCAAGTCAGGAGGCCAGCTTTGCCCCGATGTCGGCCCGGGTTTCCTGCGGCGCCGAGACGCTGTCTTCCTTCGCGGCCTCGTAGTTCAGTTCGATCATGACGCCGTTTGGGTCATCGACGAAAATCTGCCAGAGGTCCCCGCCCGGAACCTGCCGCGCGTCGAAGGGCATGCCCTTGGATTTCAGGCGATCCCGCATGCCGTCAAAGCCGCGGCTGGCAAAGGCGACATGATGGACCACGCCGGAATCCGGCTTTTGCGGCTCGTCGGTCTTGGAGATGTCGACGATATGCACCACGGCCTTGCCCTCGCTGTACATCCAGGCGCCGGGGAACGCAAAGTTCGGCCGCGGACCCTTTTCCAGGCCCATGATGTTCTCATAGAAATTGACGGTCGCCGCCAGATCCCGGGTCCGGATGTTGAAATGGTCGAGCACGCCTACGCTCATACCCATGCGAAACACTCCCTTTTTTGTGAACCTCGTTTGAGGCGCCATCCTAGCACAAAACCCCTCCCCGTCGCCAAACGAAGCCGTTGCCCTCTTCTGCGCAGGGGGTATGGTGCGGGCCCTTCCGATATCCCGCCGGTCCGCCCCAACCCCGGCGCGCCCCAAGGCAATAAACAAGGTAGCAGATATGGCCAAAGTCGCATTTCTCGGTCTCGGCGTCATGGGTTTCCCCATGGCAGGACACCTCGTGAAGAAGGGTGGCCATGAGGTCACCGTGTACAACCGCACCGCGGCCAAGTCGAAGCAATGGGCCGAGAAGTTCGGCGGCAAGACCGCCCCGACGCCAAAGGCCGCCGCCGAGAGCCAGGATTTCGTGATGTGCTGCGTCGGCAATGACAACGATCTGCGCGCAGTCACGATCGGCCCCGACGGCGCCTTTGCCGGCATGAAGAAGGGCGCGACCTTCGTCGACCATACCACGGCGTCTGCCGACGTCGCCCGCGAGCTCGACGCCGCCGCGAAGAAAGCCGGCTTCAAATTCGTCGACGGCC
>Ga0134125_10003883_pt1 | contig 17159 bp, 23 predicted proteins | sample KB31751_FD_96464 | JGI IMG/M metagenome (GOLD analysis project Ga0134125, IMG submission 96464) | Terrestrial soil microbial communities with excess Nitrogen fertilizer from Kellogg Biological Station, Michigan, USA - KB3-175-1 | ecosystem: Environmental > Terrestrial > Soil > Unclassified ...
CAAAATCGCGAAGGCCAGATCGTCGCCGCTCGCCCAGCCTTGCGCCGCATGCACCACAAAGGCGCAGGCGTTGTCTTCCGTATACGGATAAGGGACGCGCGAAAGATTCCTAACCACATCGAATTCCCTTAACAGCGGCAGGAAGTGGCTGATGTCCGCGGCGCGCGGCGGGCGCAAAAGCAGTCGCCCGGTTTCAAGACTCGCCGCCATGTTTTTCCCTCCGGCTGCGCGAGGAAAAAACAAAGGGAGATGGCGGACCATCTCCCTCGCAGAGTCCTGGGGCCGCCGATTTGTGGCGGCCTATGTTTTCAGCCGCCTATTCTGCCGCTTCCGTCACCGGCAGGACCGACACGTAAGTGCGGCGCTTCAGGCCTTGCTTGAATTCGACCTTGCCGCCGGTTGTGGCGAACAGCGTGTGGTCCTTGCCCATCGCCACATTTGTGCCCGGATGCACTTTGGTGCCGCGTTGCCGCACGATGATGTTGCCGGGCAGCACGATTTCGCCGCCGTAACGCTTCACGCCTAGGCGCTGGCTGTGCGAGTCGCGCCCGTTGCGCGAGGAGCCGCCTGCTTTCTTGTGTGCCATGAGACTGTTCCCTACGGGGCCGTGATATCCGTGATCTTGACCAGCGTCAGAAGCTGGCGATGGCCGCGCTTCCGATGCGTATTCTTGCGCCGCTTTTTCTTGAAGGCGACGACTTTGGGCGCGCGATGCTGCGCCACGATTTCGGCCGCAACGGAGGCTCCGGCCAGCAACGGCGCGCCCACTTTCGAGCCCGCCATCAGCACTTCTGAAAAACTGATCGCTGCACCAGCCTCGCCGGGGAGGCGCTCGATCTCGAGCACATCGCCGGGAGCGACCGTGTATTGCTTGCCGCCGGTGCGGATGACCGCGAACATGGGACCACCTTCAGCCAAATAAGCACGCCGCAGAACCCGAGGTTCCGCGGGAAGGGGCGCAATATAGCCAGGGACTCTCTCCAGTCAACCCTGCCAAGGTCCCACCTACAGTGCGGGCGGAAGCCCTTGCCAGCGCAGCGCGCGGCCTTTACGCCGCTTGCATGTCCGCGGTTCTCGACCGTCTGTATCATCTGCACTGGGTGACACCGGAGGCAGCGCGCTGCGCGCAGCCTTACCTGGGCCTTTATGAGCGTTTTCTGCGGCCTCACGGTTTCAGGAGCCTTATCAATCTGCGCGGCGAGAATGCCGGTCTGCGCTGGTGGCGGCGAGAGAAAATCGTGACGGCCGCGCTCGGCATCGCCCATTTCGACGTGAAATTGTCATCACGCAACATCCCGTCGCGCTCTGGCCTTGTCGCCCTCTTCGATGCCTTCGATGCGGCCAAACCTCCCATCCTGATGAAGTGTAGCGGGGGGCAGGACCGTACCAGTCTGGCCGCCGGCCTGTTTCTTCTGCGCCGCAATGGCGCGCAGGACCTCGAAAAGGCCGAAGCGCAATTTGCCTTTTGGCCCTACCTTCACCGCCCAAAGCCCTACCAACTCTGGCTGAAGCAATTCCCCGCCTATGCGGTGGCGCAGGCCCATGGCGCGCCCATCGCCGACTGGGCGCGCGCGCATTACGATCCCAAAGCGTTTGCCGCCTGGCTGGCGGCCAGAGGCTTGCCCAGGAGCTTTCGCGCGTTTCAGGCGGAGGTGCAGGTTGAAACATCGCGATGACCGCGAAATTGGATGTGGCCCCCGGCGTCGTGTACTGGCCCGAGCGCCTGAACCAAAACCAACAGGCCGCACTTTTTGCCGAGATTATGGTGGGCGTTTCCGAGGCGCCGTTCTACCGCCCCGCCATGCCTGGGACGGGCGCTCTCTTATCGGTGGAGATGACCAATTTCGGTCCGCTCGGCTGGGTGACCGACCAAGCCAGGGGCTACCGCTATGAATCACGCCATCCGCATACCGGCAGATGCTGGCCACCGATTCCCCAAGCCCTGCTTCAACTCTGGCGCGAAACAGCGCGCTACCCGGCAGCGCCGGAAGCATGTTTGGTCAATCTTTATCGGGCAGACGCACGCATGGGCCTGCACCAAGACCGCGACGAAGCGGCGTCGGATGCGCCGGTGCTTTCTGTTTCGCTCGGTGACACGGCGCTCTTCCGTTTTGGCGGCATCACCCGGCGCGAAGCGACTCGAACCGTCAAGCTCGCGTCAGGCGACGTGCTTATGTTCGGCGGCCCCGCTCGGATGATGTATCACGGCGTAGACCGCATTCAGTTCGGCAGCAGCAGCCTCGTGCCCGGCGGCGGTCGCATCAATCTGACCCTCCGCCGAGTAACTGGAGAAATCCACCTGCCAAATAAAAAGGCGACCGGTTAGGGGGCTAACCGGTCGCCAAACGCGCTATACGCGCTGGATGCCGGGAGGGGATGACCGGCACCCTGGGGACGTCGTCCAATCTGCGAGCGGGGGGGCATGCAGATCAGACGCTTCTTCGTCCCACCGCCGTTAAGTATATGCACGAAAGACACAGGTTTCAACTTTCGTATCGGGAATGTGAACAGTGACAGTTTATTTATGGACAGTTACATTTATGCCACAATCGGCGCTGTCCAACGTCCGTTTGGGAGCAGCTCCCGTATATGGGCGCCCGATCACCCCGCTCAAGATGCCGGTTTGTTAGATTCCGAGGGCTTTTGCCGTCAAATCGATACAGCGCTTGGCCTTGACGAGCAGCTTTTCCACTTCGGCCTCAATAATGATCAGGGAAGGGGCCAGCACCATCGTGTCGCGGATAGCCCGCATCACCAAACCGTTGGCGAAACAATAGTCGCGGCAAATCGTCCCAACATTGCGCTCGCGCGGAAACGGCCGCCGTTCTTCTTTGTCCGCCACCAGTTCCATCGCCGCGAGCATGCCGATGCCGCGCACCTCGCCGACCAGCGGATGGCCGAGGAAAGTTTCATGTACGCGCCGCTGAAAATAAGGCCCGATCTCTTGTTTGACTCGCCTGACGATTCCGTCGCGCTCGAGAATTTCGAGATTCTTGAGCGCCACTGCCGAAGCGACAGGATGTCCCGAATAGGTGAAGCCATGCACGAGTTCTTCCTTGGCCGAAGCAATGGCGTCCCCCATCCGGGCCCCCAAGGATATGGCCGAAATCGGCTGATAGCCGGAGGACAGCCCTTTGGCCATGGTGATGATATCGGGCTTGAGATTGTAAGCATCGCTGCCGAACCATTCGCCCGTGCGGCCGAAGCCGGTGATCACTTCGTCCGCATGCAGAAGAATGTCGTATTTCCGGCAGATGCGGGACACCTCAGGCCAATAGGTCGAAGGCGGCACGATGACGCCGCCGGCCCCTTGCACCGGTTCGGCGGAGAATGACGCGATGCGCTCGGGCCCGATATCCTGGATGGTACTCTCCATCTCCTGCGCCACGAGCACCCCGAACTCGTCCGGCCCGATGTCGCCGTAGCCGGCGGCTTTCGCGCCATACCAGTAAGGGGCGGGGACTTTCGCAAATCCCGGCAATGGCAAATCCCATTGAGGATGCATCGGCGTCAGCCCCGACAGCGAGGCGGCGGCCATGGTTACCCCGTGATACGAAAGCACGCGCGAGAGATGGATCTTCTTCTCCGGACGGCCCTGCAAATTCCAGTAATACCGGATGAGCTTTAGCGCGGTATCGGTGGCCTCGGATCCGGAGTTGGCAAAAAGAATGCGGCTGTGCCCTTCCGGCAGCAGCGACGAAAGCTTGGCCGCCAGTTCCGCCGTCCATGGATTGGTGGTTTTGAAGAAGTGATTGTAATAGGGCAGCGTGTTCAGGGCTTCGCATCCGGCGCGAGCCAATTCCTTGTTGCCGTAGCCCAGTTGCACGCACCACAGTCCCGACATGCCGTCGATCAGCTTTGCGCCGTCGGAATCCCATAGATAAAGTCCCTTGGCCCGGGTGATGACTCGCACCCCCTCACGCGCCAGCGCTTCGCTCTGAGTGAAAGGATGAATGTGGTGGGCGGCGTCGAGCGCGCGCCAGTTCTCGGTCTGCCAGTGCGTTCGATTGTGCGACTTCGCCGGAGCTTTGGCGCGGGCCATTTGGATGTCCTCAAGCGGGGAGAGGCGCGGGCAACAGGTTACGCCGAGGTCGCGGATTGTATCCGACCCGCGCACGGCATGCGCTTGCGGCAAGGTGTCCTTGCGGCTCGATAATCGGGAATTCGCCCGGTGCAGCTTCGCGCCCGCGCCGATGGCGCGCTGAGGCTTTAATGGCCCTTACTGGCAGCTGGCTTTTCGATGGCTTGCGCCAGTGAACGCCAGGAATCGGAGAGATTGTGGTAGGCCTGTTTGATCTCAGCCACAGGCGACTTCTCGCTGAAGGCTTCGGCCTGTGCCGCCCGTTTCAGATATTGTCCTTTCCGGTCGACGTTCTCCTGCTCCGCCGCTTGCTTGCTGACCATGTCATTAACCATCCATGTGATCGCCCTCCTAACGGCCACGAAACCAATTGGTTCCAGAATCGGTTCATAAAAACAAGCTGTTAGGTCCAGCTCACGCAAGGTCAGGCAGCAGGAGGTCTCCTTGGCGCGGCGGCGCGACCGTCGGCGCGTGCGTGCAAGGCTTGGCCGAATGCGGCGAAAATCGCACGGCTGACCTCATTTTCCCCATGTTTCCATTCGGGATGCCATTGCACGCCCAATAAGAAAGCTGACGCCTCATCCATGCTTACCGCTTCGATAGCACCATCTGGGGCTTCGGCCTCAACCCGCAGGCGCTTGGCCAGCCGGGCGATGCCCTGTCCATGAAGCGAGTTCACCCGGAATCCGCCGGCCTCGGGGCGGGGCAGCAATTCGCTCAGCAGCCCCCCGGGCGCGACGCGGACGTCGTGAACCGGGCCATACTGCTCCTCAACGCTGTCCTTGAGATCGCCCGCCCGATGGTCGGTAAAGCCTTCCACCTCGTGAAGGTGCTGATGCAGCGTGCCGCCGAAAGCGACATTGAGCTCCTGGAATCCCCGGCAGATGCACAGCATTGGAACGCCTGCGGCTTCAGCCGCGCGCATCAGCGGAATGGCGGTCGCGTCGCGGGCTTCGTCGAGCGCGGTGCCACGGCGCGGCGGCGCGCCGCCATAAAGGCGCGGCGCCACGTTGGAAGGCGATCCGGTGAAGAGCAGACCGTCGACAATCGCCAGGATGTCTTGAGGATCGAGAGGCGGGTCCAGCACCGGAATCAGCAGCGGCACGGCGTCGGCGCCATCCCGGACTGCGTCGATATATTTCTCCCCGACCATGTGGAAGGCATGGTCGCCAAGCTGCTTGCGATCGCAGGGGATGCCGACAATGGGAGCGCGGGGAAGCATTCGACGATGCTAGAGCGATGGAAGCGAGCGAGACAAGGCGCGAACCCCCGGTGCTCTCATCTCTGATTTTTCTTGAACGGGCTCATATCCTCGATCACGAAAAGTCGCGCTGGGATATCCGCAACGGGGTGCATTTCGCTGATCACGATGGTGGTCCGCGCCCCCTGGGCATCGACCACTTCCCACTGCCGGAGTTCGAGGCCCGCTGCGCCGGAATCGGCAAAGTTCAAGGTGATCGCCCCGATTGCGGGGCCGGTGCTCTCGCGCGCCGTGATGGAGAGAACACCCTGGCCCTGCTTCACGGCAGAGATCCGCGGGTCATTGGAAAGATCGACATTTTCACTCAGCAGGAGACGCAGCGGCGAATTCAGCAGCGGGTAGCGGTCGGTGGTGTGAAGATCGCTGTTTTCGACTGCCACCGTAGTCCCGTCTGCCACAATAAGAACGGGGTTGGGCTTCTGATATTCAAACCGGATTCGGCCCGGTTTCTTCAGGTAGAACGTGCCCTGCTGGGATTTGCCATCGCCCGCGATCTGTAGAAAGCGCCCCTCGACGCTTTGGATGCCGTTCAGATAAGCGGAGACGCGCTTCAAATCCGCTTGTTCGGCCTCCGAGAAATGCGCCGGCAACGGGCCTGCCCCCTCATGGGCGGTTGCAGCCGCGCGAACCGGGCCGGCAACGACGATGGTCAGGACAAAGGCTGCAATGAGCTTGAAAAAAACGAATCGGCGCATATGCGTCTTTCTAGTAAGGCTTTGTGGCGGAATGAAGGGGCGGCATTATCCGCCGCGACTTTCCGCTATAAGCGTCAGCGTCCGACATAATCCGCGAAAACCGGCACCGTTCCATGGCGTCGTCCCCTTCAAGCAACAAAGGTCCGGGCCGGCCCTATGCGAGAATCGCGGTGGTCGGAGCGGGCGCCTGGGGCACCGCGCTTGCCATTGTGGCCGCCGCAAACGTCCCCAAGGTCCTGCTATGGGCGCGAGAAGCGGCGGTGCTCCAGGACCTCGCCAGATCACGTGAGAACAGGCTCTTCCTGCCGGGCGTCAGTGTTCCCGAAGCAGTCCATGTGATTTCCGACCTCACGCGCGCCGGCGAGGCCGACGCTGTGCTGCTGGCCGCGCCGGCGCAGCACGCGCGCGCGGTTCTGGCGCAGCTCAGACCTGGGCTGAAGCCCGGAACGCCGGTGCTGCTGTGCGCCAAAGGAGTCGAGACCGGAACCGGTCTGCTGCTGACCGAAGTGCTCCAGGAGGTCATGCCCGAGGCCGAGCCCGGCATATTGTCGGGGCCGTCTTTCGCGCGCGATGTGGCGAGGGGCCTGCCTACTGCGGTAACCATTGCCGCGCGCGGGCCGGTGGCTCGGCGCTTCCAAGCCAGCTTAGCGCATTCCGCTTTTCGGCCTTATGCGAGCAAAGACCTTGTCGGGGTCGCGTTAGGGGGCGCGGCCAAGAACGTTTACGCCATCGCCTGCGGCATGGTGGAGGGGGCGGATTTCGGCGAAAGCGCCCGCGCCGCCGCGATGTCGCGCGGATTTGCCGAGCTGATGCGGCTCGGCGCGGCTTTAGGCGCTCGGGCGGAGACCCTGATGGGGCTTTCCGGATTGGGCGATCTGGTCCTGACTGCAACCAGCATGAGCTCGCGCAACTTCTCGCTTGGCGCGGCGCTTGGCAGAGGATCGCCGCTGGCGGCGCTTTCGGGCGAGGCTCGTCCCCTGGCCGAAGGCGCGGCGACAGCCCCGGCGCTGGTAGCCCGGGCCCGCCGTCACGGCGTGGAGCTTCCCATTGCCGAAGCGGTAGCGGCGGTGCTCGAAGGCAAACTCGGGGTTCGCGAGGCGGCGATGGGCCTGCTGTCCCGGCCCCTGACATCAGAGTGAGCAATCATGGCGTATTGGCTGTTCAAGACCGAGCCCGAAGCCTGGTCCTGGGAGAACCAGAAGAAGAAAGGCGCCAAGGGAGAGCCGTGGAGCGGTGTGCGCAATTTCCAGGCCGCCAGCAACATGAAAAAGATGAAAAAGGGCGATCTCGGCTTCTTCTATCACACCGGCGAAGAGCGACGGATCGTCGGCATCGTGGAGGTGATTGGGGAATACCGTCCCGACCCCACGGACGAGACGCACCGCTTCGGACTGGTAGACGTCAAGGCGGTCAAGGATGTGCCCAATCCGGTGACACTGGCCGAAATCAAAGCCGATCCTTTGTTGCGCGATATGGTGCTGGTGAAATATTCGCGCCTCTCGGTTCAGCCCGTCACGCCAGAGGAATGGCAGCACATCTGCCGCGCCGGAGGTGTCTAGGTGATCTTCCTCTGCCGTATCGACGAGCTCGCCGATCCCGGGACCAGGAACGTCGTGCTAGGCGAAGGAGGCGATGCTCTGGACATCATCCTGGTACAGACGAATGGCGCCCGCTATGCCTACGTCAATTGCTGCCCGCATCAGTTCATTCCGTTGGAAACCTTCCCGAACCATTTCCTGACGGAAGATAAGCGATATCTCGTCTGCTCCGGGCACGGAGCGCGTTTCGAGCTCGACACCGGCGCGTGCCACAGTGGTCCCTGCCTGGGCAGAGGATTGGACCGGCTTCGCATCGTGGAGGACGCCGGGGCGGTTTATCTCGACGAGACGCGCCCGCCGGAGGAAATCGCCCGCCAAGGGCACGCGGCCCGCCGCTGGTGATCTGCATGCCCGCGCTCGCGTCCTCACGATAAATTAAGCACGCGAAACAACCCGTTCCGGAACTGCGGTCTCGCCTCGACCGTTCTTACAGCGGGCAAGGACATGGGTTCGAGCGGAAGTTGGGACACGCTGGGTTGAAGCTCCTACCATTCGAAAGGAGCAAACAATGGCTATCACCTATGACGAAAAAAGCGCCCTTCGCATCGAGACGGGCGGCTCTATTGTAGAAGGAGCAGGCGGCATCGCGGTTGTGGTGCTGGCGATAATCAGCTTGGCGGAAGCAGTCCCGTCCAGCGCCCTGATTGCGATTGCCGTGATCGTTCTCGGGGTAGCGTTCCTGGCGGAAGGAGGCGCAATAGCGGCTGAGTTTTCTCGCCTCCTGGGAGCGGGCACAGGCACGATGAGCCGGATCGACTTGGGGGGTGGAATGATTCTGGAATGGCTCGGCGGCGTCGCTCTCGCGGCACTCGGGATTCTTTCTCTTGTCGGTGTTGTCCCGGGTGTCCTGATCCCGGCAGCCGTGATCACTGGAGGCGCGGTGCTTATGCTGAGTTCAGGAACCCTCGTTGAGATGAACGAATTCCGAATGCGGTCCACCGCATTCCCGGAGGCTTACCGCGGTCTTCTCGGAGCATCCGTTTCGGGAGCCGTGGCGATACAGGTGCTTGCCGGCGCCGCGGCAATCGTTCTGGGCATCCTTGCGTTCACGGGGACCGGGGCAGGCACGTTGATGTTCAGCCAGATTGGTCTGCTGGTGCTCGGGAGCGCCCTCGTCATCGGGGCGGGGACACTCACCGGCAATCTAATCCGCATGTTCCGACATTAAGCGCTGCACGCAGCTTTGGGCGCCCAGGAAGGGCGCCCAAAGACGCATCTCCTGGCAACATCAGAACGGAATTCAGCCATTCGGAAAAGCCGAAGCGTGAAACAGATAGGGATGCGCGAACAAGACGATGACAAAGGCGGCGGCGGCGGCCCAGAATCGCCAGCCGAGGCTTTCCCCGATATTCAGCCTATTGCGCCCGCTGATTACCGCGCCGAACGGCACATTGGAGGTCTTGGCGGCGAAGCTGACCCAGGCGGCGCCCATTTTGCGCCGGCGTTTGGCATCGATGGAAAACGTGCCGAAGAAGGCGACCACAAGGAAGGTTCCGAAAAAGATCACCGAGGCGAGATCGCCATTCGCCAGCAGGTGAAATCCCGACCAGAGGACGACGCCCCATAGAAAGGGATGGCGGGTAATTCGGAGCACGCCTTTGATGGTGTCATCTTTGGCGGCCGCCGCCTCCTGCCGGACGGAAGTGGGGTTGGGAGTCAACAGACCCTGAACGCCCAAAACAAACGCGAGGGCGACGACAATAATCCCGAGATCCCGCACGCCCCTGCCAAAATCATAGAGCACCCGGTTCGCCGGCGACATCTCTGCCGCGTTGTACGACATCGCGAGCCAGACGATCGTCACCAGCGAAGCGAGAGAGAACAGCCCGAGATACGGACCTTCGCCGATAACGCCGGCGATCCCGTCACGAATCCCGGTGCCCGATATCAGGAGGTGAATGGCGATGAAAACGATAGCCGCGGCAATTAGCGTAACCATGCGCGGCTCCTCGTCCGCTCTATCGGGCAACACTTAACTCAGCTTTGCCCTCCAGGCCAGGAGCGCCCCGGCGAGCCGGGCGCGTCAACGCCGAAACAGCGGCGGGCTATTGCGGGATGCCGGCGCCGTAGCTCGCGACGAGCGAGCCCGCAACCAAGCGCCAACCGTCGACCAGCACGAAGAAGATCAGCTTGAAAGGAAGCGAGATCACGATGGGTGGCAGCATCATCATGCCCATGGACATCAGGATCGAGGCCACCGCCATGTCGATGATGAGAAACGGCACGAAGATTAGGAACCCGATCTCGAAAGCGCGCTTCAGCTCCGAGAGCATGAAGGCGGGCACGAGGGCCTGCAGCGGCGCGGCTTCCGCGGTGGCCGGCCGCTGGACGCGCGCCATATCCACGAATAAAGCGAGATCCTCGTTCCGGGTGTGTCCGCCCATGAATTTCTTGATCGGGTTGGCGGCGCGCGTGAGCGCCTCCTCCGTGCTGATCTGCTGCTGCACAAGAGGCTGCATGGCGTTCTGATAGATGTCCGTGAAAGTGGGCGCCATGACGAAAAACGTCAGGAACAGCGCGAGGCTGACAATCACGCTGTTTGGCGGGCTTTGCTGAATGCCGATCGCCGTGCGCAGCAGCGACAGCACGACCACGATACGCGTGAAGCACGTCATCATGATGAGAATGGAAGGGGCGAGAGACAGGATTGTAATGAGGCCGACGATCTGCATCAGCCGCTCGGTCATGATCCCGCCGCCCGTGAGATCGAGCGTCAAGCCTTGAGCCGCGTTGGCGGCAGCGGCCGTGGCGGGACCGGCGGCGGCCGCCCAAGCTGACGAGGAGGCCAGCAGCGCGGCAACGAAAATGACCCCGCTGATCATCGCAAACGGCGAATGGCGCAATCTTGTCATGGGGTGGCGCCCGTCTGTTTTGCCGTGTTGCTCGCAATCACGCTGGTTCCTTGCGGCGCTGTCACCAGCAGATGTTCCATCCCGTCGCAGCGCACGATGAAGAGGCGGTGTTGCTTTCCGAGCATCAGTGTTTCGACCACGGCAAGCCGGCGTCCCATTCCCCCTGCGACGCCCGGCAGTCCATAGCGCCGCAGCGCCAGGCCCGCGGCGCCAACCAGTGCAAGCACCAGCGCGAGGGCGCCGAGATAGCGAAGGGCATCGGTCATATCCATGAAGCGCAGCCTTTGGCCGACGGTCCCCGTAAGGCGGCAAATTTCGCCTAGTCGGGGGCGGTCAGGCGCGGTCATCCTCGATGCGCGTGCTTAACCGCGGGTAAACGCACTGGGCAAAATTTTCTCGGTGTTTGGCTTCGGAATTAAGCGGCGATTAAGCATGAGCCCGCGATGCTCCATGACAGCAATTCCCGCGGAGAGCGCATCATGGATTTGAACGGCGTTCCTCTTTTCTCGCTCCTTTCGAGCCGCATGTCGTGGCTTTCCGCGCGCCAGTCGCTGCTCGCGCAGAACGTCGCCAATGCGGACACGCCCGATTACGTCGCGCGCGACATGAAGCCAATGGATTTCCAGACCCTGATGACCGGGCAGAATTCCGGTACCGGTCTTGCCACTACCAACGCCCGTCATTTCGATATCCGCAGCGCCGGGAGCCCGGGCTTCGATCAGGAAGATGCCTTCGGCGAAGGCGGCACGCCCTCCGGCAACATCGTTTCGCTCGAGCAGGAAATGATCAAGCTGTCGGACACGCAGATCCAATACCAGACCGCAACCAATCTCTACCAGAAGGCCGTCAACATGTTCCGCACCGCACTCGGCGGACAGTCCGGAGGATAGGCGATGGATTTCAACACCTCGCTTTATATTGCCGCCGCGGGCATGCGCGCGCAGTCGGGCCGCATGCGCATCATCGCGGAAAACCTCGCCAACGCGGATTCGGTATCGGCCAACGGCGATCCCTATCGCCGGCGCATTGCCACCATCACCTCGGAATTTGACCGCGAACTGAACGCCAACGTCGTGAGGTTGGGCGATCCTGTGCCCGACCAGGCGGACTTCCGGCTGCAATATGATCCGGGGAACCCCAACGCCGACAAGCAGGGCTATGTGCATCTGCCAAATGTAAACGCACTCGTCGAAATGATGGACATGCGCGATGCGCAGCGCTCCTACGAAGCCAATCTGCAGGTCATGGACGGCGCACGCACGATGCTTGCCCGCACCATCGACCTGCTTCGCCGCTGAGGGATTAGACCATGGCCGTGAGTTTCGTCGCAGCAAATGCCGCCTATCAGGCTGCCGCGCGCGTGGGCGGCGGCACCGGGGCGGAAACCGCAGCACTGGGCGCTGCCCAAGCGCCCGGCGCCAGTTTCACCGATGCGCTCGCTTCGGCGGTGAAGAACGCTGCCGGAACGCTGCATGCCGGCGAAACGGCCGCGGCGCAGGGGGCAACCGGTCAGGGCGATGTGGTGCAGGTGGTCAATGCCGTTACGGCGGCCGAGCTGACCTTGGAGACGGTGGTGGCGATCCGCGATCGCGTGATCTCCGCCTATCAAGACATCATGAAAATGCCGATCTGAGGCCAGGATGACCGGAGCCGACACGTTGGATTTCGCGCGGGAATCGATCTACCTGCTGCTCGAGCTCGCGGCCCCTTCCATGCTGACCGCGCTGGTGGTCGGTGTGGTGATCGGACTGCTGCAGGCGCTGACCCAGATCCAGGAAATGACCTTGGTGTTTGTGCCGAAGATTTTGGCCATCTTTCTGGTGCTGCTGATCGCGCTGCCGTTCGCAGGCGAAGCTATGGCGACCTACATGACCGGCATCGCTGCGCGTATCGCTCAGCCGTGAAGATGCGCCATGAAGATTGCAGCATGACGCATCCGGCATGACGATCATCTTGCCGCAATTGCAGGGCGTGGTGCTGGTCTATCTGCTCACTTTTGCGCGCGCCGGCGCCATGATCATGCTGCTGCCGGTCATCGGCGATGCCGGTGTACCCGCCCGCGTGCGCCTCGCTTTTGCGCTGGCGGTCTCGGCGGCGCTGGTCTCGGTCACGGCGCAATATTATCCCGCGAATTCGCCGCCGCCGATTGAGCTCGCCACGTTGATCGCGCGCGAGACCACGGCCGGGGTTCTGGTGGGCACGATGGCGCGGCTGATCATGAGCACGCTGGAAACCGCGGGCACGCTGATCGCGATGCAGACCGGGCTTGCCTTTGCGCAGACGTTCGATCCCGGCCAGGGCACGCAGAGCGCCATGGTCTCCACCTTTCTTTCGCTCGTCGGTTCTCTCTTGGTGTTCGAATCGGGCCTTCACCACCTCGCCATCGGCGCCATCGCGGGCAGCTACACGCTGCTTCCGCCCAACCAGGCTTTCCCGACCGCCGATATGGCGGAACTGAGTCTTGGCCTGATGGCCGGGGCCTTCGCGCTGGGCCTGCAATTGGCGGCGCCGTTTCTGGTGTTCGGCTTTCTGATCTATGCAGCGCTCGGCGTGCTGTCGCGCCTGATGCCGCAATTGCAGATTTTCTTCCTCGCCATGCCGGTGAACATCTTGACCGGCTTCGTGCTGCTGATGCTGTTCATCGGCGTGATGATGAGCGCGTTCCTCGACTTCTTTGCCGGGCAGATGCGCTTGTTCGGGGGCTGAGCGGGGATGGCCGAAGAACGCGACGACTCCCAGCGTACCGGAGAGCCGACACAGAGGCGCCTCGATGAGGCCCTGAAAAAAGGCGATGTGGTCAAGAGCACCGAGCTTGCCATGTTCATCTCCATGGCCGGCGGGACGCTCGCGCTCGTGCTGCTCGCGCAAAGCGCGGCCCGGACATTCGCTGCCGAATTCACCGTCTTCCTGGAAAATCCTGCGCAGCTCTCCCTGGATGCCGGGGGAGCGTCGGCCTTGCTGCAGAAATCCGTCTATGGCCTGTTCGCCATTGTCGGTCCGATCTTCGGCCTGATGATGCTTTCCGGGCTCGCCGGACATCTGCTGCAGCACCGCCCCTTTCTGTCGCCGGAAAAACTGAAGCCGGATTTCTCGCGGCTGTCGCCGCTGGCCGGGTTCAAGCGGATGTTCGGGCTCGACGGGATCGTCAACCTGATTAAGGGCGTAGCGAAAATCCTATTGGTGGGAACAGCCTCCTTCCTCGCGGTCTGGCCGGAGCGGTCGCGCTTGGCGTCGGCGCTCGACCTCGACCCCCCCGGGATTGCCGCGCTTGTCCTCGCCCTCGTTGTCAAGCTGCTGATCGGCGCCCTGATCGTTCTCGCAGGGATTGCGGCGGTGGATTATTTCTACCAGCGCCAGCGCTTCATGGCGCGCCACCGCATGACCCGGCAGGAGCTGAAGGACGAGATCAAGCAGAGCGAAGGCGATCCGCAGGTCAAGGCCCGCATCCGGCAGATCCGTCTGGAGCGCTCAAAAAAGCGCATGATCGCCGCCGTACCCGGCGCAAGTGTGGTTATTGTCAATCCAACGCACTATGCCGTCGCATTGAAGTACGAATCAGGCAAAATGCGTGCGCCGGTCTGCGTCGCGAAGGGCGCGGACCATCTCGCCCTCACCATCCGCAAGGTGGCCGAAGAGCATGAGGTTCCCATCGTCGAAAATCCGCCACTCGCGCGCGCTCTTTACGCAGCCGTCGATCTCGACGAGGAAATCCCGGCCGAGCACTACAAGGCGGTGGCACAGATCATCGGCTACGTCATGCGTCTGGCCAACCGGAACACCTTCTGGCGCAACTGAGCCGGCGATCCTGACGAGGGGCCGATGAGCTCCGTGGCCGCCTTGCTGGGCCGCACATTCTCGCCGGGCGAGCCGGCGGGCTTGTCGCGCCTCGCCGCACTGGCCTTTTTCCTTCTGGCATTGGCGGGCGCGGCGGCCGCACTGTTCGAGCCGCAGACGGCCCGCTGGGCCGGGGTGGCGCTCCTGACGGTGGTAGGCGCCGCGGCCGCATTTCTGCTCATCGCCGCTTGGCCGCGTGCAACGGCGGGGCTCGAGGAAGCGCGGCGCGGCGCGGCTGCGGCGGCCTCCTCCAATGTCGCCTGGGCGGTCACGGCCAAGGACGGCTCCGTGCTCGACTGCAATGTGGCCTATCGTTTGCTGGCCGGCGCCGGGGAGGGCGAGCCGCCCACGCCGCCGCAGCTTGCCTTCCCGGGTGAAGGTCCTGCCGCCGCGCTCTATCGGCTGTCGCGTGCCGCCAATGAGGGCCGCGCCCGCGAAGAGAATTTCGACGGAATCGGGCCAGAAGCTCACCGCTTCGGTGCGCGCGCTCAAAGGCGGCGAAACCGCCTGGTGGTTTACTCCGCGCCTGCCCGAAGCCGCTCCCCCCAAGGGGTCATTGGAAAAGCGAACCCCCTCGCCCCTGATCCGCTTCTCGGATTTCTTCCGCAATGCGCCGATGGGCGTGGCAGTGACTGAGGCCGACGGCCGAATCGTGGAAGCCAACAGCGTGTTCGCGGAATTCTTTGCCCTGGCTTCCTGTGGGGCGGGCGCGCGGCTCGAGAATCTTGTGACGGAAGCTGAGCGCGCGGGGGCGATTGCCCTGATCGCGCTCGCAGCCCGGGGCGAGGTCAGTCACGAGCCGGTGGAAATTCATTACGCTGCGGGCCCCAAGCCGGGCGGCCGCACGGCGCAGCTTTATGCCAGCGCCTTCATGCCGGGACCCGAGGGCGAGCCGCGCGCAATCCTCTATGTCGTGGACACCTCCAAGCAGAAGGCCCTGGAAACCCAATTCGCCCAATCCCAGAAGACGGATCAGATCGGCCGATTGGCCGGCGGCGTTGCCCATGACTTCAACAACCTCTTGCAGGCCATCATGGGCAATTGTGATCTCCTCTTGATGCGCCATCCCGTGGGCGATCCGTCCTTCGCCGAGATCAACGAGGTGCGGCAGAATTCGGTGCGCGCCGCCGGACTGGTGCGCCAGCTTCTCGCCTTCTCGCGCCAGCAGACCCTGCAGCCCAAGGTGCTGGTGCTGTCCGAGACTCTGACCGAGCTTTCAACGCTGCTGCGCCGGCTCGTCGGGGAGCGCATCGCGCTGCGTCTCGAGCAGGCGCAGGATTTGTGGCCGGTTCGCGCCGATGAGGGCCAGATCTCGAATGCGGTCATGAATCTGGTGGTCAATTCGCACGACGCTATGCCCGAAGGTGGCACGGTGACCATCGCCACCTCCAATACCCGCTTGACGGCGGCGCGGCCGCTGGGCACCGGCCAGATGCCTCCCGGCGATTACGTGCTAATCACGGTCACCGACACTGGTATCGGAATCCCGAAGGAAAACCTGGTCAAGATTTTCGAGCCCTTCTTCACCACCAAGCCGGTGGGCCGCGGCACGGGGCTTGGCCTTTCCACCGTCTATGGCGTGGTCAAGCAGACCGGCGGCTTCGTCACGGTGGACAGCGATGTCGGCAAGGGCGCCACGTTCTCCATCTACCTGCCGCGCCATGCGGCGGCCGAGGGCGCCTTGGAGGCCAAGGAAGAGCCCGAGCGCGCCGGCCCGCGCGACATCACCGGCCAGGATACCATTCTGCTGGTCGAAGACGAGGACGCCGTGCGCAGCTTTGCCGCTCGCGCGCTGAAGATGCGCGGCTACACTGTGCTCGAGGCTTCGGGCGGGGAAGCCGCGCTGGAGATCGTGCGCCGGCACCCCGAGCCGATCGATCTTCTGGTCACCGACGTAGTGATGCCTGGCATTGACGGGCCGACGCTGGTGCGCGCCGCGCGGCGCCTACGCCCCGAGATGCGCATCATCTTCATGTCGGGTTATGCCGAGGACGCCTTCCGCCGCAACGAGGAGAAGGCCGAGGAGCTGCACTTCCTGCCCAAGCCGTTTGGGCTGAAGCAGCTTGTCGCGAAGGTCAGGGAGGTGCTTTCCGATTCGCCTCCGGCGCCGCTTTCGGCCTCGCTGACCGAACCGGTAACGTAAGCGCGCGCGTTCAAATTCTCGGAACGTCCCGCGAACGAACCCCTGTTTATCTCCCCAATCAAGAGCTTACAAAGGGCTTGCCAATGAGAACAAACAGTGTACATTGGTCCGCATCGCTAGGGCTCGAGAGCGGGAATTTGAGGCCTGGGCATTTCGAAAACGCTATGAAATAAGGGGACGGGTCATGAATCAGGCGGTTCTTCGGGTGGTGGCAAAAGAGGACAGCGACAAGAAGCGTGCGCTCGAGGCCGCGCTGTCCCAGATCGACCGTGCCTTCGGCAAGGGCTCAGTGATGAAGCTCGGTCAGCGCGAGAAGGCGGTGGACGCCGACGCGGTCTCCACCGGCTCGCTTGGGCTCGATATCGCGCTCGGCATCGGCGGGCTGCCGCGGGGCCGTGTGGTCGAGGTTTACGGCCCGGAATCCTCGGGCAAGACTACGCTGGCTTTGCATGCGGTGGCTGAAATCCAGAAGAAGGGCGGCGTCGCCGCCTATGTCGATGCCGAACATGCGCTCGATCCGGGCTATGCCAAAAAATTGGGCGTCGACATCGACGAGCTCCTGATCTCCCAACCCGATACCGGCGAGCAGGCCCTCGAAATCACCGACACATTGGTGCGCTCGGGCGGCGTGGACATCGTGGTGGTGGATTCGGTAGCGGCGCTGACCCCCCGGGCCGAGCTCGAAGGGGAGATGG
>Ga0134125_10003886_pt1 | contig 17153 bp, 16 predicted proteins | sample KB31751_FD_96464 | JGI IMG/M metagenome (GOLD analysis project Ga0134125, IMG submission 96464) | Terrestrial soil microbial communities with excess Nitrogen fertilizer from Kellogg Biological Station, Michigan, USA - KB3-175-1 | ecosystem: Environmental > Terrestrial > Soil > Unclassified ...
CTGCAGATGCCGGTTGAAGAACAGCAGGTCGATGAAGAATTCTTCTCCTCCGACATCCACGCGATATTGGTTGCCGATGAAACAGAAGCCTTTGCCCATGACGAGGATGAAATTTTTGATGTCTCTGCGTAAATATAATCGATTGATAGCCAGTATAAAATGCTCTCATATTGGTCAGCTTGCGATCGGAAAATCCCCGGAGTCCAGGGAGTTGCGTTTGCAAGTCATATGCAATTTGTTTGATTACTCTTGCCCCCATTTTTCGCTCTCAATTTTTTCCGAGAGCATCTTGCCAGTTTTGAAATATAACAGCAACTGCTCTTTATTGGCTAGCCGCATCTTATTTAGTAACTGCGCCATGCATGACAGTACATGATGGTTCAACGGGCATTCCGTTTTACATTTGACCATCGTTTGTACGGCCATACTGAAAATCACGGGTATACATGCAAATATTATTGGGCATTTTTTTCCATTTTATCGGTGGCGCCGCATCGGGCAGCTTTTACATACCGTATAAAAAGGTGAAGGGTTGGGCCTGGGAAAGCTATTGGATCATCGGCGGTCTGTTCTCGTGGCTGATCGTACCGCCGTTGGCCGCCTGGCTGACCATCCCGCATTTTTCGGAGATCATCGCACAGGCTGGCGCCTCCACATTCTGGTGGACATATTTCTGGGGCGTGCTCTGGGGCATCGGCGGGCTCATGTACGGCCTTGGAATGCGTTACCTGGGCATGTCGCTCGGCAATTCGGTATTGCTGGGCTTCACGTCCGCTTTCGGAGCGCTGGTGCCTTCGATCTATTACAACTTTGTGCCGACAGCCGGGAAGACTACCTTCCACGAGCTGATGACGACGCATTGGGGCCGGATCGTACTGACCGGCGTCGTCCTTTGCCTGCTGGGCATTTTTATTTGCGGCAAGGCAGGCATGCTGAAGGAGCGCGAGCTTACCGAGGAAAAAAAGAAGGAGAGCATCCAGGAATTCGCCCTGGTCAAAGGGTTGATCGTCTGTATCATCTCGGGTATCCTCAGCGCCTGTTTCAACTACGGCATCGAGGCGGGTTCGTCGATGGCGGAAGCAGCCAATTCCCTGTGGAAACAGGACCATCCGGGCATCACGACGGAGTTCCTATACCAGAACAATGTCACGTATGTGGTGCTGCTTTGGGGCGGCCTTACAACAAACCTCATCTGGTGCATGCTCCTCAATGCCCGCAACAAAACCTTCGGCGACTATACAAACGGGCGGACGCCTCTGGCGCGTAATTACCTTTTCTCGGCCCTGGCCGGTACCGTGTGGTTCCTGCAGTTCTTTTTCTACGGCATGGGGGAAAGCCGGCTGGGCAACGGCGCCAGCTCGTGGATCCTGCACATGGCGTTCATCATCCTGGTAGCCAACCTCTGGGGTTTCGCACTAAAGGAATGGAAGGGTGTAAGCCCGAAAACCAAAACGACCATCCTGGTGGGCATCTTCGCCATCCTGCTGGCGGTCGGACTGGTCGGGTACGGAAATTCATTGAAATAGTAAAGTATAAGCATATGTCTGTTACAACCACAAAATTCAAGCATGTCAGCTACCTCTGGGACGAGAAGACGGCTGCGGAGATGGCGGGGGATGAGGTTGCCTTGCTGATATATCGATCCAATCTGCTGGGGGCCGATCTCCGTCTGACCAATTACGGCGGCGGAAACACTTCCTGCAAAGCCATGGCAAAGGATCCGCTGACCGGACGCGAGACGGAGATCATGTGGGTAAAGGGCTCCGGCGGAGATCTCGGGACCCTCAAACGCAACGGTCTGGCCGCTCTCTATATCGATCGTCTGCTCGCGCTCAAGAACGTCTACCGCGGTATAAAATATGAGGACGAGATGGTGGGGTTGTTCAACCATTGCATTTATGACCTTGCCTCTAAAGCGCCTTCCATCGATACGCCCCTGCACGGTTTCCTGCCTTTCGCGCATATCGATCACCTGCACCCGGATGCTGCTATCGCTATCGCGGCGGCCAAAGACGGCAAGGAAATCACGCATGAACTGTTCAACGGGAAGATCGGCTGGGTGGAATGGCAGCGTCCCGGTTTCGATCTCGGATTACAGCTGCGTCAATGTCTCGATGAGAACCCGGGAATCCGCGGGATCATGCTCGGCTCGCATGGTCTCTTCACCTGGGGCGATACCGCATATGAGAGCTACATCAACACGCTCGAGGTCATCGAACGATGCGCGCAATACCTGGAGGACCATATCGGGAAAAAAGGCCCTGTATTCGGCGGCGCCCGTCTGCAGGCCCTCCCTAAAGAAGAACGGCTGGCGAAAGCGGCCGCGCTGGCTCCGGTGCTCCGCGGCATGTGCTCCTCGCATACGAAGATGATCGGCCATTTTACCGACGACGACCGGGTGCTGGAATTCATCGACTCACGCGACCTCGACCGTCTCGCGCCTATGGGTACCAGCTGTCCCGATCACTTCCTTCGCACCAAGATCAGTCCGCTGGTGCTGGATCTCGCGGTTACGCAAGACCTCGGAAATGTCGCTCAATTGAAGGAAAAGCTGGCGCCGCAATTCGAACGATACCGCCAGCTCTACACGAAATATTATGAGACCTGCAAACACGCGAATAGTCCCGGGATGCGTGATCCCAACCCGGTGGTCATCCTGTATCCCGGCGTGGGGATGTTCACCTTCTCGAAAGATAAGCAGACGGCAAGGGTGGCAGCGGAATTCTATATCAACGCCATCAATGTCATGAAGGGCGCCGAGGCGATCTCATCCTATACCGCTCTGCCCCGCCAGGAAGCCTTCGACATCGAATACTGGCTTCTGGAAGAAGCCAAATTGCAGCGGATGCCCAAACCCAAAGCCCTCTCGGGCCGCATTGCCCTGGTCACGGGTAGTGCAGGAGGTATCGGCAAGGCCATCGCAAAGAAATTCGCGGATGAAGGCGCTTGCGTGGTCATCAACGACAATGACGAGCAACGGCTGGATGCGGCGCGTAAGGAATTCCATAAACAATACGGCAAAGACGTTTTCATCGGGGAAGTGCTGGACGTGACCAGCGCCGAAGCCATCCGGAAGGTTTATCGCTCCGCGGCGTTGTCTTTTGGCGGCGTAGATATCATCGTCAACTGCGCGGGACTCTCAATCTCCAAACCGATACAGGAACATACCGAAGAAGACTGGGACATCCTCTACGACGTACTGGTCAAGGGGCAGTTCCTGGTCACACAGGCGGGCGTAGAAATCTTCCGGAAACAGGGTATAGGCGGGGACGTTCTCAATATTGTAAGCAAGAACGGGCTCGTATCGGGACCCAACAATGCCGCCTATGGCTCCGCCAAAGCCGCGCAGCTGCATCTGAGCCGGCTGAATGCCGCAGAGCTCGGCGCAGATAAGATCCGTGTCAATGTGGTCAATCCCGACGCCGTCATCTCCGACAGCAAGATATGGGAAGGCGCATGGGCGGAAGGAAGGGCGAGGGCCTATGGCGTCTCGGTGGAAGAACTGCCGGCCTATTATGCGAAACGGACGCTGCTCAACGAGATCATATTGCCCGAGGATATCGCCAATGCCTGTTTTGTTTTTGTCGGCGGGCTGATGAACAAATCCACGGGGAATGTATTGAATGTGGACGGTGGTGTCGCGATGGCTTTTGTACGATAATGGGACCGGCCCCGTATGCCGGTTGAAAAGCGAATACTATGACTCGGATTGCGTTTACCATGAAGCTCAATGCGGGCTTCGAAGAAGAATACCGCCGCCGGCACGACGCGATCTGGCCTGAATTGTCCGATCTGCTGCATAATACGGGAATCCGCGAATATTCGATATTTTTGGATGAGGGAACGCTGACCCTGTTCGCCTATTTGCGGATCGACGATGCTGCCGCGCTGGACGCCCTTCCTGTGCAGCCGGTGATGCAACGGTGGTGGGCGTATATGCAGGACATCATGGACACGAATCCCGATCACTCGCCTGTGACGAAGGCGCTGGATGAAGTATTTTATATGAAGTAATCAGGGTACTATGCAAATTGAAAAATATACCATCGAGGAGCACAATGACGCGCTCGGGAAGGAACATCGCCGGAAGCTGGAATTCCTGATCGCCGGCGTGAAGGATCCGGAGGCGGTCATCCGCCGGCTCATCGATTTCCAGGTCGCGATACCCAGCTGGGCGCTGGGCACCGGCGGCACCCGATTCGGCCGGTTTTCGGGCGGGGGCGAACCGCGCAGTCTCGAAGAAAAGATCGAAGACGTGGGGTTGCTGCATGCCCTCAACCGCAGCAGCGGCGCCATATCCTTGCATATCCCCTGGGATATCCCGCGGAATGCGGCTTCCATCCGCGCGCTGGCCGCTCAGTTCGGACTCCGGTTCGATGCCATGAATTCGAACACGTTCCAGGATCAACCCGGTCAGCAACACAGCTATAAATACGGTTCGCTGCAAAACGTCCGCGCGGCAGTGCGCCTACAGGCCATCGAACACAATCTCGAAGTGATCCGATATGGCGAGGAGCTCGGCTCCGAATCGCTGACGGTATGGCTATCCGACGGCTCGTGTTTTCCGGGGCAGCTGAATTTCCGGCAGGCATTCCAACATACGCTGGAGGGCTTGCGCGAGATCTATGCCGCGCTGCCGGATAACTGGAAACTGTTCGTCGAATACAAGGCCTACGAACCGAATTTCTATTCCACCACGGTGGGTGACTGGGGACAGTCATTGCTATACGTATCCAAGCTGGGACCGAAGGCCTTTACGCTCGTCGATCTGGGCCATCATCTTCCGAATGCCAATATCGAGCAGATCGTCTCGCTGCTCCTTATGGAGGGTAAGCTCGGCGGTTTCCATTTCAACGACTCCAAATACGGAGACGACGACCTGACGGTGGGCAGCATCAAGCCGTATCAGCTGTTCCTGATCTTTAACGAGCTGGTTGAAGGTATGGATGCCCGTGGAATGGACCATGCCCGTGATCTCGGTTGGATGATCGATGCATCGCATAACGTGAAGGACCCTCTGGAGGACCTGCTCCAGTCGGTGGAGGCGATCATGATCACTTATGCGCAATCGTTGCTCGTCGACAGAACGCGGCTCGTGGCTGCGCAGCAGGCTAACGATACCGTAGCGGCGCAGGAGATCCTGCAGAACGCTTTCCGTACCGATGTCCGGGCGCTCGTGGCGGAGGCAAGGCTTCGTGCGGGCGGGGCGCTCGACCCGCTTGCGCTGTATCGCAGCGGCAAGACACGTGAACAGTTGACCAAAGAAAGAGGCGCGGGTACCGTTGCCACCGGCTTATAGCTATGCAGAACGTCATTGCCATTTTTGACGTAGGAAAAACCAATAAAAAACTCTTCCTTTTCGACGAACAATACCGGATCGTATGGGAGCGATCGGAGGTCTGTGCCGAGACTACCGATGAAGACGGAGATCCATGTGAAGATGTCCTACTGCTCACCGGTTGGGTGAGGCGTTCACTCGCGCATGTCGCGGCGCTCCCCGACTTTCGCATTAAAGCGGTAAATTTCTCCGCGTACGGCGCCAGCCTGGTACATATTGGATTTGACGAGACACCGGCGGCGCCATTGTATAACTATCTAAAACCTTATCCGGACGAGCTGAAGCGAAAATTCTACGGCACCTATGGCGGGGAGGTTACGTTTTCAATGCTGACGGCGTCACCTGTCCTGGGCAGTCTCAATTCGGGGATGCTGCTGTACCGGATAAAGGAACGGCGACCGGAACTTTTCGAAGCGATCAAGGTTTCCCTGCATTTGCCGCAGTATATCGCTTACCTGGTCACGGGTATGCCCTGTTCGGATATTACGAGCATCGGCTGTCATACGAACCTATGGAATTTTGCCCAGCAACATTATCATGAATGGGTCTATCGGGAGGGGGTGATCGATAAATTGGCCCCGATACTTCCGTCCACGAGTGTGCTGCCGTTGGCCGGCGCAGTTGCATTCCCGCCCGGGTCCCTGGCGCAACCCACAGCTAATATCCCGCTGGCGGGCATCGGCCTTCATGACAGTTCGGCGGCGCTGATCCCGTACCTCCAGAGTTTCCGTGACCCGTTTGTGCTCATCTCCACCGGCACCTGGTGTATCACGCTGAATCCCTTCAACGATGCGCCGCTAACGGTAGCCGAGCTGCAAAAGGATTGCCTTTGTTACATGAGCTACCAGGGCAGGCCGGTGAAGGCCTCGCGGCTTTTTGCCGGCGCCGAACATGAACGGCGGGTGCGACAGCTGGCGGATCGGTTCCAAAAGGATCCCGCCTACGCGGCGACGGTACGATACGATGCGGATTGCGTGGACGTACTCAGGACGCGGGGGACAATGGATTTCGACAGTTTCGAACAAGCCTATCACCGCCTAATGATGGATATTATGGAACAGCAGGTGATCTCTACACAACTGGTGTTGCGTGACACGGGTGTGCGGCGTATCTTTGTCGACGGAGGTTTTGGAAAGAACCAGCTGTACATGCATCTGCTGGCGGACGCTTTCCCGGATACCGAGGTCTTTGCGGCCTCCATCCCGCAGGCTACGGCCATGGGCGCGGCTCTCGCCATACACGAGCACTGGAACAGCCATTTCCCGCCGGCGGACATTATCGAACTAAAATATTACCGATAGGATGCGTGTTGGATTATTCATACCCTGTTATATCGATCAATTCTATCCGCAGGTAGGTGTTGCCACGCTACAGCTGCTGGAAAAGCTGGGTTGCGAAGTGGTGTATCCGCCCGACCAGACCTGTTGCGGTCAGCCCATGGCCAATTCCGGGTTCGGCCATCTGACGCATGGCTGCAACGATCTCTTCATCAAAAATTTTTCCGGATTCGATTACATCGTCGCGCCGTCGGGCAGCTGTGTGCTGCATATCAAGGAGCACTTGCATGGGGAGGGGGACGCATCCGCAAAACAGGCGGCCGGCGGGGCGGGGAGCAAGCATCCCGATGGAGGGGAGCATCCCGATGGAGGGGCCGACATCGCCGGGAAAATATTCGAGCTGGTCGAGTTTTTGACGGACATTTTGAAAATCGAGCGTCTCGACGCCGCTTTTCCTCATAAAGTGGGATTGCACCAAAGCTGTCACGGTCAACGCGGTCTGCATCTGGCGCAGATGAGCGAGTTGATGGCGCCTCCGTTCTCGAAGCCGGAGCGGCTCCTGAGCATGGTGAAGGGACTCGAGCTGACGGGGCTGGATCGCTTGGACGAGTGCTGCGGTTTTGGCGGAACCTTTTGTGTGACGGAAGAGGCCGTTTCAGTAAAGATGGGAAAGGACAGGGTTGCCGATCATATCAAGCATGGCGCAGAGTTTATCACGGCATGCGATATGAGCTGCCTGATGCATATGGAAGGCATCCTCAGGAGGCACAAGAGCACGGCCAGGGTAAAACATATCGCCGAAATTCTAAATAGTCAATGAGACCGCATAACAATCATACCGATCATGCCGCGCTGGCGGCGATCTTCAACAGGGACGAACCGCGGGTGGACTGGCATGACCAGACGCTGTGGTGGGTGCGCCGGAAAAGGGATGTCGCTGCATCCAAAGTTCCCGAGTGGGAACAGCTGCGCGAGGCCGCGTCGCGGATCAAGGACAATGTGCTGTCGCATCTAAGCGGGTATCTCGCGCAATTCGAGGAGGCGGCCATGCGCAATGGCGTGAAGGTGCATTGGGCGGCAGACGCCGCCGAGCATAACGCCATCGTGTATTCGATCCTGCAGCGGCACCGGGTGGACCGGATGGTCAAGAGCAAGTCGATGCTGACGGAGGAATGCGGGCTCAATGAATTCTTACATGAAAAGGGAATTGACGTAGTCGACACCGACCTGGGCGAGCGTGTCGTCCAGCTGGCAGGCGAGCCGCCGAGTCATATCGTCCTCCCCTGCATCCATAAGAAAAAGGAAGAGATCGGCGAGATCTTCCACGAGCACTTGGGTACGCCCAGTGGCAACGCCGATCCGAAATTCCTGACGCATGCGGCCCGGCTGCATCTCCGCGAGAAATTCCTGACGCGACGGGTGGCCCTGACCGGTATCAACTTCGCCGTGGCGGAAACGGGTGAGTTCGTCGTATGCACTAACGAAGGCAACGCAGACATGGGCGCACACCTGGCGGATGTGCATATCGCCTGTATGGGCATCGAGAAGCTGGTCCCGGAACGACGGCACCTGGGTGTTTTTCTGCGCCTGCTGACGCGCAGCGCAACGGGGCAGCCGATCACCACCTATTCGAGTCACTTCAGAAGGCCCCGGCCGGGGCAGGAGATGCATGTGGTGCTCGTGGACAATGGCCGGAGCGTTCACCTGGGTCGTCCCGATTTCCGAAATTCGCTGAAATGTATCCGTTGCGCCGCTTGTTTTAATACCTGTCCGGTCTACCGGCGCAGCGGCGGGCACAGCTATCATACCGCAGTGGGGGGCCCCATCGGGTCCATCCTGTCGCCAAATTTCGATAGGGAAAAGAATGCGGACCTGCCTTTCGCCTCGACATTGTGCGGTTCCTGCTCGAACGTATGTCCGGTGAAGATCGACATTCACCAGCAGCTGTATAAATGGAGACAGGTGATCGTCCGGGAAGGGTATGCACCGGTGGTCAAGAAGGCGGCCATGCAGACGATGAACTGGGTATTGTCTAACCCGGGCCTGTATCATGCCGCCGGGAAGACAGGGCGATGGTTCCTGCTTCATGTGCCGTTTGCAGTCAACAACGGGCTCAATGCCTGGTATCGGCAGCGTGAAATGCCCGAGCCGCCGAAACAATCTTTCGGGGAATGGTATAAAAAGAATAAGCATGAGTAGTCGCGAAGCAATATTGGACCGGATCCGCGGCAACCAGCCCGAACACCGCGAATTGCCGGTTGCGCCAGAGGGTGGCATGGCCGGGGCGGATACGATCAGCCAATTCGTATCGGCGCTGGAAGGGATCGGCGGGGCAGTGTATATCATTCCCGGGCCCGATCACATTGCGTCCATCGTGCGGGGACGCTACCCGGAGGCCCGCCGCATCATCGCGGGTATCCCCCAGCTGGCGGCCCTTGGCGAAAACCCGGCGACTGTCGCCGATCCGCATACGCTGGAGGATGTCGACCTGGCCATCCTTCCCGCCCATTTCGGCGTGGCGGAGAACGGGGCCTGCTGGATCTCGGAAAAGCAGATGATCGAACGGGCGCTGCCTTTCATTACGCAGCACCTGGCGCTGGTACTTCCGGCGGATGCGATCGTCCCGGACATGCATGCGGCCTATGAACGGATCGCGGCATTGGATTCGGTCGAGCCATACGGGTTTGCCACTTTCATCGCCGGGCCTTCCAAAACGGCCGATATCGAGCAATCGCTGGTATTGGGCGCGCACGGGCCGGCGAGCCTGACGGTATTTCTGCTGGACGAGCGGTTGCCGGAGGCGGGATATTTTTAGCGCCCCGCCGGCAGCCGGCGGGGCGCAAGACCGTTGCTGCGGCCGTGGGCAGGACCGCAGAAAGGCGAAGCATCTGCGCCGAAAGACGTATCTTAGACCCTTGCATGAAGCATCCTGATATATTCGATTGGATCCGGGTCGACGAATATGCGGCTACCCCCAAGTATCTGCAGCTGACGAACGCGATCCTCAAGGCCATCGAGACCGGCAAGATCAGGAAGAACGACCTGATGCCGTCGATCAACGAGCTGAGCTATGAGCTCGAGATCTCGCGCGATACGGCTGAAAAAGGGTACAAATACCTGAAGAAGATGGGCGTGCTGGGCTCGGTGCCGGGCAAGGGTTATTTTATCCAGAACACCGATTTTCACCAGACGTTGAAGATATTCCTGTTGTTCAACAAGCTCAGCGCCCACAAGAAGATCCTATATGACGCGCTGATCGCGTCGCTGGGGGAATATGCAGTCGTCGATTTTTACATCTACAACAACGAATTCGGTCTTTTCCGGAAGCTGCTCAGCGATCGGAAGGAAGATTATTCGCACTATGTCATCATCCCTCATTTTCTCGAAGGCGGGGAAAGGGCGCATGACATCATCAACAGTCTGCCCAAGGACAAGCTGCTGTTGCTCGACAAGAAGATACCGGGCATCACGGGCGAATATGCGGCGGTCTATCAGAACTTCGGTCAGGATATCTATTCCGCGCTGGAAAAAGCACGCGAGCAGCTGGGGAAATATCACACAATCAAGATCATCTTTCCCAGCCATACCTATCAGCCGGTGGAGATCCTGCAGGGCTGCAGCCGTTTCTGCCAGGAATATGCCTTTACCTATAAGGTGGTCCATTCGATAGCCGAAGAGCCGATCGGGGAGGGGGAGGTCTATATCAATCTCATGGAAGAGGACCTGGTCGTGCTGATCGAGCGCATCATTTCGCTGCGGCTGGCAGTAGGGAAAGAGGTCGGGGTCATTTCCTATAATGAGACGCCAATGAAAAAGATCATTCTCAACGGCATCACGACGATCTCGACGGATTTCCGCGAAATGGGGATCATGGCCGCACGGCAGATCCTCGAAAATACGCATCACCAGGAAGAGGTGCCGTTCTATCTCACGTTGCGGAATTCGCTGTGAGGCTGTGGTAGGATGAGTGCGGAACTCGCTGTGAGGCTGCGTGCGGTCGTCCATCACTCCCCCGGATACTTCACTCCTATCTGCCGGCGTATCTCATCCATTGTCCTGCTCATCAGCAGGCTGAACGCATGGCGCAGCGAGGGGTTTTCGATCAGCCCCTGTTCCATACAACTCATCGCCTCCCTTATCTGGTATTCGAAACCATTGACCATCGGTTCCAGTTGAACGGTCTGAGCAGGCTCGCCTGTACGGTTCCATTCAAAATGATCATTGCGGTACCATGGCCCCGGGACACGGATCATGCCTTCGGTACCGGCGATCTCCGCGGTCAGCGAGGTCTGGCAGGCCAGGGTGCTGCTCACCACGGCTGTTGCTCCGTCCCTGTATTCGAGAATGGCATGGCAGGTTTCATCGCTGCCCGTTGGCGACAGCGTTCCCGCCGCCGTGATACCGTCTGGTTCGCCGAGCAATTGCAGACAGAGGTACAATGGATAGATGCCGATATCGAGCAAGGAGCCGCCGCCCAGCCGGAGATCGTAGAGCCGGCTCGTTTCATTGAATGGCGCGGGGAAGCCGAAGTCCGCACGGACATAGCGTACCTTCCCGATGCGGCCGGAGTCTGCCAGCGTGATGATTTCGCGCATAATGGGGAGGAACCGGGTCCACATCGCTTCCATCAGGAAGGCATGGTGCTTGCGGGAAGCTTCGATCATGGCGCTGACCTGGACGGCGGACAATGCCATGGGTTTTTCGCAAAGCACGGCTTTGCCGCGTTGCAGGCAAAGCAGGCTATGTTCGGCGTGAAAACCATGCGGGGTGGCAATATAGACCGCGTCGAGGCCGGGATCCGCCGCGAGGTGTTCATAGCTCAAGAAAGTCCTTGCCGCGCCGTGCTCCCGCGCGAAGGCTTCGGCCCTGGCGGCGTCACGCGAGGCAATGGCGCCCAGGCTCGCCCCTTCCACCATGGTGAGTGCGCGGGCGAATTTATTAGCGATCTTTCCCGGGCCGATGATTCCCCAAACGGTTGGTTTCATTAGCGCAATGTAGGCTATCTTCGCGAATCGTATGCATGGAGTCACGCTGTTTTTGGTGTTGCTTGCGACCGGGATTCCCGGCGGGGCGCAAACGCGATATACCGTCAGCGGAACGGTGCGGGATCAAAAGACCGGCGAGGTCCTCATCGGCGCCTCGGTCAGTCTATTGGATGTTCCGCGGTCGGGGATCGCCAGCAATGCCTATGGTTTCTATTCCATCACCGCCCCCGCCGGCAAATATTCCCTTCTCGTCAGCTTTGCAGGCTATGCTGCCGACACTTTGCCGCTGCAGCTGGATCATAACATCGATCTGCGGGTGGACCTCGCGGTGGCCGGCGATCAACTGGCCGAAGTAGTGGTCAGCGCTCAAAAAAGGAACGAGAACGTGACCAGGGCATTGATGGGCGTCCAGAAACTGACCACACGCGAGATCCGCGATATCCCCGTGCTGTTCGGGGAAAAAGACGTCCTCAAGACGATCCAGCTGCTGCCGGGTATTCAATTTGCCGGCGATGGCAACAGCGGTTTCTACGTCCGCGGCGGCGGCGCCGATCAGAACCTTATCCTGCTGGATGAAGCGACCGTGTACAACCCTTCTCATTTGCTGGGGTTCTTTTCCACGTTCAATTCCGACGCGATCAAGGATATCACCGTCTACAAAGGCGGCATGCCGGCGGAATACGGGGGCCGTCTATCCTCGGTCGTCGATATCCGCATGAATGACGGCAATAACAAAGAGGTTCATTTCGGCGGAGGCATAGGGCTCATCTCCACCCGTCTCAATGCGGAAGGACCGATCGTAAAGGACCGCGGCTCGTTTTCCATCAGCGGCCGGCGTACCTATGGCGATCTGTTCCTGAAACTGTCCTCCGACTCGTCGGTTAATGACAACACCGTCTACTTCTATGACCTGAATGTAAAGGGCAACTACCGGATAGACGACAGGAACAGGGTCTATCTCTCCGGTTATTTCGGTCGCGATTACCTGGCATTCGCCCATACGTTCGGCATCGACTATGGGAATGCCACCGGTACCGCCCGCTGGAACCATGTCTTCAACAGCCGGCTTTTCTCGAATACGTCGCTCATCTACACCAAATACAGCTACAAGATCAGGATCACCAACGCCAACAACGATATCGGATTTACCTCGAATATCCGCGACGTCGATCTGAAGGAAGATCTCCAGTATTATGTCAATGCGGAGAATAAGATCGATTTCGGTCTCAGCGCGATCCATCATACGATCGCTCCGGGCATCATCTCGGCGTCCGCCAGCTCGAGCTTCAACTCGCTGGCGCTGCAAAACAAGTACAGTCTCGAGAATGCGGCCTATGTTTCGCACGAATGGTCGCCATCGGACCGGTGGCATCTCGATTATGGGCTCCGGCTCGGCTCGTTCATCGTCCTGGGACCAGGCACCTTCTATACCTATGACTCCGCCGGGAATGCGAAAGACTCGGCACGATATGGCCCCGGCGGCATCGTTACGCATTATATGTACCCGGAACCGCGGATCTCCATGAGCCTGGAGCTGAATGAGTCCAGCTCGTTGAAGCTATCCTATAACCGCAATACGCAGGTCCTGCATCTGCTGTCCAACTCCACCTCCTCCAATCCAACGGATCTCTGGATACCGAGCAGCAATATCGTAAAGCCCGAGATCGCCGACCAGGAGTCGATCGGCTATTTCCGGAACTTCCATGACGACCGGTATGAATTCTCGGTCGAAGCCTACTACAAATCGATGCAGAACCAGATCGATTACAAGAACGGCGCGGAGTTGATCGCCAATGCGAATGTCGAATCGCAGCTGCTATTCGGGAAGGGAAGAGCGTATGGTCTCGAGCTCTTTTTGAAAAAGAAGATGGGGAAATTCACCGGATGGATCAGCTATACCCTGTCCCGTACCGAGCTGAGGATCGATGGGATCAACCAGAACAACTGGTACCCGGCCAAACAGGACCGGACGCACGATATTTCGCTGGTCGGTATCTACCAGGCGGGTCCCCGATGGACCCTTTCCGCCACCTGGGTGTATTACACCGGCAACGCCGTCACCTTTCCCAATGGGAAATACGAGGTCGGTGGACTGACCGCGTTCTATTATACCGAGCGCAATGCCTACCGCATGCCGGCTTATCACCGGATGGACGTGGCGGCGACGCTGCAGGGGAAAAAAAGGAAGAAGTTCGGGAGCAGCTGGACATTTTCAGTCTTCAATCTTTATGGAAGGGAGAACGCCTACAGCATCATCTTCCAGAACGACCCCGCCGATCCGTCGAAGACCCAGGCCGTGCAGTATGCTTTGTTCCGGTTCGTGCCTTCCGTAACCTACAACTTTAAATTCTGATGAAAAAGCCAATTCGCCTTATCCGTTTCCTGCTGCCGTTCGTGCTATTTATAGCGGCCTGTAAGAAAGTAATCCAGGTAGATCTCAAAAGCGCAGCGCCGCAGCTCGTCATCGAAGGTGAAGTCACCAACGGCCCGGCGCCCTATTATGTACGGATCAGCAGGACCGTCGATTTTTCGGCCCCCAACGATTATCCGCCGGTGACGAATGCATTCGTGCGGCTGACCGACACGACCAACGGGATCAGCGATTCGATGGTGCAAGTGGACCACGGATTGTATAAGTCGCTTGAGGTAGGCGGCGTTCCGCATCATACCTATCTGCTGCAGGTGGACATGGACGGGAAAGAATATACCGCCTTTTCGACGATGCCGGGGATCGTCCGTCTCGACTCGGTGACCTTCACGCAAAACATCGGCGTCGACAATAAAACGGAGATCAATGCGGTTGCGGGATTCCAGGATCCGAAGGGGGCAGGCAATTACTACCAGTTCATCGAAGTGGTAAACGGCCGGCAGATACCCGATATCTTCGTTTTCGAGGACAGGCTTTCGGACGGGAAGTATATCAGCTATCCGCTGTATAACGATAGTGCTTACCTGCAGCCGGGCGATACCCTGACAATGACGATGAACTGTATCGACAAGAAGAGCTACAATTACTTTTTTACGCTGATGAGCGTGGCGGGGAGCAATAATTTTCAGTCGGCGACGCCGACCAACCCCGTGAACAATATCTCGGGCGGCGCGCTGGGCTATTTCAGCGCGCATACGACACAAGAGGCAAGCATCAGGGTGTACTGACCGCGGGCTGGTGCCGGTGCGGCTCCTATCGCGGCGTGAGTGTACTAAGGCTGGTAGCTTTTGATCTTGTTGTAAAGCGTCTTTCGGTCGATCTTGAGGATCTCCGCCGCGCGCGATTTGTTGTAATTCACCTGCTTGAGGACGTTCATGATCGTATCGTACTCGGCCTGGGCCGCAGCGTTCTTCAGATCGGTGTCCTTATGCGCGATGGGATGATGCGGCGCCGGTACTATGGGTGCATCGGCTTGCGCCGGTATGAAATTTTGCGAATAGCCATTGACATCCACGATCTCGGCAGGCAGCACACGGGGATTTACGCGGCCCGAGGAGGTCAGCAGCGCGGCGCGGCGAATGACGTTCTTGAATTCACGGAGATTGCCCGGCCAGGGATAGTTGAGGAAGATCTGCGTGACCTCGGGATCGAAACCTTCTACGTCCTTATTCAGCTCGCCATTCGCTTTGGAAAGGAAGAATTCCGCGAACAGCGGGATGTCTTCTTTACGGTGACGCAGGGCCGGAAGCACAATCGAGAATTCATTGAAACGGTGGAAGAGGTCTTCGCGGAACCTGCCTTTCCGGTATGCTTCCTGGAGGTTCTCGTTGGAGGCGACGATGATGCGTACGTCGGTCTCCATTTCCTTAACGCCGCCTACGCGTTTGAACTTCCGTTCCTGGATGACGCGCAGCAGGGCCGCCTGTATCTCGTAGGAGAGATTGGCTACTTCGTCGAGGAAGAGCGTGCCCCCGTTGGCCAGCTCGAAATGACCTTCCTTATCACCGAGCGCACCGGTGAAGGCGCCCTTGACATGACCGAATAGCTCGCTGCCCGCCAGTTCCTTCGACAAGGTGCCGCAATCCATTGCTACGAACGGCTTGTCTTTCCTGGCGCTATTTTGATGGATGGTCCTCGCGATGACTTCTTTTCCTGTGCCGCTCTCGCCATAGAGGATGATACTGTAATTGGTAGGCGCTACCAGTTCGATCTGGCGATAGAGCTCTTTGGTGGCAGGGGATTGACCTACCAGGAAATCATCGTCCGACGGAATGTTCTTCCCCGGTCTGCGAACGGCCTGCGGTGCCGTTGGTTTCGGCGATTCGCCGCCGGCCTCCGACTGTTGCAGCGCGCGGCCGATGACATTCAATACTTCCTCGGGGATCAGCGGCTTGGTGATATAATCGAAAGCGCCCGCCTTGATCACATCCACGGCGGTCTTGATATCCGAATATCCGGTAATGATAATGACGATTGCATAAGGATCGATATTCTTGATCTCCCGTAGTACTTCCCTCCCTTCTTTGTCTCCCAGGCGGAAATCACACAGGACGATGTCGAATTTGGATTCTTTGAATTTTGCGATGCCTTTGCCTCCGCTGTGGCTTGCCTCCGTCTCATATCCTTTTTTTTGCAGGAAACGGCCCAGCAGATTGCACATATCCATATCGTCATCAATGATCAGGATTCGCTTCATAAAATTGTAGAATCGGGTTTTCGATAAAATTAAAGGAAAAACATAAAATAGGAACAGTCAGCCAATTACCTCATGTCCTATCCTAAAGTCTTGCCAAACTTAGTTACCCTGAGAAACTTGAGTTTGGCACGCTGTTGGGGAGAAAATTCCCCAATGTGGGAAAGCATGCCTATCGTAATATAAGGAATTTTCGCCAGAATTGCATATTGCAGGCGGCTCAAGGCAATATTAAAGCCAGTGCGGGTTGAAAATTTCATGGCAATAAAATTGTAACTAATCAGTTAGATAAATTGTGGGGTTTCTAAAATTTGAGGTTTAGCGGAAACATTAATTATGAGTGATTCTAATAATAAAGTACTTATCGTAGACGATGAATTGGATATTTGTTATTTGCTAAGCGGCATGCTAAAACAGCGAAATTTTCTCACCGGCTTCGTGAATACGCTCAACGATGCGGTCAATGCGCTACAAACGGATACTCCTACCTTGTTATTCCTCGATAATCACCTTCCAGACGGTTTCGGACTGGACTTCATTCCCTATATAAAGAAGAATTACCCGGAAGTCAAAGTGATCATGATCACGGCGCATGACGGTGCTGCGGACCGGAAAAAGGCCTATGATGGCGGCGTCGATCTTTTCGTGGCCAAACCGTTGAATCGCAAGCTGATCAATGATGCCATCGACAAGTTGTACAGCAACTGTGCAACAATGATCTTGCAGGACAATTAGCCAATAATTTACAATCCGCCGGCAAAGGCATGTAGCAAAAATTGCCCAATCTTTCTCCATTTTTCCCCCACCCGACTTGCTTTTGCATGTTATCGCGGGGCCCGGAACAGCCCGATTTACTTTTCGCTGTCGTCCGCTGAGCTCAGGCCAGATCGAGATGGATGGTAGCTGAGTTCAGGCCAGGTCGAGATGGATC
>Ga0134125_10003887_pt1 | contig 17144 bp, 16 predicted proteins | sample KB31751_FD_96464 | JGI IMG/M metagenome (GOLD analysis project Ga0134125, IMG submission 96464) | Terrestrial soil microbial communities with excess Nitrogen fertilizer from Kellogg Biological Station, Michigan, USA - KB3-175-1 | ecosystem: Environmental > Terrestrial > Soil > Unclassified ...
CCGGTCATTGCGCACGACCTTCCGGAAGAGCACTTAACCGTCTTTCTGATTCCAATAAGCCGTTGGTCGGATGGGTCGCTTGCCGCCAGAGGTAGGACCTCGTGAAGCTTCTCCTCACTTCCGCCGGCATCAAGAACCCGAGCATCCACAATGCCCTGGTCGACCTGCTCGGTAAGCCCATCGCCGAGTCCAGCGCCCTCTGCATTCCTACCGCGGCCTACGGGCTACCGCAGGGCGGGCCTGCTGCGACATGGCGATTCATCGCGGGACGCGCCAAGACGCCAATGTGCGAGTTGGGTTGGAAGTCCTTGGGAGTCCTCGAGCTCACTGCGCTGCCCAGCATCGCTCGAGACCATTGGGTCTGCATGCTCCAAGAGACCGACGCGCTGCTGGTCAACGGCGGCGATGCCCTATACCTGTGCCACTGGATGCGGCTGTCCGGGTTGGCGGAACTCTTGGAGTCGCTGAGCGAGACGGTCTGGGTTGGCCTGAGCGCTGGCAGCATGGTGCTGACGCCGAACATTGGGGAAGACTTCGTCACCTGGAAGCCACCGACCGGTGGTGACGGCGCGCTGGGCATCGTCGATTTTTCGATTTTTCCGCACGTCGATAACGAGCGCATGCCAGAGAATTCCATGGCCAATGCAGAACGATGGGCGGCCCGGATGCCGCATCCAGCGTACGCGATCGATGACGAGACCGCCATTAGAGTGGTGGACGGCGCCGTCGACGTCGTCTCCGAGGGTCACTGGAAGCTCTTCAGCCCTGACACCGGTCAGGCGCCCGACGAATAGTGCGTTAGCCGCCGACGCCGGTTGTTACGCGGCTCAGCACGAGCCAGAAGACCGCGGACATGGCCGCCGCAGCCGGAATGGTCAGGACCCAGGCCCACACGATGCGGCCCGCTACACCCCACCTGACGGCCGACAGCCGCTGGGTCGCGCCCACTCCGACGATCGATCCAGTGATCGTGTGCGTTGTGCTCACGGGAATGCCGAACCGCGTGGCGAGCAGAATGCTGAGCGCGCCGCCGGTTTCGGCGCAGAATCCGCCGACCGGCCGCAACCGCGTGATGCGCGACCCCATCGTGTGCACGATGCGCCATCCGCCTAACGCAGTCCCCAGCGCGATGGCGGTGTACGCGGCGGTCTCCACCCAGTGCGGGATGGTGTTGCCGTTCGTGATGTACAGGTGATGCAACATGCCCGGCTCGTGCGCGAAGAATGCCTGCGTGGAGACGAGCAGACCCACGATGATGCCCATCGTCTTCTGTGCGTCATTCGCACCGTGTGACAGCGAGAAAAACGCGGAGCTGGCCAATTGCGCGACGCGAAAGATCCGATCCACGCGGCCCGGCGGCGTGCGGCTGAAGATCCAGTACACCGCCACCATCAGCACGAATCCGAGGATCATCCCGATAATCGGCGACAGCACGATGAACACCAGCGTCTTGGTCCACCCGGCCGGGATGATCGCCGAGAACCCGACCTTCGCGACGGCTGCTCCGCCGTAGCCGCCGATGAGCGCATGCGATGAGCTGGATGGCAACCCAAAGGACCAGGTGATGATGTTCCACGCGATCGCGCCGAGCAGCGCGCCGAGGATCACGTTGGGATCGACGACAGAGATCTGGATCATGCCCTGCCCCATCGTCCGCGCGACAGCCGTCCCAACGGTGAAAGCAGCAGCAAAGTTGAAGGCTGCCGCCCACAATACCGCGGGTAGCGGCTTGAGCACGCGCGTGCCGACGACCGTGGCGATGGAGTTCGCCGAGTCGTGGAAGCCGTTGCTGAAGTCGAACAGAAACGCGATCGCGATGATCGCCAGGACGTAAGTGACCACCGATCAGGCGTGTTTGAGAGCGATGCTCTCGAGGACGTTGGAGACGTCCTCGCACTGATCGAGCGCGCGCTCGAGCGTGTCGTACAGCTCCTTCCACTTGATCACCTCGAGCGGATCGGGCTTGCCGCGGAACAGCTCACCCACCGCCTCGTGGTAGAGCGCGTCCCCTTCTTCCTCGCGCATCTTGATCTCGCGCCCCTTTTCGACGACGAAGCGCACGTCCTTCATGTGCGCCACAGCGGCCTCGATCGCGTCGGTTGCGCGAATGAGCACATGGCAAATTTTCTTGGCCGCTTCGTGCACGTCCGTCACGTGGAACATGGCCGCGCGCCGCGCGGTGCCGTCCACGAGGTCCACCACGTTGTCCAACCGCGACGCCAGCAGGTGGATGTCCTCACGGTCGAACGGCGTCACGAACGTTTGGTCGATCCGCGCGATGATGTCGTGCGTGATCGTGTCGGCTTCGTGCTCCACGAGCTTGATGGCCGACACGAAGTGATCCATACGCGAGGGCTCGGCGAACAACCCGGCCAACAGACGTGCCGACGCAGTGAGCCGCTTGGACAACTGTTCGAACATCGCGAAAAACGCGGTGTCTCTCGGAATGAGACGCACGGTACTTGTCGCTCCCGTTAGGCTGATGCGCTGCGAGCGCGCGACGCGCTGCACGCGACGTGACGCTCGGGGTGCTCCACGAGCTCGGCGAGCGGCGTGCGATCCGCGTCCAGACAGCGCACGATCGCGGCTCCACTGGACGTCCCGATGCGCGTCGCACCCGCCGCTACCATGCGGAGGGCGGCACCGCAGTCGCGGATGCCGCCCGACGCTTTCACGCCCGTCGCATCGCCGACGGCGCGACGGATGAGTGACACGGCGTGCGTCGTCGCGCCGCCGGCGGCGTGGCATCCGGTGCTCGTCTTCACGAACGCCGCGCCGGCGTCCCGCGCGATGACGCTGGCCTTCGTGATCTCCGCGTCCGTTAGGACGGCGGTCTCGATGATCACCTTCACCGGTCGTTCGCCCGCGGCGTCGACGACGGCCCTCATGTCTCGCCCGACGTGCACCCAGTCTCCTGATTTGATGTGACCGATCGCGGCTACCATATCGAGCTCGTCAGCGCCCTGGCTCACCGCCAACGCGGTTTCGCGCGCCTTGATCTCGGGCTCGGATGCGCCCAACGGAAACGAGATCACTGTAGCCACCTTGGTTTGCGCACCGCGCAAGCGCGCCCGGCACAGCGGCACCCACACCGGATTGACACACACGGCGACGAACCCGTGCTCGCGCGCCTCGTCGCACAACGAGTCGATAGCATCGCGTGTCGCTTCGGCCTTGAGGAGCGTGTGGTCGATGAGTGCCGCGATGCGCGCGACGGTTGGGACGAGCACGGCTGGTGTTCGACGAAAGCGAGTGACCCGGCCTCAACGACTCGGACGGCGGCGAGGTGAGGCAGAAGTTACACGTCCCGCCGCGGCGCCGGAACCGCCGGCCCGCGGTCAGCCGTAATAGCCGCCGAACACGGATCGGTGGCGACGCACCAACTGAGGGTCGGCGAACAGGTACACGAGCAGAATCCCCGTGAGAAATCCACCGACGTGCGCCCACACGGCGGTCCCTCCCGACACCTGCGGATTCATCTGACTGAGCTCGGGCAGGCCCTCGAGCACCTGGAGCCCGAACCAGTACAGCAGCACGAGCCACGCGCGAATCGGAATGACGAAGATGATGAAGAACATGTTCACGCGCGCTCGTGGGTAGAGCACGAGATACGCGCCCATGATCCCGGATATCGCACCGGACGCGCCGATCGTGGGCACCGGCGACGCAGCATTGATTGCGACGTGTAGTGCAGCGGCCGCCACACCACAAATCAGATAGAAGACGAGGAACCGGCCGGAGCCCATGCTGTCTTCGACGCTCCTGCCAAAGACCCAGAAGAACAGCGAGTTGCCCAGGATGTGTCCCCAGCTCCCGTGCAGGAAAATCGAAAGCAGCGGGGTGAGAATGTTGATTGGCGAGTTGTCGACCGCGCAGACCATCCCGGGGCCAATCGGGACCGCTGTGCCGAGCGGGGCGCGATGCGTGAGCTCGGCCGGTACAAGGCCATAATCGCACACGCTCTTGGCCAGGGCGTATGGGTCGACGCCGGCCTTCTCGACCAGCAGCCAGGCGGCCCACGTTACGGCCAGAATCATGTACGTCATGCGCGGCCGACTGAGCCGTGGCAGGTCGTCGCCGAGTGGGATCATTCAGCTCGCTCCGCCCAAGAGACAAACCACTCGGGAAACTCGCGCCGTTCTTCTGCCAGAGTCGCGCATCACGACGCTCTCAAGCTGTCAATGTGGCGCGATTATCGGGCCCCAAGTTTGCGAGAACCTTGGGCCGGACCTTAGACATAACAATCGAGCGTCACGCTTTCGTGGCGACTCGCGCATCAACGTACATCGAGGAAACTATGGCCGAAAAAGTAATCGGTATCGACTTGGGAACAACGAACTCGGTCGTCGCCGTGATGGAAGGCGGCGATCCCGTGGTCATCCCAAACGCCGAGGGCGGGCGCGTCACGCCGTCTGTGGTCGGGTTCACAAAGGACGGCGAGCGTCTGGTCGGCCAAGTCGCCAAGCGTCAAGCGGTGACCAACCCACAGAACACCGTCTTCTCCATCAAGCGCTTCATGGGACGCAAGATGTCCGAGATCACCGAGGAGATCAAACGCGTTCCGTATAAGGTCGTCGCCGGAGCGAACGACCAGGCCGTGGTCGAGATTCAGGGCAAGCGGTACACGCCGCCCGAAGTCTCCGCGATGATCCTGCAAAAGATGAAGCAGACGGCCGAGGATTACCTGGGACACAAGGTCGAGAAGGCCGTGGTCACGGTGCCGGCGTACTTCAACGACTCGCAGCGCCAGGCCACCAAGGATGCCGGCCGCATCGCGGGTCTCGACGTGCTCCGCATCATCAATGAACCCACGGCCGCGGCGCTCGCATACGGTCTCGACAAGAAGAAGGATGAGAAGGTGGCCGTGTTCGACCTGGGCGGCGGCACGTACGACATCTCGGTGCTCGAGCTGTACGACGTGGAGGGCTCGCGCCAGTTCGAGGTGAAGTCGACCAACGGTGACACGCATCTGGGCGGCGACGACTTCGACCAGCGCGTGATCGACTGGCTCGTGGCGGAATTCAAGCGCGACCAGGGCATCGATCTCTCGAAGGACCCGATGGCGCTCCAGCGGCTCAAGGAAGCCGCCGAGAAGGCGAAGATGGAGCTGTCGTCCACACAGCAGACCGACATCAATTTGCCGTTCATCACGGCGGATCAGTCGGGACCCAAGCACCTCAACTATTCGCTGACGCGCGCGAAGCTCGAGCAGCTGTGCGATGACCTCGTGCAGCGCACGATTCCGCCGATGCAGCAGGCGTTGAAGGATGCCGGGCTCAAGCCCGAGCAGATCGATGAAGTGATTCTCGTCGGCGGCTCGACGCGCATGCCCAAGGTGCAGCAGATCGTCAAGGACTTCTTCAAGAAGGACCCGCACAAGGGCGTGAACCCGGACGAGGTCGTCGCGATCGGCGCGGCGATTCAGGGCGCGGTCCTGACGGGCGAGCAGAAAGACGTGCTGCTGCTCGACGTGACGCCGCTCTCGTTAGGCATCGAGACGTTAGGCGGCGTGACCACCGTGCTCATTCCGCGGAACACGACGATTCCGACCAAGAAGTCGGAAACGTTCTCGACGGCGGAAGACAACCAGACGCAGGTGGAGATCCACGTGCTGCAAGGCGAGCGCGAGCTGGCCGTGTACAACAAGACGATCGGCAAGTTCCAGCTCACCGGCATTCCGCCGGCACCGCGCGGCATGCCGCAGGTCGAGGTGACGTTCGACATCGATGCCAACGGCATCCTGCACGTGACCGCGAAGGACAAGGCCACGGGCAAGGAACAGAAGATTCGCATCGAAGCGTCGAGCGGTCTCTCGGAAAGCGAGATTCAGCGCATGGTGAAGGACGCCGAGTCGCACGCGAGCGAAGACAAGGCGCGTCGCGATGAGATCGACAGCCGGAATCGGCTGGACAGTCTTGCGTACGAAGTCGAGAAGAACTCGAAGGAATGGTCGGACCGTCTCTCCGCGGAGCTCAAGACCAAGCTCGAGAGCGCTGTGGAGCGCGCACGGAAGGCGCTGCGCGGCGAGGACATGAACGAGATCAAGTCGGCGCACGAAGAGCTGACGCGTGCTTACAGCGAGGCCGGTCAATCGTTGTATGCACAGGGACAGCAAGCGCAGGGTGAGACGGCTACCAGCCACGCCGCGCAGGAGAGCGCCGCGGACAATCCGAAGGGGACCGACCGCAAGGATGACGACGTGGTCGAGGCCGACTACGAGATTGTCGAGGAAGACAAGAAATAATGGCGGGGTGGTTGAGCCCGATTTTGGTTTGAGCAGCGAGCGTCGGGCGATGCCCGGCGCTCGTTGCGCTTGACGGCAACGGAAGGGCCTGCAATTGTGACCAACGCGATGTGCGGTGTTCGCTCGAGCCGCAGTTGCGCACCGAGGCATGGCGGGCGCGGGTGCGTGAAACTTGCAGCCTCGCCACGGTGTATCGTGAATACACGCTCTAACATCGGATTGGACGTATGACGCCACATGACTATCGCCGTCCGCGGCTTGGCGCGTTTGGTATCGTTGCCATAGTCGCCATCATAGCATTCGCAGGCGGACTCATTCTCGCCGGCGGGATGAACCTCACGCCCTTCGGCTTTGCACAGCAGCGATCGACGCCGGCGCGGCTGGCTTCGGCAACGGTGTCGCCATCGGCGATGGCCCCAGTCGCGGACCTGAGCAATGGGTTCGTCTCCATCGTCGATCACGTGCGACCCGCCGTGGTTTCGATCACGACCGAGCGACAAGCGCGCGTGCAGCGGATTCCGCAGGGACAGCTGCCACCGGGCATGGAAGATTTCTTCCGGCAGTTCGGACCGCAGCAGTCGCAGCCCGAGGAAGGACTCGGCTCCGGCTTCATCGTGTCGGCTGACGGATACATCCTCACCAACAACCACGTGGTTGCCGACGCGGACAAGCTGAAGGTGAAGCTGTTCGACGGTCACGTGTACAACGCGAAGGTCGTGGGCCGCGATCCGACGACGGACGTCGCGGTGATCAAGATCGACGCGAGCGGGTTGCCTACCGTGACGTTAGGCGACGACGGCAAGGCGCAGGTTGGCCAGTGGGTGCTGGCGATCGGCAATCCGTTGCAGCTCGACTTCACGGTGACAGCGGGCATCATCAGCGCCAAGGGCCGCAGCGGCAGCCTGCGCAATCTCTATAGTTCGCAGTACGCGGTGGTCGACTATATCCAGACGGATGCGGCGATCAATCCCGGCAACTCGGGCGGACCGCTGGTCGACATCAACGGCAGTGTGATCGGCATCAACAGCGCGATCGCGAGCCAGACCGGCTACTACTCCGGCTACGGATTCGCCATTCCGATCACGCTCGCGAAGAGCGTGATGGATGACATCATCAAGTACGGGCACGTACGGCGCGCGGTTCTCGGTGTCTCGATCAACGAAGTGACTCCTGCCACCGCACAGGTTGCGGGGCTCAAGGACATTCACGGCGCCCTCGTGGGCGGGAGGACTCCGGACGGGCCGAGCCCGGCCGCGGACGCCGGCATCAAGGATGGCGACGTGATCATCGCCGTGGACGGCCAGCCGATCGATCACGTAGCGCAGTTGCAGCGGATCATCCGCACGCACGAGCCGGGTCAGACGGTGGACGTGTCGGTGATGCGCTACGGGAAGCAGATGGACTTCAAGGTCAAACTTGCGCAGGCGCCTAACGATCAGCAGGTCGCCAGCAATGACAGCAGTGCAGGCCCCGAGAACGGCGGGACGAGCTACGACAAGTTAGGCATCACCGTGCAGCCTCTGAGCCAGGACGAGGCGACGCGTGTCGGCCTGCCGGCATCGCAGCACGGCCTGGCGGTGACGGACGTGAAGGCGGGGAGTGTCGCGTATCGGCAGCTCTTCCCCGACGCGGACATCATCACGCGGATTCTCTATCCTCATCCGGAGCGTGCGGTGACGTCGACCGCCGACCTCAACGAGGTATTGTCGAAGCTGAAGGACGGCGATGCCATCAGCTTGCTCGTGTTCAACCCGCAGGCGAAGGGCACGCGCGTGGTGAATCTGCAGATCGGGGAGTAAGCTCGATCAGCACGAAAGCAATGAGCGGCCCGGTTGCAGTCGACCGGACCGCTCGTGCATCAAAGGCGGACAAAGCCGGGACACGGCCGGACACGGCCGGACATTCCTGCGGAACACTGTGCCAGTGCTTCGGCCTAGGAGCGGTGGCCGTGTTGGGACGGGTCCGTTAGGTTCGATGCAGTTGCGAGGGTGGCGGAACTGGTAGACGCGCTGGACTTAGGATCCAGTGGAGCAATCCGTGGGGGTTCGAGTCCCCCCCTTCGCATCGCACCACGACGCAAATACTTACGCGATTCTGTCCGTTAGGCGGTTGGATCGGGGGATGGGGGATGTCGTAGTATCTGTCGTAGTCCGCAGTCAATTTCCCCGCCGAGGTGCGGCCGTGAGCAACCCGCTTCGTCCGCCACGCGGCTCTGCGCCAGCGCGCCGATGGCCGCCGAAGAGTCGACAGCCTTCCGAGGTGCACCGAGATGTGTACTCGACTCATGGTTCCCGCTGCGGCGATCCTAGCCGCTTGTGTGAGTCCACCGGCGCCACCGGCGCCGCAGGAGTTCCATGCCGCGTTGACTCCCCAGCGCGCGGTCGCGGCGTCCGGACACGTGCTCGTCGCCGACGGATTTGACATTCAGACGTCGGACGCCGCAGCCGGCATCATCACCGCCAAGCGGCAGCGGTCACCGCATGGGAACGACTCGCTGATCGTGTGCAAGTTCAAGCCGGGTAGCATCGGCTCGAACGCGATGACCACGACCTTGTCGGTTTCCGTCTCCGCTCGGCCGGCGAGCGACGGGAGCGACGTACTGATTAGCGGGCGAGTCCACTCGAGCTACGGCACGACATCGGGCCGGATGATCGGACTCGAGGACAGTGACGCTGACTGCGCGTCGAATGGGTCCGAGGAGCGGCGCATCGCGGCCGCGCTCGCCGCAACAGCGTCACCATAACGATTCAGTGCTTTCTGCGCTGCGGCCAGACTGCTTTGCTGGAATTGCATCCAAACATCGCGCCGAGAAATGCGTTGGCGGAACGTACTGAGTGTCCTCTCCTAACGAATCAACTGATGTCTGTTGTCCGCCAGACCCGAGGTCGAGGTTGAGTGAATCAACAACGACCACATCGCGCGGGCCGCCGCCGATGTCGCTAAGTACAACATCAACGTGACTTGGCAAGAAGCTCCGCACCGTAGATGGGCAGCGAAGGCGGAAATGCCAGGTCGGAGCCTCGCCCGCCTTGCTGGCGATCAGCGTCAATCCCCGCAGCACTCTGCCAAGGCATCGACCAGTTCGACGGTGAGAACCTGTCTCTTGGCTGATCGGTCCAAAACATCTTGCAGCGCGACGGTGAGCCTGCGAGAGAACATGTCCTTCGAGTCCGAGTACCAAAGCGAGTCGAGAGTAGTCCCCGCGTTGTACGTTCGCGCTAACGAATCACGCAGTTCTGTATCTGGATGCGCGCGAGTTGTCAGCGTGGCTTTGGACGAATCGCGTCCATCAGCCGAACGTTCGGGCGTCTGCGCACACGCAGTCGCGATCGTGAGTGAGCCGAGCCAGGCAATCAGTGCTCTCATCATCCTCGGTTTCGGTCCTCAAAGAAGACGTGATATGCGCCGACCGCGGCCAAGATCCAGAGCCACACGCGTCCGGCTCGTATCCAATCGGGCCACTCCGGCCAACGCTTCGCGAGAAATGAGAAGTGCCGATCGCCCAACGTGACGACCCGGTAGATGCCGATAGGAAAAAGGGGATGAGGACGAAGGTTGCGTAGAGCGTAACCGTGGCTGTCTTGGTTGCGGCGTGTTCATCCCTCTGCCCATAAAGAGTGGTTCCAATGCCGTTGATCGTATACATCACCGGCGCGCCACCCACCGGCTTCCAGCCCGACAGTGAAAAGATAGAATGCTCGATCGTGCGAAAGCTGGCCGTTGGCGTCGAGTTGCCGTAATAACGCTCGTCGCTCGCAGTCGCGATGTCGCTTTGTGAGGAATGCGAACTGCTTGCCGCAAACGGGGCAAGTCGGCTTAACGGTTGGCGCCGCTGTCATTGGAATGGGCGGTTAGGCAAGCTCACGCCCGATCGGGGCCACCGATTGCGCGCGCAAGAGCGGCTAACGAGTGGGCCGCAGATCCGGCGCCGCGCTATGGCACCCCGGCTGAATCGTGGACTTATGGTAGCACCTGTCGCAATCCCTCGCCAGAGGACGGCGCCTAACAGGCAGCCTTTCGAGTTGCGTTAGCGCAAGAATTCCGTGCGACGAACGACCCTGCTGTACCCCGAGCACAAAGATCCGAGCGAGCTCGCCCGGCCTGAGCCCTAACTATACCGGTTAGCTCGGCGTGTCGGCCAAGCCTCGCCGGCGGATCCTCGCGCCAATCGAGTTCCCTAACGGCCACGTCTACCTCGTGCGTCCTGTAGACGCCGCGCAGGCTACGAGTTGGCTGGCGAGGCGCCGCGCACACAGGACGAAGCGAAAGTGCCGGAGTTTATCCGGCCGAACCTCCCAGGCATCGACGCTGACACATCGGGCTGCTCAACTTCGATCGGGCGTATCACATCTTCATGCACGCGAAGGGACAGCTGGATCTCGTGTCGAAAAAGAAAGCGCGCAAGTAACGTCACCCTGCCGCCGACGTTTCGCCTGAGTCGGTCGAAGCTGTCAGATCTGCCCTATCGCTTCGCGTAGCGGTCGGACGGCCGGCGCCGTCATCTCGCCGATCGCGTACACCACGCCGTGGACTGATGGCGCATTCATTAGCGCGAGCTCCTCGTTCAGGCGCCGCAGGGCCCGCTCGTCCTCCTCATCACTCGCCGGGTTCCCGAGATGAACGCCGCCCGGTCTGTTGGCACACATGTTGATGATCGGTAGAACGGAGTAGTGCCGCCCATGCACGTAGATCATTTGTGCTTGAGGAATTGATCGATCCGCACCAGATGCGTTTTTGGCGGCCGTAGAGGATCTGCCCTTGGATCACTTCGAGACCCGGCGGGATCCCACCGCCAGCGCTGCGATCGCGGTTGTCCTCCTCGGTCGACGATCCTACCTCGAACTGAAACTTGAGCCGGCGAGTGCGATTCGGCTGGTCGATGAGGCGCGACTCGTCGGCCAGCCTGTGCCGAAGGATTGCGGATATATCAACTAAGTCGATGACGCGCCGCCGCTTAAGGTACTCGTCGAGCCGATCATACTTAATCGCAAAGACCTGTTCGGGAGTCACGGCCGGTCCTCGCGCGTGCGAGAGTGGTAGCGGCTTAGCTGGTCGGGTGCATCGGTGGGATGTACGGCGGACCCGCTTTGAGGTAGCCGGACTCGGCGAACTGCCGCGCGTACTCATCGAGCGTTAGGCGGCGGGACTCGGCGCTTGAACGTGTAGGCGCGCCGGTCGCCGGCGGGGTTCACGAAATAGCGCATATTGACGCCCGGTGCCTCGAGCGGGAGGCGCTTGCGATGGCCGGGTCGTGCCAGCGGCCGACCGAAGCAGGAGTCGTGCACCCGCCAGCGCACGCCGGCCGAGTCGGTGAAGTACGCGTGATCAGCCGCGAGCTTTTCGAGGGACGATGGGGCCACTAGCGGAGGATACCGGCCGGCCACCGGCGAGTCGATGCCGCCGGTCGCAGCGATCACTTAGGCCGCAGCATGAACATTACGCCGGCTTGCCGCCCCGGCTGACCTCGATGCCACCGTCCGGAGTTGCCGTCACCCACCGTTGCGTTAGTCACGACCGGCGGCAGCCGATCAAACAGTAAATCGCGCATCGTGGTCGCCTGCCTTATCTCGTGGGCGACCGCGTCGATGTCCGCGATGTCAACGTCACGGATCGAGCTCGATAGGCCGTGCTTCCCTTTTGTCGTTATCTTCCACCGCGCGAACCTGGTCCCGCCACTTTGCCAGTCAGGTGGAGTGAATGAAATTCGTTTCGCTTGTTGTTCGCGTCCTGGCCTCTCACAAGCTCAGTATCGATCAGCGTCGCGAGCCCCGCATCGGCGATTCGCAGACGCGCGATAGCTCGCTTCATGCTCATGAGTGCTGCGAAGCCCAGATCGGCCGTGACCGCGTGACCGATGCTCTGTTTCGTGTGAAGAAGCGCCCACGTCCAGAATTCGATCCGATGCTCCAATAGTACGGAGGCATCGACCACCGCCGTAGCAGCCGAGGTGGGGGAAAAATGCCAGAGCCCAGGAGGGATCGGGTCAGCAGTGCCGCGCGATGGTGTCGCGCTGGGGCAATAAAGAGGCGCCTAACCCGGTGCGTGTCCCGCGTCTGCCGGTGCCTAACGCTGGCTCTTTGTAACTTGGTCTAACGTGCGACCTTGGCAAACATGGTCGTAAACGAGCTATCGAAGATCATGTTGATCAGAAACTCGCCGGCGTTCATCTGTGGGTCGGCCACAGCGTACCGTGTCGGCCCGATTCGCACCACGTACAGTTGTCGAGATGTTGTCGTGTCAGGAACGCTAAGGTTTAACCCGTACGCGATGGCTGCGCGATTACAAGTCGTGCTGTCGCTCACGGCCGTCACGGAATCGTCCGGTAGTTGGGGCAGACTTAATGATGATCGCTCGCCAATGCTAAATGAATCAACGCCCGATACGATCGTTCTGTAGTCATCCACGAAGTTATCGTAATCAGTGTCGACTGGCTGGCACACTGAAGCAACCTCTCTATTCGCCGCCTTCACGGGACTCGCAATCAGAGCGACTCCGATGGAGAACACGAATAGAAACAAACGCCACGCTGGGCTCATTCTGCGGCCTCGCATGAGGGCCTCCATAAAGACTGCCCGCGGAGTGGATGCACTCATATTACTTGGCATCCAGCTGCGGAGTTGTAGCGCGGTATCGGTACGAACTTCCCCTTGAGTGGGAACCGCATGATGTTATTCTTGTCCATAATTATGCCTTGGGCGCTTGTTGGCACGCCATTATCGTGTACTTCTTGTCTGAGGAAGGACCGATCGTGTGGACTCGGGCTCGGGTCGTAGGTGCCGTTTTCTCGGCCGGGGCATTTAGTTGAAGGGAGCTGTTCATTCTTGCCAAAAGGATGGACATGGACGAAATAGGTGAAGGCACTGCCGGGTAATCCCGCGGGACCTGTCCCAGGCCAGCTGTCGCATGCATCAGTTCCACCCGTTGGATTCATCCAGGGAACCATCCTTCCCGTCGTTGGATCCTGATACACCCAACCTGCTTGCTCCCGCCGGTTCGCCTTGACCGAGTCATTTGGATCTGCATTTCTCCACTCCTGGCCGAGTAATTCGAGTATCGCCTCTCGAGCCGGGCTGTTGTCGAGGACGGAGTCACCGCTCGGGCAGTAAGCATGTATTTCAGTGCTGTCCGTCTCAGAAAAGCCGTTGACGACGGCGTCGGCGTACATGGTGCCGGTCTCCCATATGTTAGACCAGCACGAAGTCACGGTGCCTGGGCACGGCAGGGTCCGGCCGACCAAGCCCCGCGGTACCCATCTCCAGTCACTCATGCTATAGGGGACCGTTTGGCCGTTAAATCGATATGTCGGCGTAGCTGAGACGACCGCTGCGACGCCAGGTCGGCTAACCGTGTCCGGGCTCGAAGACACCACGAGTCCAACACGAATGTAGTGGATGGTGTACGTCTGCTTACCGGTGTACGTGTAGCAGGGAACTGGCAGATTGCCGAGGAGGCATTGGTTGCCGTCTCCGGCGGACGGGCTCCGGTTCGCGAGGGCGGTTCCTGCTACGATGGCAGAGTCCACCCACGTCGCCTTCAGTGTGTCGGGCGTCGGCAGATGGGCGAACGGTTGGTAGATCGCCACCGTCCCATTCGGTCGAGTCACACGGAGTCCGTCGCGGCCCCCGCGAATATCGCCGAGCGGCCCATACACTGAGACGAGACCATCATATCGGCGTGCCGTGTCCAGTCCAGAAAACGTTATTTGGATGAAGGCCGTGTCGGGGAAGCTCTCGAAAAACGAGCTGTCCCAGGTCGCGTGCGGGTTGCTAAACCCGAGTGTCACCGTTGAGTCGGGAGGCGGCAAAACGTCGGTGAGAGGACGACTCAACGGCATGGCTCGCGTGCCAGTGGGCGGTGCATCGGTGCACGCCGCGCCAGCAACCATGAGTGCGCCGATAAAGAGCCATCCGCATTGTAACAACCTGGACTGAACGCGTCCAACTGGACACGTCGTCGACGAAGCTGGCCTCATGTCCACGGCACCGCGCGTTTGAGAGATCGGTTCAAGAGCGTGCGTATTTGGCCATTTATCAATCGCCCTAACGTTAGGCGATGGATACAGGCTGTTAATACCGCGACACGACAGATTGTGCCTCGTTTGCGACACCGTTTATCCGCGTTAGTCTGCGACACAGAAAAAAACCGTTTGAGCAGAAGGGTGAAAAGGTGAGCGGAAGAGGCGCTAACCGGCCGACATACAGCTAGGAACAGCGGAGGCAGATGGACGGACCGAATTCAGGCTAACGCGACGCCGCTGATGCTCGACCGCGCAATGTTCCACACACAACGGCGGCGCTTTGCCACAAGGCGCAGGTGCCATGGTTGGCAAGAGGCCATGCAGCCTCATCCGTACTCGACAGCGTTAGGCGTGTGCCCTAGCGCCGCGGTAAGTCGACTCGTAACGTTGCACCGTGCACGATCTCAAACGTACCATCGTCCAAGTGCGCCTCTCGCCCGGCGAGCGACCTCGAGTGAAGGCCGCGGCGGCGGCCGACAACCGCACCGTCAGCGCGTGGCTTCGGCACCTGGTTCGCCGAGCATTGGACGCAACGGACACTCGGTCGCCGACGAGGCAAGGCCACGCGATCCGAGTCAGAGCCTAACTAACCACGAAACCCAAAATATGCCGCGAATCATGATGCCCGTGGTGCCGGACTACATGAGAGGGCTGGGACGCCGATTAAGCAAACTTGGCCTGAGCTGGGTGGAGCTGGCGCGAGAGACTGCCATTGCACAGACGCAGCTCTCGCGGTGGAAGAACCAGCGGATGCAACCGAGTTGGGAAAACATCGTTAGGCTAGAACAGGGGCTCGACCGTATCAAGAGGCGTCGCGGCCTAACGAAGCGACCCAGCTAGTTGGGCATTCACCAAGACGGGAGCCGAGCATGGATCGATACGAGGAAAGCGGCCGGAGGCTCCAATACGGTGTCATCCAGGACGAAACGGGAGCACTCGCGCGCGGCGACGATCATTATTCGCCCGCGGAGGTGGCGCAGGCCACCGTACACACTCGGCAGGATCTGGTGCTCGTCATCGCTCAGCTACTCGCCATTCGACGCCTATTGCGGTGGCTGGTGCGACTCGCCGGCGTCGGACTCCTGCTCGCGATTTACGCGCTCGTCAGGTGAGGAAGCAGCGCCGTGAAGCGTTGTCGCGGCCGCGCAATAAGATCGGCGCGTACGGCACGCAACGTCGAGCTCTTAACCGCCGTGCTCGGCGCGGTCTGCTATCCGTCAGAGACGCGCACAGTCGCCGTGCATCTGGACACGCATCATCCCGGCTTCGACGTCTTCTCTCGGTCCAATAGGTCGCCGCTTGCTAACGACTTCCGGTCGGCGGCCTTGTCGATAACCGACAGGAAACCTCAAGCCCTGGCCTGGTTCGCCTAACAGCCCTAACGGAGCGCGGTCGGTTTACGAAGGTACCGTTGCCGCGCTCACACTGCTCTTCAGCCTCGTCACCATGGATCCGGTAGTTCTCCAGTGCGGTCATCGGGGCGCTCGCTACGGTTGGCCTCTTCGTCTACGCGGGCGTGCAGACCCATCTACAGGGTAAAGTCGAGAGGGCGCGCCAGCGCGAACGCGCAGAGGATGACGCCAAAGCGGTCGATCAGGCGCTTGCGATCGTGAATGCCGAGGTGTTTCGCCTCTGGTCCATCGCGAGTGAGGCGCAGAGTGCGGATCTCTACAGCCTTTCCCGACAGGGCACGCTCCACCCCGACGACTATCAACCGGCGGATTGGTCGGCGCTCATGGCTGCCTGCGGCCCGCTGGGCTGGGCGACCGCGGCGCTGGCGTCCTACGCCCTCACGTACGCACGCGATACATCGCTTCTCGTCCGAACGCTCATAGCATCGCGAGCTACATCGCAGGGGGCCGATCCGATAGTCGTCCAGATACGACAAAGGAGCAAAGAGGCCGCGGCCCTCCTCGAATATGCCCTCGCTCACTGCCCCCGATCGCGGATCGCTCGTGAATTTGATCCCGACATCCCGACGACGTCGGAAGCCGGCAAGCGGATCTTAGAAGAGCTGAAGCAGCGCGGCCTGGCCCAGGCGCGCTCAATGCCGTTAGGCGACAGCCAGAGTTAGGCGCCGTTGGTCGAGAGCGCCGCATACACCACCTCACGCTCCTGCTGCGTCGCAAGCCCAAAGCGCTCGAGGACGAGCAATACGGTACCTAACGAGGCCGCTAGCCTTGGGTGCCGCATGATGCAGCAAAGCGCCGAGGTTGAGTCGTATTTCGCGCGAATCGCGCTCACGAGGCCCTCGACCGCTTCCGCAAAGCATCCCGTTCGATTAGCGATGAGCGCGAAGAGACTCATCTTCAGGATCATCTTTTCGAAGCCGCTAACCTGGCCTAGGTCGACCGCCCACAGCGGATGCGCACGATCGGCCCCACTGACCGTGAGCCGAGCAATCTTCTAACCCGTTAGCGCGTCAAGCACCGTCCCGCGACAGATCCTACCCGTTTTGCGACATGTCGTGCGGCGATTTCTTGGATTTCCTTGTCACTCGGTGCCAGCTCTGCACCATGAAGCGGAACTTGTCCAAGAGGCGAAATCGGACTTAGGATCCAGTGGAGCAATCCGTGGGGGTTCGAGTCCCCCCTTCGCATTCCAACACGACTAATGCGACCCCTCCGCTATTCCATCAATGTCACATTGGACGGGTGCTGCGATCATCGCGAAGGGATCGCGGACGAAGAACTGCATCGTCACGCGGTCGAGAACATCGCCCAGGCCGATGCCCTCCTCTTTGGCCGAGTGACGTACGAAATGATGGAGGCAGCGTGGCGGCCGCCGGGTCCAACGGTAGGAAGACCTGATTGGATGGAGCCCTTCGCCCGGACTATCGACGCGGCAAAGAAGTACGTGGTGTCGAGCACCCTGGATCGCGTC
>Ga0134125_10003888_pt1 | contig 17144 bp, 17 predicted proteins | sample KB31751_FD_96464 | JGI IMG/M metagenome (GOLD analysis project Ga0134125, IMG submission 96464) | Terrestrial soil microbial communities with excess Nitrogen fertilizer from Kellogg Biological Station, Michigan, USA - KB3-175-1 | ecosystem: Environmental > Terrestrial > Soil > Unclassified ...
AAAGTCCGATCGCAGCAGCGGCGCGACGTGCACCCAGGCACCCGCTGCCAGAATCTCGGCGTCGTCTGGCGTCCAGGGATTACCGAGGTGCTCGACCGTCATGATGCGCACCGAGCCTTCGTAGTGGAACGAGAACGAGGTGGTGTCGCTTCCCTCGAGCGAGACGACGGGCAGTCCGAGAGCCGTCAGCTTGCGGACGTAATCGAAACGCTCTTCCGGTCCGCAGCGGGTGTAGATCGTCGCTCGCGAGCCGAGCCCGCGCCAGGCGCGCGCCGCGTAGTACGGGCCGCCGCCGATCCGCGGCGGGCTGCCGTCAACCCGGTCGCGTGCGAGGTTCCCGACGAGGGCGAGCGGCGGCACGCGGCGAGCCTAGCGTTACGGCGAGAGCGGTCAGCAGAAAGGCGACCGTGAAACTCGGCAGCGAAGCGCCGATCTGGTACGACGGCGTCGGTAGGTGGCCGATCCAGCGGGACCAGAAGCCGAGATCGGCCGGCTGGTACAGCCACTCGTACACGAAGAAGCCGACCAGCCAGGCGACGATGGGCCCGGGACGCACTGCCGGCCCGTCGAAAACGTGCTCCCGGGTGTAATGCGCGCCGGCCAGCAACCAATCCGCGACCAGCACTCCGAGGAGCGGCACGAAGACGGCGCCGAGCAACAGCAGAAACCGTTGGTAGCTCCGCATGTCGATCGCAAGCGCGCCGGCAGTCGCAATCGCGGAAGCGCCGACGATGAGGGCACGCTGGGGAATCTGTGGGAAGAGGTTCTGCGTCGAGACTGCACCCGAGTAGACGTTCGCGAACGCCTCGTCGGTCTCGTCGACGGTGAGCGCCAGCAGTGCGAGCGCTGCTGCAAGACCGCCCCCGGCGATCGCGATCAGCAGCAATTCCGGCCTGCTCGGATCGAGCCCGCGTGACAGCACGAGGATCGAGCCGAACCCGAACTGGAAGAGCGTCGGCAGGAAGTAGCCGATCCCGACCCCGTAGAACGCGCTGCGCCGGTCCCGCGAGAAGCGTGTGTAGTCCGCGACGAGCGGCGCCCAGGACACGGTGACGGCGACGACGGTGTCGACCGCGAGCCAGAAGGACCCCTTGTGGCCGCCTTCGGTCCAGCTCCGGCCGAGGTTGGCGCCGTCGACGATCCACCAGGCGAGGTACACGACGGATGCGAGAACCGCCCAGATCGCGAACTTCCGCACGAAGCGGCGAACGAAGCCCACGGGCCCGAGGAGTGCGAGCACCGCCGCGACGACGCCGAACAGGAGCTTCCACGCCCACACCGCCTTGAAGCCGAAGAGCTTGTCGCAGAGGAGGCCGGCCGCCGTTGCGATCACGATCAGCTCGAAGATCGCCCAGCCCAGGCACTGCAGAATGTTGAGCGCCGTCGGGAGATACGAGCCGCGGCGTCCGAGTGGCGCTCGCTGCAGCACCATGGCCGGCACGCGCGCGTCAGCGCCGATCAGCGCGGCAACGGCGAGCATCAGGTTCCCGATCACGGCCCCTACGAGCGTTGCGGCGAGCGCGTCGCGCAGCGGCAGATCGAAGTAGGCGGGCAGAACGAGCACCAGCAACGAGATGCCGAGGTTCGTCCAGAGCAGCGTCGTGTCCATGAGGCCGAGGACGCGCAGGCGATCCGGAACCGGCTCGATCCCCCACTGTGGTGTGTCCCGCAATGTTCGCTCCCTTCGCTGGTCCTAACCAGATCAGGTTCGACGGGTGTGATCTCAGCGCCGTTCAACGAGCCGCAGCGCACCCCGGCCTCGGTAGGGTACCCGGCTCGATGACCCCGGTTCGAGCCTTCAGCCTCTGCCTCGCGGCCCTTCTCGTCGTCCTCGCCGGCTGCGGCAGTAGCCCCAAGACGGTCACGAAGGCCGAGTACCAGACCGAGATCCAGACGGTCGGCGCCGATCTCACAGCGGCGGGTAGCCAGCTCGGGAAGTCGATCGACATCGCGACGTTCAACGAGTCGGTCGACAACTTCCAGACGCACCTGCGCGACGCCTCGAAGAAGCTCAACGGACTGAGGCCGCCGGCGGACACGCAGGACGTCAACAAGTTGCTGGCCGGGTCCTTCCACGATCTGGCCGACGAGCTCGAGCCGGTGAAGGACGCCCGGCGGGAGAGCATCGTCAAGGCGCGCGCCGCGCTGGCCAAGGTCGGTAAGTCGCAGGCGGTCGAGGACGGCAGGACTGCGATCCAGAAGCTGCAGAAGCTCGGCTACGACACGTCGCAGCTCGGCGCGCTCTAGCTAGACCGGTAGCTCGGGGGCGATGCGCTCCGCGAGCGCTTCGGCGACGGAACGGCCGACTTCATCCGAGTGTTTGATCAAGGCGCCGAAGTCGCGCTCGGTGATGACGAGCACACGGACCGGAGTGGTGGCGGTGACGCTCGCCGTGCGCGGCATCTTGGTCACGAGCGCGATCTCGCCGAAGAAGTCGCCTTCCTTCATCGTGTTGATGCTGCGATCGCCCTTCGTCACGTCGGCCTCGCCCTCGAGCAGGACGAAGAACTCGCGTCCGCGGTCGCCTTCGACTGCCATCACCTTGCCCTGCGGCAGGTCGAGCTCGTCGGCGATGTGCGCCACCTCTTCGAGCCCCTTCTTCGAGAGCTTCGAGAAGAGCGGCACGCGCTTGATCAGCTCGACCTTGCCGTCCTTGCCCAGGTGCATATGGCGACCTTAACTGCCTTCCGAGGGCTTGGCTACGGTGAGCGGATGGATGTCGTTCCGGCCGTTTTCGGGGCTGCGGCCGGCCTCGCGGGCCTGCTGTTGGTCTTCCTCGGGGTGTCGATCTCGGCGTTCCAGTCGTTTGCGGGCGACACGCCGGCTGCAGCCACGGCGGGCTATCGGCGCGCCGGGAGCTGGATCCTCAGCGCCTTTCTGGTTGCGCTCGCCGACGTCGCCGTGGCGTTCGCCTGGTTGCTGTCGCCGCATCGCGCTTTGCGCGACCTCGCCGTGACGCTCTTCGCACTCGTGCTCGCGGCCACGGCGTGGGCCGCGGTCGCTACGACGAGGGTCGTGCTTTGGCGCTGAGCCTCAACAAGCTCAAGCGCCTCGGCGACGCCGGACTCGTGGACCTGTTCGAGACGGACAGGAAGCTCTGGACTGCGATGGCGAAGGACGCCTATGCGTACACGAGCAAGTTCGTGCGCGGATCGGGCAATGAGGTCAGGCCCGACGACGTCGTCCCGACACTGACGCCGGCGCTCGAAGTCTCGGACCGGCTGCGCACGTACCTGGCGGAACGAAAGCTTTCCCAGCAGTACTGGTACGTCTGGTTCGCGGAGCTCGTGGTCGACCGTCTCTGGCCTGATCTACACTGAGCGCATGGCGAGTACGCCGGACGCGGACCGGCAGGCGAGGGAGTTCATCGACCGGATCGTCGAGACCCAGGCGAAGCACGGCTACGGCGTGAAGCTCTCGAAGAAGCGTTACGAGGAAGCGGTCGCCCGCGTGGCCGCGGGCTTCCGAGGCTTAACGGACGCGTCGAAGGGCCGCGCCGCCTAGCGACGAGTCCCGAACAGCCGGGGTTAGACCCCGGCTGTTCGAAGCATGTCTCGCTGGCCGTTGGCTAGGGCGTCGCCGTCCAATTCTGCGGGACGATCTGCCCCTGGAACGCAAAGACGTCGCGGCTCGAGGGGTCGACCAGCGCCTTCAGCCACTGGACGTCGTTCGTGTTCCCCGCCGGTGTCTGGTTGTCGCCGAACGTTTCGACCCGCGTGAAGTTCTGGATCCGCCGGCCCGTCGAGTCCTGCAGCGGATGGTCGACTCGGAAGTAGTGCGAATCGCCGTGCACGTAGGCAACAGGCTTGCCGAACTGCACCACGAGCGAGCGCAGCCTGGTCAGGAACGCGACGTAGCCGTCCTGCGCGCCGCCGTGGGCGTCGGTCTCCGCCAACGTCTTCGGATCACGGACCGGCGCCCTCGTCGCGTCGCTGAGGTCGAAGCCGGGGTCGGCTTGTGAGATCAGCATGATCGCGGCCGATCCGTTTGCCCGAGCCTGCGCGAATGTCGCATTGAGCCAGTCGATGTCGGCCTGGTTTCGGGCCGCCCACTCCTCCGGATCGCCTGAGTCCCCGACATGCTGCCGGTTCGTGTCGCAGAGGTTGTTGCACGAGCCCTGGATGTTGAGCGTCGCGTAGGTCACGCCGTGGTAGGTCCAGCGCCGGTTCTCGACGCACGGTACGTGCCCACCGGCTGCATTGAGGCATTCCGGTGCGGTCTGCACTTCCTGCGTCAGCGTGTGCCGTCCGAGGGTCTGATCTGTCGAGAAGAAGAGCTCGCGCTCGTGATCGAGCCGTTCGCGTGAGTCGAAATTGCCGTTCGAGGCGCGGTCGCAGTCCGTCCAGTCGTTGTCGCCCGGTGTGAACGCCGCCGGTCGGTCGAGTGTGTTGAGCCAACCGAGGGCGCGCGCGTAGAGCGCGTCGTCGCAAGGACTACCGGAGCCCTGCTTGAGATCGCCGTCGTTGACGGTGAACGCGAGCTCCTGGTTGTTCATGTCCGCGAGGAGGTTCGGGATCACCGCCTCCTGTGCAGCGCTGTACGGCACATCGCCCCAAAGTCCCACGGCGTACTCGAAGGTCTTGTCGTTGCGGCCGCCGTTCGCGCCGACCGCAACACCAACCGCAACCGCTGCACACACCACGACGGCGAGCGTGATCCACAAGGACTTGCGCATACGTTCACTCCCCCTTCTTGCCGGTCAGAACAGGTCGCCTGCGAGGAAACACCGCCGCGAAGGCGACATGGGATGCGGGACGGTGAACGACTGGTGGCGAAGAGGTTGATCTCTCGCCCGGCGGCGTCAGTTCTGCAGAAGACGTCTCAGCACGTACGGGAGGATCCCGCCGTGCTGGAAATACTCGCGCTCGCGCGGCGTGTCGAGACGAACCCGCGCGCGAAATTCCTTGCCGTCCGCGCGCACGGTGACCTCGTCCGCGTTGCCGTTGTCCACACCCTCGACGGCGAACTCTTCCCGCCCGCTCACGCCCAGTGTCGTCGGCGTTTCCCCGTCGAGGAACTGCAGCGGGAGAATCCCCATCATCAGCAGGTTCGAACGATGGATGCGCTCGTACGACTCCGCGATCACCGCGCGCACGCCGAGGAGGTTCGGGCCCTTCGCCGCCCAGTCGCGCGACGAGCCGGAGCCATACTCCTTCCCGGCGATGACGATCAGCGGCGTTCCCTCAGCGAGGTAGCGCTCGGACGCGTCGTAGATCGTCAGCTCCTCGCCGCTCGGCACGTGCACCGTCACCGTCCCCTCGGACCCCGGCACCATCAGATTCCTGAGTCGCACGTTGGCGAACGTCCCGCGCACCATCACCTCGTGGTTGCCGCGCCTCGATCCGTACGAGTTGAAGTCCTTCCGTTCGACACCGTGCTCCACCAGGTACTTCCCGGCGGGAGAGCCTGGGCTGATCGACCCGGCCGGAGAGATGTGATCCGTCGTCACCGAGTCGCCGAGCACGACGAGGCAGCGCGCGCCGTTGACGTCCTCGACGGCCCCGGGCTCCCGTGACATCCCCTCGAAGTACGGCGGTTGCCGCACGTATGTCGACCCCGGATCCCAGTCGAAGAGGTCGCCCTCGGGGATCGGGAGCTCGCGCCACGCGGGATCTCCGGTGAAGACGTCGGCATAGGTCCGGGAGAACATCTCCCCGCGGACGGCGCGCGTGATCGTCTCCTGAATCTCGTCGGCGGTCGGCCAGAGGTCGCGTAGGTAGACGTCGTTCCCATCCTGGTCCTGTCCCAGCGGCTCGCCGATGAGGTCGACGTCCATCCTGCCCGCCAACGCGTACGCCACGACGAGCATCGGCGACGCGAGGTAGTTCGCCTTCACTTCGGGATGGATGCGCGCCTCGAAGTTCCTGTTCCCCGACAGAACCGAGCACACGACGAGGTCGCTCTCGACGACCGCCTTCGAGATCGGTTCCGGCAACGGGCCCGAGTTGCCGATGCAGGTCGTGCAGCCGTACCCGACCGTCTGGAAGCCCAGCTCGTCGAGGTACTTCGTCAGGCCCGCCTGGTCGTAGTACTCCGTCACGACCTTCGAGCCCGGCGCGAGGCTGGACTTCACCCACGGCTTCCGCCGTAGACCGCGCTCGACCGCCTTCTTCGCCATCAGGCCGGCGCCGATCATCACCTGCGGGTTCGACGTGTTCGTGCACGAGGTGATCGCCGCGATCACGACCGACCCGTGGTCGAGCTCGAACTGCTCGCCGTCGAGCTCCGCGGTGACGGGGCCCGGCCGCTCGGCGACGGCGACCGCGCTGACCTCGATCTGACTGATGCCCAGCGGTGCGCCGTGCCCGGGGTCGACGGTCGTCGGGGTATCGCTCGCCGGAAAGGACTCGGCCATCGCTTCGTCGTGGTCGTTGCCGTAGTCGAGACCGAAGCTCTCCAGCTCTCCGAGAAAGGATTCCTTGGCGTCCCGCAGCGGGACCCTGTCCTGCGGGCGCCGCGGGCCGGCAAGCGACGGCTCGACCTTCGAGAGATCGAGCTCCAGGACCTGCGAATACTCGGGCTGATGGTTCGGGTCGTGCCACAGCGCGTTCTCCTTGCAGTACGCCTCGACGAGCGCAACGTGTTGCTCGTCGCGTCCGGTCAGGCGCAGGTACTTGAGCGTCTCGTCGTCCACGGGGAAGAACCCACAGGTGGCGCCGTACTCGGGCGACATGTTCCCGATCGTCGCGCGATCTGCGAGGGGCAGTCCGACAAGGCCGTGACCGAAGTACTCGACGAACTTCCCCACGACACCGGCCTTCCGCAGCTGCTGAGTGACGGTGAGGACGAGGTCGGTCGCCGTGGCACCTTCCGGGAGAGCGCCCGTCAGCCTGAACCCGACGACCTGCGGCACCAGCATCGACACCGGCTCGCCGAGCATCGCAGCCTCGGCTTCAATGCCGCCGACGCCCCAGCCGAGCACGCCGAGCCCGTTGACCATCGTCGTGTGCGAGTCCGTGCCGACGAGCGTGTCGGGGAACGCACGTCCGTCACGGGTCTCGATCACCCGCGCGAGGAACTCGAGGTTGACTTGGTGGACGATCCCGGTGTTCGGCGGGACGACCTTGAAGTTGTCGAACGCGGTTTGTCCCCAGCGCAGGAATGCGTAGCGCTCGCGGTTGCGCTGGAACTCGAGCTCGGCGTTACGGAACATTGCGCGCGCCGTGGCGTACTCGTCGACCTGCACCGAATGGTCGATCACCAGCTCGGCCGGAAGCTGCGGGTTGATCTGCGTCGGGTCACCGCCGAGGTCGGCCATCGCGTTCCGCATCGCTGCCAGGTCGACGACGGCAGGCACGCCCGTGAAGTCCTGGAGGAGCACTCGTGCCGGGCGGAACGAGATCTCCTCCGACGGCTCTGCTTCGGGCTGCCAGCGCCTGAGCGCCTCGGCGTCGGCCTCCTCGCCGTGCCGGAGCGCGTTCTCGAGCAGGATCCGGAGGGTGTAGGGGAGTCGTTCGGCGCCTTCGATCCGGAAGATCTCGTGGCTGCCGCCGCCGGCGCTGAGGTTGGAAGGGCTCACGCCGTCGATTGTATGGAACGGCCTGCGGTGCCCATTTGACGTGGTGTGCGCTTGTCCCCTATTGTCCACCGATTCAGTGGACTAATAAGGAGAGCGCATGCGACGAATTAGCCTAGCTTTGTTGATAGCCCTGTTTCTACCGGCCCTCGCCGCAGGCGCCTCGAAGGACACGAAGCTGACGCTCGTGGCCTACTCGACCCCCAAGGACGCCTACGGCCAGCTGATCTCGTCCTTCCAGAAGACCGGAGCCGGGAACGGCGTCACCTTCTCCCAGTCCTACGGGGCGTCCGGGGAACAGAGCCGCGCGGTCGCCGCCGGGCTCGACGCCGACATCGTCGCGTTCTCGCTCGAACCGGACATCACGTCGCTCGTCCAGAAGAAGCTCGTCGCGAAGAGCTGGAACAAGGACAAGTTCCACGGGATGGTGACGCGCTCGGTCGTCGTGTTCATCGTCCGCGACGGCAACCCGAAAAAGATCAAGACCTGGAACGACCTTCTGAAGCCTGGTGTGCAGGTGATCACGCCCAACCCGTTCACCTCGGGCGGCGCGCGCTGGAACGTCATGGCCGCTTACGGCGGCGCCTTGCGCTCGGGCAAGACGCCGAAGCAGGCCGTCGACTACCTCGGGAAGATGTGGAAGCACGTCGTCTCCCAGCCGACGAGCGCACGCGAAGGCCTCGTGCAGTTCCTCGCCGGGCGCGGTGACGTCTTCCTCGCGTACGAGAACGAGGCAATCTTCGCGCAGAAGAAGGGCCAGCCGGTGCAGTTCGTGATCCCGAAGGCGACGATCCTGATCGAGAATCCGATCGCAGTCACGTCCACGTCGAAGCACAAGACCGAGGCGAACGCGTTCGTGAAGTTTCTGCGTACCGCGTCCGCTCAGAAGATCTTTGCGCAGAACGGCTATCGGCCGGTCGTCGCGAGCGCGGCAAAGGGCTTCAACTTCCCCACGCGACCTCAGCTCTTCACGATCAAGTACGTCGGCGGCTGGGCGAAGGTCGAGAAGAAGTTCTTCGATCCCAACACCGGGGTGATGGCGAAGATCCAGGGGTCCGGTGGCGGCTAGAGCCGCCGCACTGCCGTCACCCAAGGCCCGGCAGTCACCCTGGCCGGGCCTTGCCGTCGGTTTGAGCACGCTCTACCTGAGCGTGATCGTCCTGCTGCCGCTCGCGGCGCTCTCCTGGCGAGCCCACGGCTGGAACGCGATCACGAGCGCCCAGGCCGTGTCGTCCCTCAAGCTCACGCTCGGCGTGTCGGTGCTCGTCGCCCTCGTCAACGCCGTGGCGGGAACGATGATCGCCTGGACGCTCGTGCGCGACCGCTTCGTGGGCCAGGGATTCGTCAATGCGCTTGTCGATCTCCCGTTCGCGCTGCCGACGATCGTCGCCGGCCTGACGCTGCTTGCTTTGTATGGGCCGAAGTCGCCCGCCGGGATCAATGTCGCCTTCACGCGCTGGGCGATCCTGCTGGCGCTGCTCTTCGTCACGCTGCCGTTCGTCGTGCGGACCGTGCAACCGGTGTTGCTCGAGCTCGACACGGAGATGGAGGATGCGGCCGCCTCACTTGGGGCCGGTCGCCTGGCGACGTTCCGGCGCGTGATCCTTCCGAACATTCTCCCGGCGATTCTTTCGGGCGTCGCGCTCGCATTCGCTCGTGCAGTCGGCGAGTTCGGCTCCGTCGTGCTGATCTCGGGCAACCTGCCGTTCAAGACGGAGGTCGTGTCCGTCTACGTTTTCGGACGGATCGAGAGCGGCGATGCCGGCGGCGCGGCTGCGGCGTCGGTCGTCATCCTCACCATCTCGTTCGTCGTGCTGCTCGCGATCGGCGGTTTCCGCCGCTGGGTGACTCGCCATGATCGGTAAGTACGTCGTGCGCTTTGCCTCGCTCGGCTATCTCTTCGGGCTGCTCGCCGCGCCGCTCGGCTACGTCTTCTGGCGCACGTTCCGGCACGGTCTCGGCCCGGCCTGGGCTGCAGTCACCACGCCGGACGCCGTCCACGCGCTGAAGGTGACGCTGATCCTCACGGCGATCGCCGTTCCGTGCAACACGATCTTCGGCATCCTCGCCGCGCTGTCGATCGTCCGGTATCGCTTCCCCGGTGCCGGGCTCTTCAACGCCGTGGTGGATCTCCCGCTGGCGCTTTCGCCCGTCGTCGTCGGCCTGGCACTCCTCATCCTCTACGGGCGTGGCGGCTGGCTGGGCGGCCACGGCGTCGTGTTCGCGCTCCCCGGCATGGTTCTCGCCACGATCTTCGTCTCGCTTCCGTTCGTCGTGCGAGAGGTGGTGCCGGTCCTGCGCGAGATCGGGACGGAGCAAGAGCAAGCGGCGGCGACGCTGGGCGCCTCGACGATTCAGACGTTCACGCGTGTGACCTGGCCGGCCATCCGCTGGGCGACCGCGTACGGCGTCGTGCTCACGACTGCCCGGGCGCTCGGCGAGTTCGGCGCGGTGAGCGTTGTGTCAGGCCGACTGGCCGGCAAGACCGAATCCTTGACCCTGTATGTGCAGGACCGCTACCAGTCGTTCGACGAGGTCGGCGCATATGCTTCGGCAGTCGTGCTCGCGTTGATCGCCGTGTCCACTCTTCTCTTGATGACGATGCTGAAGCCAAAAGAGGAGACCCGATGATCGAGGCGCATGGGATCGTTAAGCGTTTCGGTGACTTCACGGCTCTCGACGGGGTTTCCGTCGATGTCCCCACCGGATCTTTGACCGCACTCCTCGGGCCGAGCGGAAGCGGCAAGTCGACGCTGTTGCGCGTGATCGCCGGGCTCGAGACTCCCGACGAGGGCAAGGTCGTTCTCGAGGGCGAGGACGTGACGCGCGTCGCTCCACAGGAACGAGGCGTGGGCTTCGTCTTCCAGCATTACGCCGCGTTCAAGCACATGACCGTGTGGGAGAACGTCGCGTTCGGGTTGAAGATCCGCCGGCGTCCGCGGGCGGAGGTCAAGCAGCGCGTAGCCGAGCTGCTCGAGCTGGTGCAGCTCGCACGGCTCGGCGACCGCTATCCCGCGCAGCTTTCGGGCGGGCAGCGACAGCGGATGGGTCTGGCGCGCGCGCTTGCCGTCGATCCGAAGGTGCTGCTCCTCGACGAGCCGTTCGGTGCGCTCGATGCGCGCGTGCGGAAGGAGCTGCGTCTGTGGCTTCGCCGGCTCCACGACGAGACGCACACGACGACGGTGATCGTCACGCACGACCAGGAGGAGGCGATGGAGGTCGCAGACTGCGTCGTCGTCATGAACGCCGGTCGCATCGAGCAGACGGCGCCGCCGCGAGAGCTCTACGACAACCCCGCCAACGAGTTCGTCATGTCGTTTGTGGGCCCGGTCAACCGCCTGGGTGACACGTTCATCCGCCCACACGACGTCGAGCTCCTGCTCGAGCCCAACGGCTCCACACAGGAGGCGATGGTGCAGCGCCTCGTTCATCTCGGCTTCGAGGTGCGAGTCGAGCTCGTGCGCGACGATGGCGAGACGCTTTCTGCGCAACTGACCCGCGAACAGGTCGAAGGGCTGGAGCTGCAGGCGGGGCAGATCGTCTACGTCCGCCCGATGCGGCAGACCGTCTTCGCGGACTAGTGCGGCTGCCAGGCGTCCGGGTCGGCCGCCAGCTCCTCGATCGAGATCGGCAGCTCACCGCGCGCGAGATCGGCGATCGTGACCTGTTCCAGAACGGCGCGCAGGTTCGCGCGCACCGCGATCCACACTTCGCGTAGGCGTTCGGCCGAGCCCGCGTACTCGACCTGCTCGGGGCCGACGCCGCGCACGTTCGCGATCGGTCCTTCCACGCCGCGGATCACCTCGGCGACTGTGATCTCCTCCGCCGGCCGCGCGAGCCAGTAGCCACCGTCGACGCCACGCTGGCTGCGCACGACTCCGGCATGTCGGAGGTCTCCGAGGATGTTCTCGAGGAACTTGAGCGGGATCTCCTGCGCCTGTGCGATCCGCTCGCCCTTGAGCGGGCCGTCTCCCGACGCTGCGAGCTCGATCACCGCCCGCAGCGCGTAATCCGCTTTCGCCGAAACGCGCACCCGTCCATTGTGGCGGACGCTGCGGCCGCGACCCCTTGAGGAGCCGCGGCCGCGTGTGCTTGAGTCGCTACCCGAAGATTGCGACGTAGAAGGCGTGATCTGCCGGGGTGCCCGCGTTGCTTCGCGTCTCCACGAAGATCGTGCTGGTGTTATCCGACGTCGGGCAGGTCCGGCCTTCAGCGCCACCGCCGCATGGGCCGGCAGTCGTCTCGCCGCGCTGATCAGACGCATCCGCAGCGTAGCCGCCTGAGGCGAGGATCGGCTTGCCGGTCACGGTGCTACCGATGCTGAGGATGTAGGTACCTGCGCTCGGCTTCGCGGCGAGCGTGATGCCACCGGACTGAGCGGCGATGCCACCGTCGGGCCGGACGAGCGCCCACTTCACGTTCGCCGATCCACCCGAGCCGGCAGGGCCGGCGGGGCCTTGCGGACCGGCTGGCCCTGCAGGACCTGCAGGACCGGGTGCGCCGCGCGGGAGCTGCCCCGCCTTGAAGTCACGGGCCAGCAGCGAGTGGTCCTTGACCTGAATGCTCGTCACGCTGTTCCGCGGCAGCGCCTTGCTGGCCGCATAGCCGGTGCCCCCGAGCGTCAGCAGCAGCGCGAGGCAGCCGATGACCATCGCAGGCGACGGCCTGAACCTCTTGATCAGACTCATGTGTGATTCCCCCTCAGATTGTGGTCCTGGGCGATTTGGCGTCTCCTACCCTAGGAAGCGCTCTTTAGAGCGGTGTAAAGGCGGTCCAAATCCAGGGAAAAGCCCGCTCTTTGCGTGCTCCAGTCAGCTCATGAAGGCGGGCTGGCCGCGCTCCGCTGCGCGTTCCCGCTGCGGGAAATTGCCCTGCTTCGCCGCGTCACCTCATCGGGCACCAAACCGCGCGGCCTCTTCCGAGCCGCCCGTTGCATCGCCGGCGCTATAGGAATGGGCGCCGGCCCCGGCGAGCTTGCCGCCGTCGACGATCAGGTACTCCTCCCTGATTGGGCGGCCGTCGAGCCAGCACTCGAGGATTTCGCGAACGCCGGCGGCATACCGGGCCTGGGCCGAAAGGCTCGTGCCGGAGTTGTGTGGAGTCATGCCGTGGTGCGGCATCGTCCGCCAGGGATGATCCTGCGGGGCGGGCTGGGGAAACCAGACGTCGCCTGCGTAGCCCGCGAGTTGTCCGCTCTCACACGCCCGCACGATCGCATCTCGATCGCAGATTTTGCCGCGCGCAGTGTTCACGATGTACGCGCCGCGCTTCATCTTGCTGATCAACTCGTCGTTGAAGAGGTGCTCGGTCTCCGGATGCAGCGGCGCATTGATCGTCACCACATCGCACACACGAACCAGCGACTCGACGTCCGGGTGGTACGTGACGCCCAGCTCCTCCTCGACCTCGGTCGGAAGGCGGTGCTTGTCGGTGTAGTGCAGCCCAACTTCGAACGGCTTTAGCCGTCGCAGCACGGCCGAGCCGATTCGCCCCGCGGCCACGGTGCCGACCTGCATTCCCTCCAGGTCGTAGGACCGAGACACGCAGTCGGCGATGTTCCAGCCTCCGTCGAGAACCCACTGGTGGGCGGGGAGGTAGTTGCGCACGAGCGCGAGGATCACCATCACCACGTGCTCGGAGACGCTGATGCTGTTGGAGTAGGTGACCTCCGTGACCGTGATCCCGCGGTCGATCGCCGCCTGGAGGTCGACGTGGTCCGACCCGATTCCGGCCGTCAGCGCCAGCTTGAGGTTCGGCGCCTTGGCGATCCGCTCCGCGGTCAGATACGCGGGCCAGAAGGGCTGTGAGATCACGACCTCCGCGTCCGGGAGCTCACGTTCGAAGACCGAGTCGGGCCCGTCCTTGTCGGAGGTCACGATGAGTTTGTGCCCGCGCTCCTCGAGGAATTTCCGGAGCCCGAGCTCGCCCGAAACGCTCCCGAGCAACTCCCCCGGCGTGAAGTCGATTCCCTCCGGAATCGGCGTGGTCTGGCCGTCGTAGTAGCTCTCGATCTTCGGGACGTCGTCACGCGCGTATGCCGGCGGATACCCGTCGACGGGATCGTCGTAGAGAACGCAGAGGACGTTCGCCATGCTTCCCATCCTTCCTGGAGTTCGCGTCTAGGACATTCTCGCCGCTCGAGCATCTCTTGTTCAGAGAGGCAATACCCTTGTCTCCGGCCCGGGACCCTTAACCGTGCCTTAACGGACCACAACCGTGCGTTAAGCCCGTCGCCGCTAGAACGGAGCTGTGCATCGCACCCTCCACCTAGGGAGCCGCGCCGCCATGCTTCTCGCCATTGCCTTGCTCGGTGGCGTCCTTGCGCTCGGCGGCGCGGCTGCGTTGGGGAAGCTCGGTGATCACACGACGATCATCCGGGAGGAGGTCGCGCCGAGCTCACCGGCTCCGGCGGCCTTCCAGCAGGACGGGCGGATGTCGATCAACGAGATCTACCGGGCTTCGGCGCCCGGAGTGGTGCACATCGAGACGACGTCACGCGTCCAGCAGTCCACCGACTTCTTCGGCAATCCCTTCGGCGGCAGCCAGACGCAGCGTGCGCTCGGCTCCGGCTTCGTCATCGACAAGGCCGGCCACGTCGTGACGAATTACCACGTCGTCCGCGGGGCGAGCACGATCCAGGTCAGCTTTTCGAACAACGAGCGCTTCAAGGCGAAGGTGGTGGGCGTCGACCCGTCCACCGACATCGCGGTGCTGCAGGTCAAGGTCAAGTCGCGCGCGCTCAAGCCCCTGCCGCTGGGCAACTCCGACTTTGTGCGGGTCGGCGACCAGGTGATCGCAATCGGGAACCCATTCGGCCTCGACCGCTCCGTCACCGCAGGAATCGTCAGCGCCGTCCAGCGCCGGATCGAGGCACCGAATCAGCTCTCGATCTCACACGTGATCCAGACAGACGCCGCGCTGAACCACGGCAACTCGGGCGGCCCGCTGCTGAACGCGCAGGGCCAGGTGATCGGGGTCAACGCCCAGATCGAGACCGGCGGCCAGAGCCAGGGCAACGTCGGCATCGGCTTCGCGATCCCGATCAACACCGTCAGGGACGTCGTGGCCGAGCTGATCAAACAAGGCAAGGTCGAGCATCCCTTCCTCGGGATCGAAGGGAAGACGCTGCAGCCGAACATCGCGCGCCTCTTCCACCTGCCCGTGACGAGCGGCGTGCTCGTCGCCTCCGTGCGGCCGGGCAGCGGTGCTGCGAAGGCCGCCCTCAAGGCGGCGACGAACCAGGTCACAGTCGAGGGGGAGAGCTGGCCTGCAGGAGGCGACGTGATCGTCAAAGTCGACGGCAGGCCTGTTCCTTCCATCGAGACTCTCGTCGATCTCATCGCATCGAAGAAGCCGGGCGACCACATCGACCTCGTGGTCGTTCGCGGCTCGAAGCAGATCCATCTCAACGTCAAGCTTGGACGGCAGCCGTGAGGCTCGAAAGACGCCGTCCCGACTGGCCCCGAACCCCTGGGGGCCTGCTTCCGCCGGAGCCGTAGGCCAGCACGGCGCGCGGGAGCGCAGAGCGAGAGGCCCGAACGCCTGCCCGGGCCTCTCGCCATATTTCCGGAGAAAGTGCTCCGCACTTTCTCCGGGCATTGGTTAGGACTTCGCTTCGCTCGTCGCGGTTTTCAAGGCTTTCTCCGCCGCGGCTTTGAGGCCCTCGCTGTAGCTCGGATAGACGTGATGCATGTACGCGAGGTCGTCGACCGTGACGCCGAGCTTCAGTGCGGGGGCGAGACTGCCGACCATGTCGCTCGCTCCTCGTGAGACGACGTGCACGCCGAGGACGCGGCGGGTCTCGCGGTCGAACACGATCTTGAAGATCCCGTGCTTTGCGCGTATGTACTGCGCTCGAGTGAGTGACGGCAATGGATGCGTCACGACGTCGAAGTCGTGCCCCTCTTCCAAAGCCTCCGCCTCACTGAGGCCGACGCCGCCGAGCTCCGGGTCGGTGAAGATCGCCGTCGGCAGCACCGAATAGTCGGCGCGCCGTGAACCGTTCCCGAACATGTCCTCGACCGCGATGCGTGCCTGGTACTGCGCGATCGGCGTGAGCAAAGGCCCGGCAGCGACGTCTCCCGCGGCCCAGATCCCGGCGACGTTCGTGCGCATCAGGTCGTCCACCGCGATGCCGCCACGGCCGACCTCGAGCCCGATCGTCTCGGTTGACAGCTCCTCGACGTTCGGCACACGCCCCGAGGCCAGGAGGACGTGCGACACGTCGATCCGACGGTCGCCCAGTTTCGCCTCGACGCCGCCGCTCGGGCTCGAGGCGAGCGAGTCCACTCCGCCGTTCAAGACAACCTCGATTCCCTCGCCCTCGAGGGCCGCCTGCAGCGCGCTCGCCGCCTCTCGGTCTGCACGCGCCGCGATCTGCGGGCCGCTGTTCACGATCGTCACGCGCGAGCCGAAGCGCGCGAAGATCTGCCCGAACTCGAGTCCGACAGGCCCCGCGCCGACGACGAGCAGCGACTCAGGCACTTCGTCGAGCTCGAGCGCGCTGACATGGTCGAGCCACGCGACGCTCTCGATCCCGGGAATCGGCGGGACGGCCGTGCGGCCGCCGGTGGCGACGAGGATCCTGTCGCCGCTCAGTTCGCGCTCGCCGACGCGCACCGTCTGCGCATCGACGAAGCTCGCCGTGCCGGGAACGACGCCGTAGCCCGCTTCGGTCAGGACCTGCACCCAGCTCTGCTGGTCCCGGAGCAACGAGTCTTTCCACGCGCGCGTGCGCGCGAGGTCGAGCTTCGGGTCCGGCAGATCGATCCCACGCTCCGCCGCGTGGTCGCGCACGTCGTGCATGAGCTCCGCCGCGACGACGTACGCCTTCGTCGGGCGGCAGGCGACGTTCGGACACGAGCCGCCCCACAGCCGATGCTCGACGAGCGCGACGTGCGCACCGAACTCGCGCGCTGCCTTGCCGGCGCCGTCGCGGGCGGCCGAGCCGGCACCGAGGACGATCAGGTCATAGTGGTCGGCGGTCATCTGTCTCCTGTCTTCGGCGTGAACAACGGCGTTACAGTCGGGTGGTGAAGCAACTCCTCTCTCCGGAGGATGCACTGCTCGTCGAAGGGCTGCGCGCTGGTGATGAGGCAGCCTTCGCGACTGTGATGCGGATGTACGGCGCCGGGATGCTGCGCGTCGCGGAGATGTACGTCTCGAGCCGCGCCGTGGCAGAGGACGTCGTGGCGGAAGCCTGGGTCGGCGTGCTCAGAGGCATCGGTCGGTTCGAGGGACGCTCGTCTCTCAAGACGTGGCTCTACCGGATCGTCGCCAACACGGCGAAGACGCGGGGCGTGCGCGAGTCGCGCAGCATTCCGTTCTCTTCGCTCGGCGACGACGGGGGTGAGGGGACGGTCGACGCGGACCGCTTCATCGGCTCGGGCGAGCGCTTTTCAGGCCACTGGGCCGCTCCGCCGCAGGCGTGGGCGCCGGAGGGCCGGCTCCTCGCTGACGAGACGCTCGAGGTGGTGGAGCGCGCGGTCGACGACCTGCCGCCGGCGCAGCGGGCCGTGATCACGATGCGGGATATCCAGGGCTTCACCTCCGAGGAGGTTTGTAACGCCTTGGATTTGACGGAGACAAATCAACGTGTGCTCCTGCACCGCGCAAGGGCGAAGGTGCG
>Ga0134125_10003891_pt1 | contig 17136 bp, 15 predicted proteins | sample KB31751_FD_96464 | JGI IMG/M metagenome (GOLD analysis project Ga0134125, IMG submission 96464) | Terrestrial soil microbial communities with excess Nitrogen fertilizer from Kellogg Biological Station, Michigan, USA - KB3-175-1 | ecosystem: Environmental > Terrestrial > Soil > Unclassified ...
CCCGCGCCGGTATCACAAAGCGCGCACTCTATCAGCACTTCCCCAGCAAGGATGATCTGATGGCGATGACCCTCGCGCATTCCAGCAAGCTGGCAATCGAGCGGTTGCGTGCATTTCAACGCGCTGGCAAGCCTGGTGCATTCATCGACTCGTTCTTCGCGGACCTCTCGGAATGGGCGGCGAAGCCGAAATGGTCGGGCGGCGGCTTCACGCGCGTCGTGGTGGAACTTGCTGATTTGCGCGGACACCCAGCTCGCGCCATCGCGCGCAACCATAAGGCCGCAGTTGAGCAATGGCTGGCCTATGGACTTGCCACCGGCGGCGTCTCCTCGCAGCACGAGCGTGCACGCGAGATCATGCTGCTAACCGAAGGCGCCATGGCCTTGATGCTGATCCACGGCGATCGCAGCTATGCGCAAACCGCCGCGCGTGCGGCGAAACGGCTGGTGCGGAAGGAGTAATGACCGAAAGCGGACATTTGGCGAAAAGGCGGAACTGGGCATCTCAACTCGGGCTGCTACAGTCGGAACCACGGTATTGTAAGATAGACGCATGCGGCCATTGCCATTGGGGGAATGATCCACACACACCATGCCCAGAACCAGTTCAGGCGATCTGGCAAAAGGCCGGCAATGAGGCCGATCACGAGCGCGCAGACCGCGGCAGAAGCAGTCCAACCGTACCAATACATTTCGGGCGCGAGGAAATCCAAAACGGGATCGGCAAAATCCCGGGAACGGTGCATGCCCAAAAGAACGATGCTCTGCGCGGGATAGACGGTAAACAGCGCGAGCCCGCGCAACCGCGCAACGACATAGAAGAGCGCGAACGCCGCCCCAAAGGCAAACGTAAAGCGACGAACTGCCGAAGCGGGTATCACGATCCGAAGCCCCTGATATCGTTCATGACGTGACCAACGATGAAGGACCACCAGACAATGAAGGCTAGAAGTATGGTCAGCGCCGCGCGCAGGTGATGGTGTTGGCTATTGTCGGTCCCACGCCAACAGAACCAGTACGCCGGCAGTACACCCAAGCCGATGACAACAAAGTCCTCCTTGAGATCAAGGAATCCCATCGCATGCCAATGGCGGTCGCGCTCTAAAGTCGGCTGAATATCGACTTTGAAATACAGATAGACGACCGCGCCGAGCAGCCAGGAGGTTAAATACAAAAGGACGATGGCATTGGCGAAACCCGCGGCCGGGATTGCTCGGAATCGACCGAAGAAAGAATTGGGCTTTGCGTTGGGTGGCGCACATGTCGCCAGAGCCTGATGCGTAATCGCGCCAATCAAGGCGACCGCGACCAAGCCGTGCAGAATTAGAAGCGTTGTCGCCATGCAAGACGAACTTATTACCGACCGGTCTTCCTATGAGAATAGCGCTTCTGTTGCGAACGGCTCAGCCGATCCTGGCCGGTAACGCGTCAGGGTGAATTTCGTCTTATTGCCGGGATCGACGTCGACCAAAACATAATTGTATTCCAGCTGCGGCGGTTTGCCCTTCCAGTAGAGGTCCGGCGGATAGCCGGCCGGTACCTTGATGCTCGTGCGGCCTGGAAGGATCGGGTCCTGCTCCGCCCCGCCGCCACCAAGAACAAGATATTTCACGCCATCGACATCATAGAGCTCAGTCGTGTGAACGTGCCCGTTGAACACAACCAACTCCAGGTCCTTGGCGTAGGCCGCTATCACTTTGTGAGGATTATCGGGCTCTGGGATGGGGCCAAGGCCGGCGCGACAGAAGACCGGGTAGTGGAAAATAATAAACGCCTTTTTCATTCCTTTCGTTTTGGCGTCGTCCAGCCATTCCCGCAACTGGACCATCTGCTCCGCGTATTTTGGCCGATCCGCATCCCACAGCGACGGTGAACGGTAGTCGTACTTCCCGCTCCAAAGGAAAATGAAACGTACGTCCTTGAAATCGACCTTGTAGATCAACCGTTCCGGCGTCACGCCGAAGTTTTTCAGATAGGGCACCGCGTTAAGTGTACCCTGGATCTTCGGATCGCCCCACACTTCGTGATTACCGACGGACATGAGCCAGCGGCCCTCGAGCCCGACAGCGCGCATTTCGGCGTCTGGCTCTGGCAGAAGCTTGAGCATGGTGTCGTTCAGACGCTTCCAGTACGGACTATCATTGATCGTCAGGCCCTGATTGCCCCACCACACCACGTCGCCACTGTTGACGACGAATTTGGCCCTTCCCGACCGCACCTGCTGCACGATCTCGCGTGAGACCCAATCGCTGCCAGCAAGCTCAAACATGTCCCGGTGCACCCCCGGGAGCAATTTCACATCTTCGACAGTTGCGCGCGTGACCCAACCTTGGTCCACGGTCAACGTCATGACCTCGGTGCGTGACATGAACGGCATCACGACGCGAATTAATTCTTTGGTGACGGGATCGAAGATCATCTTCACATCGCGCTTCACCACCGCCTCGGCGACCTGCTCCGGCATCACCAAGCCAAACATTTCGACGAACATCTTGACCAAATCCGGACGTCCATCTTTGTACGGCAGGTACATCATGGGTCGCGAGTCGCCGTAGACCGCGAACGAAAACCCGGAGCTGGCTTGTTGTGCGGCGGCGCGCCGCGTGTTTCCGAGCAGAAATGACGGCAACACCGGGAGCACCGCTCCGCCTGAAAGAAGTACCCTTCTGTTCAACCCACTCTTTCGATCGGCTGATACCGGATCGTGGGACGTGGCGTTCTTTTCCAATTCACCCAGAGGAAGCTTCACGTTTCGACGCATGCGATGTCTCCCTGACTGGTGCGCCTTCGGACTGCTTTTGTCACAACGAAAGGCGCTCGAATATTGCACCTTGGGGAAATGTGTCCGCTTTTGCGGACATTTCATTTTGCATCGCGCTGCCGGCTTTCGAGGGTAAGCAGGCATCGAAGTAAAGGGTTCTTAGTTCCGCTTGTGACCCAAAACTCTGACAGTAAATTTTCGAGTTTATACGCTGTTTATTTCCCTTAAGCCCAACGCCGCTGGCGTTTTCGCATCCTCATAAAATGCCAACCGCATCGCGCAAAGCATTGATGGCCCAAAGCGGAGACCGCATTACCACTGCCTTGACGGACCAAAGACACAGCGCAACACTCCCGGTGACAAATAAAATATGTGCGGGGCCGCTATGGCAACCGACACGGCTTCCCCGGGAGGTGCCAATGCCGAAAGGTAGCAATGCGCCCGACTCTGGGCGGCGCAATTTTCTAAAAGGGGCAACGTTTGCTGGCGCGGCAGCTCTGGCGTCTCCGGTTGCCGCAAGTACGCAAGCATCCGATCCGCCTAAGGGAAGCAGCAAAGCTGCGGTTCCCGGACCGAGGCTTGCGGCGGCTGAGACAATGCCGCCATCGAAGGATCCGGTCAGTCAGACGACCAGCGGCGGAGATTTCATGGTCGACGTGTTCAAGACACTCGACATTGACTATCTGGCGATGAATTGCGCGTCCAGTTTCCGCGGACTGCACGAAGCCGTGCTCAATCATGGTGGAAATACGAAGCCAGAGATCCTCACCTGCCCGCACGAAGAAATCGCCGTACACATGGCACAAGGTTACGCCAAGATCGAGGGCAAGCCGATGGCCATGATTTGCCACGGCGTGGTCGGTCTGCAGCATGCAACGATGGCGATGTACAATGCCTGGTGCGATCGCGTTCCAGTCATCGTCATGGGTGGCAACATCATCGAAGCCAACAAGCGGGGGCCGGGCGCCGAATGGGTGCATTCGGCAATCGACCCGGGCGCAATCGCGCGCGACTTTGTAAAGTGGGATGACCAGCCCACATCACTTCAGCATTTCGCCGAATCTGCCGTGCGCGCCTACAAGGTTGCGACGACCCCGCCGATGGCGCCCGTCATGCTGTCGCTTGATGCCGAACTTCAGGAAAATCCGATTGCCGACGCGGAAACACTCAAGATCCCGAAGCTTTCCAAGGTGATTCCGCCGCAGGGGGACTCAGCGGCGCTCGCGGAACTAGCAAAGATGCTGGTGGTCGCGGAAAACCCCGTGATCATTGTCGATCGCGTGGCGCGCACGCCGGCGGGCATGGCGCGGCTTGTCGAACTTGCCGAGACGTTGCAGTGCGCGGTCATCGATAACGTCGGACGCATGAACTTCCCCTCGCGGCATCCGCTCAACCAGTCGTTCCGCCGCGCCATCCTCCGTCAAGCGGACGTCATCGTGGCGATGGAAGTCAATGAATTATGGGGATCGTTGAACGCTTTCAGCGACCGTATCGTGCGGAGCTCCAAGCCCAATTACAAGCAAGGCGCCAAGATCGTCACGCTCGGCAGCCGCGATCTGTACATGAAATCCAACTACCAGGATTTCGGGCGCTACCAGGAAGTCGATCTCACTATCGGCGGCGACGCCGAGGCGAGTCTACCGATTTTAATTGAACAGATTAAACGTCTGATCGACGACGGCAAGAAGTCGGCATTCGCGGCCCGCGGGCAAAAGCTCGCGGCGGCCAAGTTGGCGGCGGTAGAACAGGCGAAGTCCGATGCGACCATAGGATGGGACGCCAGTCCGATCACGACTGCGCGGCTGTGTGCGGAAGTGTACGGCCAGATCAAGGACGAGGACTGGTCATTGGTCGGCACGGCAATCCGCCTCACATGGCCGCACCGGCTCTGGAAATTTGACAAACCTTATCAATGGAACGGCGTCTCAGGCGGTGCCGGCGTCGGCTACAATCTCCCGGCATCACTTGGAGCCGCGCTCGCCAACAAGCGGCATGGGCGCCTGACGCTCGCGTTTGGCGGCGACGGCGATTTCCTGTTCGCGCCAAGCACGTTATGGACGGCCGCGCATCACCGCATTCCAATGCTTTACATTGTTCACAATAACCGTGCCTATCACCAGGAGTATATGTATCTCCAGGCGATGGCGGCGCGTCACGGCCGCGGCATTACCAATACTGCGACAGGTATCACCATCACGGATCCAAACGTCGATTACGCCACGATCGCACGCGGTTTCGGCGTGCATGGCGAAGGTCCGATCATCGATCCAAAAGATCTCGGACCCGCGCTCAAGCGCGCGATCGCGGTGGTCAAAACCGGCCAACCGGCGGTCATCGATGTCGTAACCGATCCGCGCTGAGGCAATAGTCATGAATCTCTTCACAATGCGGTCCGCATACGTTGCAGTTTTGGTGGCAGGTGCATTTGCGGCGCACGGACCTGGTCCGGCGGCGCTGGCGCAGGAGAGGTCATCCGGCGATGCTGCCAACGGAAAGCGTGTTTATCTCGCTGATGGATGCTTCACGTGCCACGGCCGCGCTGGGCAGGGCGGCGCGATGAACTATCCGGCGCCCGCGATCGCGAAACTGGAGATGCCAGTCGAATCGTTCGTGTCGTTCCTGCGCGACGCGCCGAACGATATGCCGGCCTATTCGACAGACGTGCTGTCGGACAAGGAAGCCGCGGACATTCATGCGTATTTGCAATCGCTCCCCGGGCGCAAACAGGCGAAAGATTTTCCGCTCTTGAACCAATAAGTGACGGTCGAGGCCGGCCAGCCCGAATGCTTGCGGCGGTGTGCGACTAGCCTTGATCTGATGTCCGCTTTCGGGGGCAAAACCCGGACATTTAGCCATAGGTCGAGGGTTCGAGTCCCCCCTCGCTCCCCATTGAAATGAATCAAGATTTCGGAATTTGCCGGGAACGACCCGCCGGACCTTGTGCGTTTGTTATCCACTGTTGCGCCGCGGCCATATGGATCAAGGGTGGACAGGCCTTACGCTCGCCATTGAGCGGGCTGGGGGTCCCTTCCCGCTTAGAGCGGCCCCGGCCGATCGGCGCTCACGAACGGTATGGCTGGGGCCGCTTACGCACGGCTGGCGTACATCCCGTACATCCAGGCACTTGATCATCAACGGGGCGGATACCTTTGGGGGGCAAACAATGACGGTCGTCCGAGCCGATTGGCCTAATGCGAACCAGTTTAGCCCACAGAAACCCGGTCCGGAGGCGTACGCTCCGCCCGTCCGGCGCAAGCCGGAGCTGCCAACAAGCGACCCTGATCCCGTTGCGCTCCGACAATCCGAAGGGGCTGTCCAAGCCAGCCCGCCAGCCGCCGAAAATCTGAATTCTTTGATCCGGCGTATCGCGGCTGCCTCGATGGATGACATCGACAGCGTCAATCGCGAGTTGGAGAGCATACGCGAAGTTTTACGCAATGAAGGCGAACGCGTCCGTCGAGAGATTGACGGATATGTCAGGCTCAGCCAGGCGTCGATGGCCGCGATGACGCTCATCTCCGAGAGCGTCAGGCAGTGGAAGGACAGGCAACCTTAATTGCCCGGCCAACTTGTTTGGCATGCCACGCCCAGAGTGCGGCTACGCTTCATGTACGCTTCATGTACGCTTCACGCCTAACTAACGATTAGTAATTCTGTGTCACCCTTTGCCACATGCGAATGCTTATCTGGATTGTCGGAATTATTGCTCTGGCGAGTTCAGTGGATTCCTATCATTACAACGGTTTTTTCGGCCAGAGCATCGTCCGAATGATCACGGAAATGGCGTACGGTTTGAAACTCATTGGGTAGGCGCGGCCCTGACTGTCACGCGCCTCCGCTCCGTCGCGCCAATTAATGCCGGCTTTCGGATGCAAAACAGAAATGACGCGGACATCGGGCCGATAGTCATTCTGTTGAGTGCTGGTCTCTCCACCGGGCAGGCGACAGCCCGAACTCCCGCTTGAAAGCCCGGCTGAATGCTTCCTCGGATTTGTACCCGACGAAATCCGCCAACTGGGCAATTGTCTTCCTCGTCTCTCGCAACTTCAGCTTGGCGGTCTGAAGCCGCCAAACGGTGAGGTATCTGATCGGCGGCATGCCGACGAGCGACGTAAATCGCTCGACAAAAGCGCTCCGGGAAAGTGCAACCTCCCGCGCGAGAGTTTCCGCCGACCAGGGTGCGCTGACCCTGTGATGGATCAAGGCCAAGGCGCGGCCTATCTGCGGGTCTTTCACTCCCTTGAGCCAGCCGACTTCCTCGTCGGCAACGGTCGATGAGTATTCCCGTATAGCCTCGGTCAACAGCGACTCGGAGAGTCGCGACATGACGCCTGATGAGGCCAATTTACCGTCAGCAAGTTCGCCTGCAGCAAACCGGACGGAGGCCTCGATCCACTCGCGTGACGCGCCTCGACGGACATCGACTTTCAACGCCTTGGGCAAGGTCGAAAGCAAGGGATGATAATTTTCCTCACTCGCAAGAAATCCGCACACGATATGTGTCGGGGCACCGCCGCCCCCATGGCTTATCCGGTTTAGACCTCCGTCGGAGGACTGCTGAATAAGGAGATTGGCGCTGACCGGTTCTATCCCCGGCTCGTTCGCCAGTGTGTGCGCGGCATTCTGCGGAAATATGACGATCTCTCCGGCGTCGACTTCAATCATTGGCTCACCTTCGAGGGCAACAAGCAGTCGGCCCTCGGTGACGACGTGATACGAGATGATCTGCGTCGGCTTCCGCAGAAATCGTACGCAATCTGCAGGCTCGATTCTGACTCCGATGCACCAGGGCGCAGTGAAATGCGCGGAAAGAAACACGCCTCCTGCCAGACGAACTGAGCGCAGCACTTCCGCCAGTGGATCCATTGTAGCGGCTGCCCCCAGATTTGGACGAACGGTCAGATGATCAGGTTGGGCGATCATTCTCATTAATCGTGAGCAAAGCTACATCGTCCGCAATAGCGGCGCCATACGAGGGATTGCCGCACGCCCGTGCTGCGGGGAAGTCCCCGCCGCCGCTCAAACCAGGAGCTGAAGCATGACAACAGCTATGACAACTTCCAAAAAGCCCACCCGCACGCCTGTTCGCATGAACGGCATCGATACACCGGCGCTGCTCGCCACAATTAATGCCGTCGGCGCCCAGCCCGAGCTTGGCAAGTTTCAGTTTCGCGCCAAGAGCCGCTGGCTTTCAGGCACACACAGCCAGAGCACGATGCACGGCTTCTTCGGTGCAGGTGCCGAGCATAAGCACGTCGCCCCATACAAGGCCGCTGGCGATCATCCCGCTGTCCTCTGTGGCGCCGATGCCGGGCCCACACCTACGGAGTGGGTTCTGCATGCACTCGCCTCGTGTCTCACCGCTGGCATCGCCAATATCGCGGCGGTGCGCGGAATCAAGCTCAACAAAGTCGAGGCGACGATCGAGGGTGATATCGATTTGCGTGGCATTCTCGGACTCGCGAAAGACGTCCGCAACGGCTACCAGGGCATCAAGGTTTCCTTCGAGATCGATGGTGACGCTGCTCCCGATCGACTCGAGGAGATCGTCATGCAGTCGAAGGCCCGATCGGCCGTGTTCGACATCATCACCAACGGCGTGCCGGTTTCGATCGGCGTCAAGACCCCGGCCACGGCCTGATCCGCGCGGCCGTCACGCTTGATGTGACGGCCCGCTTCGTCACCTATCCAGAGGCATGAGTCATGCGAAATCCAGATGTCGTCGTCATCGGTGGCGGCCAGGCCGGCCTTGCCATGAGCCGAAGTCTCACCGCGTACGGTATCGACCATATCGTGCTGGAGCGCGGACGGATCGGCGAGCGTTGGCATTCCGAACGCTGGAACTCACTGCACCTGCTCACGACAAACGCGCTGAGTGCTCTGCCGGGATTGCCTCACACCGACAAGAACCCGGACGCGTTCATGCCGGCGAGTGCGTTCGCGTCGTATCTTGAGCGTTACGCACAGAAAATGGCCGCACCGGTCATTTGCGGTGTCGAGGTAACCGATGTGAAGCCGGCTGCGGGCGGCTACCGTATCTCGACAAATTCAGGCCAATGGCAAACACGCGCAGTCGTAATTGCGACCGGAGCTTGCGATGTACCATATCGTCCGGCGATGGCGCACACGCTCGAGCCCTCAATTTACCAGATGTCACCCGCGGACTACCGGGAACCCGGGCAGCTCCCTGAAGGCGGCGTTCTTGTGGTCGGCGCCTCAGCGACCGGCGCTCAACTTGCCGAGGAGATTCATGCTTCAGGGCGTCCCGTGGTGCTTGCCGTCGGCGATCACACACGTGCGCCGCGCCGGTATCGAGGACGCGACATCTACGCATGGATGGAAACCGCGGGTATCCTTGATGATCCAATCATTGAAGGCGGCAATCTCGACGCCGCTCGCCACCAGCCATCACTGCAACTGGTGGGTCGTCCCGACAACCGCGACCTCGACCTCGGAATTCTCAGCCACCAGGGCATTCGCCTGGTTGGCCGCCTTGCAGCCATTGACGACACAAGGGCTGAGTTCAGCGGCGACCTCGAGCAGACCACGCGGGCTTCGCATGCGCGCATGTTGCGCATCCTGGATAGGATAGATGGCTGTATCAATAGAGACGGATTTGAAGCACCGGCCGCCGATCCCGCAGCGCGGTCTCCAATTCTGGTCACCGGCGATCCGCTGACGCTCGATTTTCGGCGCCAAGGCATCCGGTCGGTTGTTTGGGCGACCGGTTACATTCGACGATATCCTTGGCTTAAGGCACCCGTTCTCAATGGCCGCGGCGAAATCATTCATCGCGGAGGAGTAACTTTCTCGCCTGGTCTCTATGTGCTTGGGCTCACTTTCCTGCGCCGCCGGCGGTCGTCGTTCATCGATGGTTGCGGCCTTGACGCCGAAGATCTGGCGCCGATCGTGAAGGCCCATCTCAACCTGTCGGCCAAACGCGTTGCATGACTTTTCGTCGCCTGGTTAACCATCTTTCGCTAATGGTGGCCCGGTATTGTGTAGCTTGGATTTTTTCTGGCCTACACCCACGACAACTGGGGGTAGTGCATGCATCGTGTCGTCGCGGTACTGATCGCTGTCTCCGCCTTCCCTTGCACGCAGATTGCTTCGGCGGCAGACATTCCGGCCAAAGCGCCGGCACCGGTCAGCGCCCCTCTGCTCGCCTACAACTGGACGGGCTTTTATGTCGGCGGCAACGTCGGCGGCGCCTGGTCGACGACCGACTGGACATTCTTCAACGGGGCCACGCTGGAGCCGATCAGCCAGAACGGTTCGAGCTGGGTTGCCGGTGGGCAGATCGGATACCTTTACCAATTCAACCCCAATTGGGTGGTTGGCATCGAAGCATCCTGGTCTGGAACGAATCTGAAGGAGACTTCGGCTTCGATTGCCGTTGCAGACCGCTTTCGACAATCAAAGATCACTGACCTGTTGCTTGTCACAGGACGTTTTGGTTACGCCGCCAATAACTGGCTTGGTTACGTCAAGGGCGGGTACGCGAATTCGAACGTTGACTTCCATACATCCGTCGCAAGTACGGGGCTAACGAGCACAACCTCGAGCGACCGCGATGGTGGCTGGACCGTGGGTGGCGGCATTGAATACGCATTCAATCCCTACGTCAGCGCCGGGGTCGAATACAACTTCGCTCGCATCAATGTCGGCGACCGCAATCAGGCCGTGACCGCGGGTTTTGTCGCTCCAGAAACCGTAACCAATGCGCATGCCGACATTCAAACGGTGTGGGCGCGTCTGAACGTCAGATTCGCACCGCTCGTCGGAAAGTACTGAACCGATCGCGCCGGTCGTCAGCAACCATATCCGCCGCAAGAAATGCGAACGGAACTCTACAGTTGAGGGGAAACGCATGAGAATACTTCTCATTGGGAGTTTGTCTGCAATGCTAGCCGGGTGCAGTTGCCTTAACTCGCCGCAAGCGATGCTGGAGGGATGCACTTCGCAGGCCTGCTTCAGCAGAACCGCCGCCACTGAGCCGGTTGAATTGACACCGGCGCCATTCACGCCCAATCCGGCGCCACCAAAGGTAAAGGCCAAAAAGATTGCGAAATCGACGGCGCCCTCACCGGCCAAGCCGGATAACGCAGCCGGGCCTGCTGACGAAAAGGCAAGCACCCCGGTCATCATGAAGCCCGAGGTGCCATCGCCGCGTCAGCCCACTGAAACGTTCGACCCCGTCATGAAAAAACCGAAGCCGGCCATCACGGCGAAAATGGATGTCGCGGCATCTGGCCAGCCTGCCGAGCCGTCCGATCTTGTTCTGAAAAAGGCCAAGACCACAGTCGCGGCGAAAATGGAGAACCCCACATCTGTCGAGTTCGAGGACATGAAACGGGCGATGAGAAAAAACACCTTCGGACAACCTGTCGACACCATTTGTGGCCATCTCAAGGGGAAAAAGGCAACGGGTGAAGACACCGGCGAGAAGCCGTTTCTGTATCTCGTGAAGGAAGACGAGGCTTACGTCGTCGACAACAATCCGGAGTCAGCGGCAGCGACGGCTTATCGCAACATCTGCATCACCCTGGATGTGCGCGGAAAGGAAATCCGCCAACAACAGAGCCGTGAATGATTTCTTGGTGGCCCAGGAGGCGCCTCCCATGAATCGAACGGCAGCCTTTCTCTGAATTTGGGAACATCATGGACGACTTTATCAACCTTGCAGAGCGAACCAGCCCGACGCTGCAATCGCCGGTCTTAGTGATCATTCAGCATCTTGTCCTGACTCGTACCTGCCTCATCAACATCCTCAAAAGGGAATTCACCTGCTTCGAAATCCTCGAATTGGCGACAACGGCTGATCTGGACTGCGTGTCAGGACGAGACGTTCGTCTGGTTGCACTGGATATCGGGGACAGGGTTATCGCTGATCCTTCTATCGAGGACGATCTCGCGCTTCTTGCGGTGTTCTGCCCCAACGCATTCGTTGCACTCTTGTCAAATCGCGACGACGAGGGCACCGCGATGGCGGCAATGCATCGGGGAGTCCGCGGATTTTTCCCGACATCGATTCCCGTCGAGGTCGCCATCGCCGGCCTGCGTCTTGTTCTGGCCGGTGGGATTTACCGGCCACTCCCGGCGACGAGACAAGGTGTGATGCCGTATCTCGCCTACTCCGCCTCATCGGAGCTACCCGCAATCCACGATACCAACGGCCTCAAGCAGGATGCGGCGGCGAAAACCGTTTCCGACTTCACGCCGCGCGAGCAAAATGTGCTCGCCGAACTGCAGCTCGGCCTTCCCAACAAGCTGATCGCCGCCAAGCTCAATCTTTCAGAAAACACCGTCAAAATGCACATCCAGCACATTATGCGGAAGTTTTCTGCGCACAATCGCACCGAGGCAGTTCTTCGCTGGCGAACGCTTCTCGAGGCATGACCGGAGCGTTCGCTCACGCATGCTCGTGCCTCAATCCTCGCGGAATGCGTTGTCGAAACTGTCGAGCAAAGGCCTGAGGGCATAAAGCGCGACGCTACCGTGACCCGTCTTGATGAACACCTGGGTCGGCATTCCGGGAATGATCTGGACTCGGCCCTCGGTGACCCGCGGATCCTGCACGCGAATTTTCGCCGCATAGTACGGCTGGTCGGTCCGCTTATCGACCAGACGATCGGCGGAGACGTGCGTTACAATTCCCTCGAGTCGCGGCACGCGGCGCTGATTATATGGCAGGAGATGCACATCCGCCTTCAGCCCGGGCCGAACCACATCGATGTCCTCGGGCCTGACACGCGCGGTCACGATGAGGCGATCCTGCAAGGGGACCAGATCCATGAGCGGAACACCGGCTCCGATGACGCCGCCCGGTGTATGAACCCGAAGTTCGGTGACCACACCATCCTCGGGCGCCTTGACCTGCGTTCGTGACAGCTGGTCGTCAGCCGCCCGCAACCGCTCGCGCAACTGAAATATCTGATTTTGCGCCTCGCGAAGCGACTGCGCGATCTCGTTTTGCCGGTCGCTTTCCAGTTTGAGCAGCGTCGCCTGCGACTCGCTGATGACCTGCTCGGCGCGCGAGATCTGCGCAGCAATCTCACCGCGACGCCCGTCGATGTCGGCGGTTTCGCGTTGCAGATTCAAATAGCGCGGACGCCGCTCGAGGCCCTTGCTGACAAGCTCTGCGACCATGGCCGCTTCCTCGCGCACGATCGCCGCCCGCTGCGCAGATGCACTTGCCTGCGCTTTGAGGCCGACGATTTCCCGTTCGACCTGCGACCGCTTTTCACGAATGACGGCGACCTGCGACTGAAAGACCTGCCGCCGCGTTTCGAAGATATCCTTCTGCCTTGCAAGAACGGCCGCGGCTGCCGGACTCTCGTTCGGCGGAAACGAAACCCGCTCCTCCCCCTGCTGTTCCGCCAGTAGCCGTGCTTCGCGTGCTGTCGCGTCCCACAACTGGCCCTGAAGGCTGTCGACTTCAGAGCGGGCTTTGGTGTCCTCCAAAGAGATCAGTGTCTGACCGGAGCGCACAACATCGCCGTCCGCGACCAGAATCTCCCTGATGATGCCACCCTCGAGATGCTGAATAGTCTTCCGGCTCGACTCTGATTCCACGGCACCAAAGGCAATCGCGGCGCTTTGGAGGGGAGCGAATGTCGACCACGTCCCAAAACCGAGTACGAAGCAACAGACCAGCAGATTGCCGGCCCATGTGACGGCAAGGAGACGGCTGCGGGGCGTCAACGGCGCCGGTGTCGAGCACCAGGGAAAGCGCCGAGCTCCAAGGTCATCGAGTGTCGTTATGGCTGTCATGAAGCCGGTCCATCGCTTTGGGCAACGAGCGCGGTAACGCGCTTGCGTGTGCGGCGGACTCGGGATCGCGGTTCCGGTGTGACGTCCGCCTGAGCGGGCGCATTTTCGGAGGATGGAATGTGTGGCCGGCTCAGATACCGATCGAAAATGTCCTCGCTATCACCGAACGCGCTGACGGTACCGTCCTGCAGGATGGCAATCTTGCTCGTCGCCGCAAGGATTCCCATTCGATGGGTAATGATGATCACCGTGATATTTGCGGCCTTCATCTGCTCAATGGCGTCGTAGAGCACGCGCTCGCCCACGTAGTCCAGGCTTGCGTTCGGTTCGTCGAGAACCACGAGACGCGGCTCGCCAAAAAAAGCACGCGCAAGACCCAGACGCTGGCGGTAACCGCGCGAAAAAGCGGAGTCCGCATTGTACATAACTGTGTCGTACGCCTGCGGCAGCCGCATGATCGTTTCGTGGAGGCCGGCCAGCTTTGCGGCTGCTATGACCTCCTGTGGGTCAGCATCCTCCAGCCGCGCAATGATGTCTTTTACCGTTTCTCCGATGAGGTTGATGTCCTGAGGCAGATATCCGAGATGCCGGCCGCCACGCGAATCCCGCAACACCGAGACGTCGATGTTGTCGAGCATGACGCGACCCACCGTTGGCGCGGAGATGCCAGCGATGATGCGCCCGAGCTCGGACTTGCCAGAGCCCGACGGGCCAATGATGCCAAGGCATTCACCCGGCGCCAGACTGAACGAGACGCCCTTCAGCAAAAAATTGCCTGAGCACGGTACGACCACGCCGACGTTGTTGACGGTGAGATTGCCCTGCGGCCTGTCCAACAGAATGTCCTGGTTCCGTGCCACCGGGGTGCCGGCGGGCAAAGCACCGCTGAGCCGGCTGTAGGCGGCCAGGGCCGCAGCAAATCCTTTCCAGCCTGAAATGGCCCCCTCGACGGGTGCGATTGCGCGCCCGAACAACAGGCTCGTGGCAAAAATGATCGCGGGACTCCGGTTGTATTCCAGCACAAGCCACGCTGCCGAACCCATGATCAGGACCTGCGTCAGCGCCCGTACCGGCTTGGCGATGAGCATGACGATCTCATTTCGTCGTTGCGCGATGTCGTGTGCACCTCGCGCGTCTTGCGCGGCCTGATAGATCTGGCGCGCCGCACCGTCGAGCATCCCCATGGCCCTGATCACGTGGACGTTGCCGAGAGCCGCGGCCAGCCGGCCAGAACTGCTGCTCAACGCGGCACCGGACCGGGCGAGCGGGCCCTTGGTGGCGAGGTCGCCCGCGAGCGCGAGGCCGAACAGTAAAAGCGCGCTGCAGAGCCCTAGCAATCCAAGCAGAGGATGCACGAGGAAAAGAACGCCGATAAAAAGCGGCGCCCAGAGCACATCAAACAGCAGCGGGCATGCGCCCGACTCCAGGAACTGACGCAGGATCGTTAGATCCCGATATACCTCCGATGCACGCACCGAATCTGCGCGAACGGCATAGTCGAGGCATACGGAGAGCACTTCCGGACGGAGGCGATCTTCAAGCCATGCTCCAAGCCGGCCCAATACGGCGCGACGCAATGCATCAAGCACGCCCCCGACCGCGACGGAGAGCGCAACGATCAGGGTGAGCATCAGAAGCGTGTCGGCGCTTCGGCTCGACAAGACGCGGTCATAAATCTGAAGCAGGTAGAGGGCGGGAGCAAACAGCAGAAGATTGTAGCTGCAGCTGTATGCAAACACGAGGCCGAGCGAGCCCGCGCAGGCCCACAGCGCCGCCTGCAACGGAGTCTGCGGGTGCGGCATGACTTGTAACCGGAACGGCGGCATCAGCATTGTCATCACCGCCAGAGTTGGAGATCCGACCTTGTCGCTTCGCCGTCAATCAGACATGGCGGCCGATAAAGGACCGGCGGCGCGCGCCGCCGGTCTCCGCTTGTCCGGTTAGCAGCAATCAGGAGAGATGCCCGAGATCGATGTCCACGTCCCCTCCGTATGCCTTGTTGTGATCTCCGCCGTCGCCGCCGTTGCCGGCCGATATTTTTTGGGTCTGGTCCGCCCAGATCATGTTTGTCTGAGTGGCCGTTACGTTGGTGGTCACCGCACCGCCGGTGTTGCTGCCGTGGTGGGTCGCGTCCTGATCGCCCCACTGCCCGGTCGGCCCCTTTTGAACAAACTTATCGCCGGTATTGTAGTCCACACTGCCATCGGCCTTGTTGTACGGATTGATAGTTAAATTCTGCGTGTTGCCGTTGCCAACAGGGCCAGAACTATACCCGTTTCCACCGTTCCCGGCGTTAGCGTCGCCGCCGCTGATGAATTTGAACTCGATCGAGTCGCTTTTGAAGTGCTTTTGCATGTGAGTCTCCCTGGAGTTTGCACATAATCGCATTCATCCCCGTCAGGGATGACGAACGTACTTAGCGAGTGTGGTCCCGGGTCAGACGACAGCCTAGATGCCAAATCTGACGTCATCCAAATCGGGCGGGTATACGCCCGAAAGATTTACATGCCATGCTCTGATGAAACGCATCCCGGCAAATACCGATGCGAATTCCACTATCCCAGCAGCAAGTGATGGTCCGGCAAAAGATGCGCGGCGATGTCGCCACCTACCGCAGGATTGCCGTGGTCACCATCACCGCGGAGAGCGGCCATCGCGATCGTGCTCGGGTCGAGATGCACGTGGTTGGCATGAAACGCGTCGCCGACGGAACTATAGCCGGCGATCGCAATGTTGATGGGCGCATAAATCGCAACACTCGTGTCGCTGATACTTCCCGAGAAATGCCCGCTGCCGCCGTTGCCGGCGCCGTTGTGACCGGTATTGATCGCATCGGAGCCGAACCCGAAGCCCGAGGCAAACAAATCTATGTTCCCACCGAATGCGGCGTTGCCGTGACCGCCGTTGCCCCCGATGCCGGCCATCTGAACGGCGCTTTGATTGATATCCACATTGTTCATCTGGTCGGCGTGGGCACTGGAATTGTTTCCCGCCATCGCGATGTTGATCGGATCGTACAGGATGAACGATGCGTGAGAGATGCTTCCATGAAAGAAGCCGTCGCCGCCATTGCCGGCGTGGTTGCCCCCGGTTGAGATCACACCAGAATCGCCACCACCAAAACCCGAGGCGGTGACGCTTCCGCCCATCGAGACATTGCCACTTCCCCCGTCACCGCCGATACCGGCGATCTGGACCGCACTCTGATCGAAAGACGCGTCATTGGTCTGATGCGCGTCGGCTGTGGAATTGTAGCCGGCGATCGCAATGTTGATCGGCATGTAGATGACGATGGGAGCATTCACCAGCGATCCGAAGAAGTACCCGTCGCCACCGTTGCCGGCGCTGTTGTCACTGGTGTGGACCACGTCGGAGCCGCCGCCGGACCCGAGGGAGACGTCCCCACCCGCTGCAATGTTGTGGTCACCACCATTGCCCCCATTGCCGGCTATCTGAATGGCACTTTGATCAATATCCACATTGTTTGTCTGGTCGGCGTGGGCACTGGAATTGGGTCCCGCCACCGCGATGTTGATCGGATGATAAAGCACGAAAGACGCATTAACGATGCTTCCAAGAAAGAACCCGTCGCCACCGTTGCCG
>Ga0134125_10003894_pt1 | contig 17134 bp, 12 predicted proteins | sample KB31751_FD_96464 | JGI IMG/M metagenome (GOLD analysis project Ga0134125, IMG submission 96464) | Terrestrial soil microbial communities with excess Nitrogen fertilizer from Kellogg Biological Station, Michigan, USA - KB3-175-1 | ecosystem: Environmental > Terrestrial > Soil > Unclassified ...
CTCCCAGCCCGTTTCACGACAACGACCGCAGGCCTATAACGGCGGGACGTCTCCGGGGCGGGGATACGGACCCGATCAACCCCAACCCATGGCGGGGGAAGAACCTTGCATCAAGGAACCGGGGACGCCGGGAACGAGAGGCGGTATCGTCCCGTCGGCGGTTCGTCGTCTTTCGGAGGATGGTGGCCGCCGCCGAGACGTCCCGCCGTTATAGACCTGCGGAGGGCGCCGTGGACGGGCTGGGAACGTCTCTACGCCCTTCGCTGAGAAGATGGCGTTTCTGCTCGCGATGCGGCTTGTCTATCCTCTCCAGGGTGGATTTTTCAGGGCCTCCGCCTCCTCCCTAAAGAGGAGGCGCCTCCTCTCAAGAGAGGATAGACAGGACGAAGACCGGGGGCTACTGTGGGTGCGGACTTTTCGCTCTCTCGAAAGGAGGCACCGCATGAAGGCATCGACATTGTTGCTGGCCGCGGCCGTGGTCTGCTGCGCGAGTCCCGCTTCCGCGCAGCTCGACGCTACCTGCGTCGCATCGATCACGCTCAACTTCGCCCCACCCGTGAGGCTCGTGCTGCCGCCGGCACCGGCACCGCACACCACCGCCACCGGCGGCGGCACGATCACGAATTGTGTGGTCACTGACGGTGGCCCCACGGCAGGCACGTTCACCTTCTCGCTCGATGGCAATACGACGTGCACGTCAACGCAGAACATTACCGGCACGCTGGACATCGTGTGGGCGGACAACACCGTGAGCTTCACCGATATCACGGCCTTGGCGCCCATTCTCAGCAGCGCCGGCGGTGCTGCCGGGCTGACCGCCACCGTCACCAGTGGACGTTTCACCGGCGACCAGCTTCAGATCGTCAACGTGCGCGATCCCCTGGCTTTGATCCGCTGCCTGCTGAGCGGCTTGTCGCAGGCGACGGGGACCACGAGCCTCACCTTCACGCAACCGCTCTGACCGAGCGCTCGGGCGTCTGGACGGAATCCCAAGCGGGGGAGGGGGCTGCCCCAGTGGGGAAGAGGCTCTCCCGAGTTGGGCGAAGCCCTCCCCACTCGTTTGGACGCAATCCCGAGTCGGGCAACGCTTCCCCCACTCGATTTGTCGCAATCCCTGCTCGTTTGGACACAATCCCGAATTGGGCGAAGCCTCCCCCACTCGATTTGTCGCCATCCCGGCTGGGGGAGGCCTTTCCCCGCTCGGGAGAGCTCTCTCCCTCCTCGCCCAAGGGCTTTCCCCCTTGGAAGAGGATACAGCCGGCTCCGTGTATCGCGGTTTCAGACGACGGATCCTCGGTCATCCGCCGCCGGGCTGACCGCCACCGTCACCAGCGGCCGTTTCGCCCGGCGGCCCAGGAGAATTGTACCTACGGCAGCGTCGAGTCGTACAGCGAGCCTTGGTCGACCGGGCCGCCGTTGTGACCCTGGTCGTGCGGCACGCCGACGGTCACGGTGCCGGTGCAGCTCGCGCCGCTGCCGTTGGTGGCGGTGAAGGCAATGTGGTAAACGCGGCCGTCGCCGCCGCCGTCGCGCTCGGCGCGCACCGAGGGAGTCGCAGTGCCGACGCCGGTGGCGTCCGGGCTGGTGTTGCCGCTGCCGGGGCTTTGTACCGGCTCGTCCTGGAAGATGCTGGTGACCGAGATCGTCACCGGGCCGCCGGCCGGATTGGTGACGCCCGAGATCTGGATGGGCACGAGCTTGTGATTGGGCGGCCAGAGCAGGTTCGGGCTGGCCACGGCCTGCGAGCAGTCAGGGGGCGGGATCAGCTCATAAGCGCCCATGTCGCAGAAGGGGCCTTGCGGCCGGGTGACGCCGCGCTGGTCGGCCGCCGGGCAGGTGGAGTTGTTGCCTGCGTCGATCGCCGAGCTGCCGGCGAGCAGGGCGTGGGTGTTCGTCGGGCCGCCGTTGTTGGCCAGCGGTCCGAGGAGCGGGTTGGTCCCCGGCAGGTCGCCCGGGCCGGTCAAATGGCAGGTGTTGTCGCCGTCCAGGTTGTGCTCGGTGACAAGACTCGGACTGCTGAGGGAGCAATCCGCTCCCAGGTTTCCGGCGATGATGTTGTTGCTGAGAGTGAGTTGATCGACACTGATGAGGATCCCACCGATAAGCCTCGTCCCCTGATTTGCCGTGAAGGTGTTGTTGATCAGATTCAAGTGGGTGGCGACGGGACCGCGGCTAAAACTCAGCGCGCCCGCCACCCCCGCGGTGTTGCCGCTGAAGGTGCTGTTGACGATCGATCCTCGCGATTGATTGGAGTTGATTGCGCCACCGGCTGATTGGGTGGCCGCGTGGTTGTTGCTGAACGTGCTGTCCTCGACGGTCAAGTCGACGAGTTGCAGATCCACGGCTCCGCCCTGGAAAGAGGTCTGGTTGTTGTCGAACGTACAGCGGCGGATGGTAAGCGCCAACAGAGCCGGTGGAGTGAAGCTGACGGCTCCCAGGGCGCCGCCCGAAGTGCTCTTGCCGTTGACCAGGGACAAGTCGTGGAGCTCGGCGTTGAGGATCCCAAGGAAGATGAAGATGCTGCTGTTCGCGTTGCCGTCGATGACGGTGGTGCGGGCTCCGGCGCCCGCCAAGGTCAAGTCCTTCTGGATGAGCATGAAGCCCAGGGTCACGACGTAGTGGCCGGCCGGGATCTGGACGGTGTCGCCGGGGGCGGCGGTCGCCACGGCGTCGCGCAGCGAGCAGGAGCCGCTGCAGCTCCCGAGAGACTGATCGGTGGTGGTATTGACGACGACGGTGGCCGCCGCGGCCGGGGCCGGCGTCAACCCGAAGGCCGCCACGGCCAGTGCGGCGGCCAGAAGGCCATGCGCTCCAAGCTTGAATCCCTTCCCAAAAAGCGTCTTCAGACGTTCCATGTTGCCATTCTCCTTGTAAGACCAGTACGAGCCGATACCGCTCCGCGCCCGCTCTCGCACTCTGCGTAGCGGCTCGCGGCGTCTTCGGTAGCAGTCCGTGCGTCAGTTTGCGGTTTAGAGAATAGCGGCCCGGGAATGCTTTGACCATCGTCTTGAGGGAGGATATTTTTGGGGGCTCGGCCTCCTCTCCAGGGAGGAGGCGGGGTCCTCTCTAGAGAGGATGGGGACGGCCGGGCACGAGAGGGGCGGTCCGCACGGGGACTGCCCCTCCGGGGGAGATTTGCCTCAGTTCGTGACGTTCACTGTGATGCGGTCGCTGTTCGTCTGACTGGCCGAGTCGGTTGCCGTTCGCGACTACTCGCCGCTGCTGCCCCAGAGCTCCGTGAGCCGCTTATCGCGGCCGCAGCCGCTGCGGTAGAACTTGTAGCGGAGCGGATTCTTCTTGTAGTAGTCCTGGTGGTATTCCTCGGCGGGGTAGAACTGCGCGGCCGCCACGATCTCGGTCTGGATGGGCTGCTTGAAGCGCTTCTGCACCTCGGTCCTGGAGGCTTCGGCCAGGCGCTTCTGTGTCTCGTCGTGGTAGAAGATGGCCGAGCGGTACTGGTGGCCCGCATCGCAGAACTGGCGGTCCTTCACCAGCGGATCGACGTTGTGCCAGAAGGTGTCGAGCAGCTTTTCGTAGCTGACCTTCGCGGGATCGTAGGCCACCTCGACGGACTCGGCGTGGCCCGTGCCGCCCGCCGAGACCTCCTCGTAAGTGGGGTTCTTCTTGGTGCCGCCGGTGTAGCCCGAGGTGGTGGAGATCACGCCGGGGACCTTGTCGAACGCCGCCTCCACGCACCAGAAGCAGCCGGCGGCGAACGTGGCCTTGGCCACGGGGTGGTTGGGAGCCGGCTGGGCGGCGCGGGACGGGCCGGAGCCGGCAGCGATCAGGAGCCCGGCGAGGGCCAGCCAGCTCCGGGTGGAAAGTCGTTTCATGTCGTGAGTCCTCCGTAGGTTGACCTGCCCATCCATGCTACGCGGCCGGCCGGCTGGCCGGATTCCGGGATGGGCTAGAATTTGCCCGGCCCATCCGCTTGTTATCTAAAGTAACTGAAGTTCTTGGAGGAACCGTGCCCGACGCCATCGTACCCAGCCTCTACCTGCTCGACATGGGAGCCGAGAAGTATGGCGACTGTATTCTGGGTCGCTTCGGAGAGGTCACCGTCCTCATCGACGGCGGCCACCGGCGTGACGACCGGCGCCACGGCGACACCCCCGCGATCCCCGAGCAACTGGCCCGGATCCTCGGTCATCCGCCGCCGTTCGATCTCTCCCTTCTGGTGGTGACCCACTGCCACGCGGACCACATCGGCTGCCTGCCGGCGCTGGTGGCCCGGGGCGATCTGCGGGCCGAATGGGCGCTGGTGGCGGACGAGAACCTGGGGTTCGGCCGCGCCGCCGGGGAGGACGGGGACGGGCTCGACGCCCCGGGCGTGGCTCCCGTGGTGCGGCGGCTGGTGGCCGCTCTGCGCGAGGAGAGCCAGGCCAACGTGAGGGACGCGGCGGCCGTCGAGCAGTTCCTCGCCGACGCCGCCCAGTTGGAGCCGGACTACCGGCGGATGCTCGCCACTCTCGAGCAACGGGGAACGCGCGTGGTGAGGTACGGACGGGACGACGCCGCGCCCGTGGAGGCGGCCTTCGCGCCGGTCGGCCTCAAGATCCTCGGCCCCACCCAGGATCACCTCCTGCTCTGCGCCGAGGCGATCGCCCAGTTGACGCAGGACGCCCTCGCGGCCCTCGCCGACGTCGGAGCCGATGAGGCGGTCGACGAGGTGGCCCTCTATCGGTCCCTGGCTTTACGCTCCTTTTCGGATGCCGCGGACAAGCCCGGCCGGGGAGCGGCGCTCAACGATCAGAGCCTCGTGCTGAGGTTCGCTCCCGGCGGGCGCAAGGTCCTCCTCACCGGCGACATGCAGCTCGCCAAGGCCGAGATCGCCGGGCTCGATCCCTACATGACCGCCCTGCGCGGCACGATCAAGGCGGACGGTCCCTTCGATTTCGTCAAGATCGCCCATCACGGCAGCTACAACGCCCTGGATGCCGCGGGTCTGGCGGACCTCGCCGGCACCCGCTGCTTCGGCATCTCGGGAGGCCGCCGGGACCCGGTCCATCCGGACCCGGGCGTCCTGCGGCTGCTGCAGAGAAACCTGCCGGACGTTCAGTGGGCGCGGACCGACCGCAACGGCCTCGTCACCGTCTCCCTGGGGCCGGATGGGGTCCGGTTGCTGCCGGAGCGCGGCGATCTCGACGACTTCCGGGCGAGCTCGCCGGACGCCGCGATCCCGGCCCCGACGCCGGCTGCCGTGCCCGTCGCGCCGCCCCGATCGCCTGCGCCGGGGCCGGCGGCCCTCCCGCCGGTGACCTGGGCTCCGGCGGCCCCGAGCGACTCCGGGATGGTCGAGGTCATCACCCGGATTCCCCATGTCGCGACGCGGGTCGTGGTGACCATCGACGTGCAGCCGCAGGCGGTCTCCTCCCCGGCCGGCGTGGCGGGGCCGCCGGTCCTCAGCCGGACGGTGACGATGCCGCCGCAGCAGGACCACTCGCTGCCCGAGCTGCGGATCGCGGGCGGGCGCATCCTGCCGCCGCTGCTCTTCGCCACCAGCGCCGAGGGCCTCGCCCGCAACATCGGTCAGGCCGAGGCGGGGCACCTGTTGGCATCCCTGCGCCGGGCCGGGCAGACGGTCGTCGATGCCGTGCCGGCCGGCTCGGGCGACGCGGCGATGGCGGCTTCCGTCGTCCGGGCCAGCCTGGAGGCCAGGCACCACGGGCTGGTGCTGCTGGGCGGCTACGACGTCGTGCCGGCCCAGAAGCTCGATACTCTCGATCCGGACCTGCGGTCCCAGTTGCCCGCCTCCCATGGGGACGAGGACGACTTCATCGTCTGGAGCGACGACGTCTACGGCGACCTCCAGGGGGACGTCTTCCCCGAGATTCCGGTGTCGCGCGTTCCGGACGGTCTCTCCGCGGATCTGATGTTCGCCGCCCTCCAGTCGGGCGGCGGCTCGGGCCGGTCCAGCCGCTTCGGCCTGCGCAACGCCCGGCGGCCCTTCGCGCAGGAGATCTACCATGTCCTGGGGGGAGAGGAGGATCTGTTGATCTGCGAGCGGACGACGCCGCCGGACATCAACGCGTCCGTCCTGGAGGCCGACGCCATCTACCTCATGCTGCACGGCTCCGACTCCGACGGCACGCGCTTCTGGGGCGAGGACGAAGCCGGCACCCTCGAAGCGATCAACCTCGGCAACATTCCCGCGCGCTCCTCGGCGGTGGTGTTCACGGGCTGCTGCTGGGGCGCCCTCTGCGTCGACCGGCCGGCGGCCCGCACGGAGCCGGGGATCGCTCCGGCGTCGCGCACCCCGGCCTCCTCGATCGCCCTGAGCTTCCTGCGGTCGGGGGCGCTGGCCTTCATCGGCTGCACCGGCAGCCACTACTCGCCGATCGCCAAGCCCTTCACCTACTTCGGCGCCCCCATGCACCAAGCCTTCTGGGAGCACTACCGGCAGGGGATGGCGCCGGCCCCGGCCCTGCTCCAGGCCAAGCGGGATTACCTCGAAGGAATGCCTCACGGCCGGAAGAGCGTTCAGGGGAAAGCGATCGAAAGGAAGATCCTCTGGCAATATACCTGCCTCGGTCTTGGTTGGTAGTCCTGAGTAGGTTTGGAGTCGTACCGTCCGTTCGGGTGTAGGATATAGAGGGAGGTAGATCTATGGCCGCCAAGCCTGACAAGCAGAAGGTGTACCGGGAGCTGGTGGAGAAGCAGCTACCCAACTTCCGGTTCGTGGAGCAGATCGCGCCCGATTCACCGGCGCCCAGGGCCGTAGCCGACTCCGTGACTCCCGATCTGGCGACCCTCCGCCGGAAGTTCCTCGGCCAGGACGGCACACGCACGAGAGGCCTGCGGGACACCGCCACCGCCGAGGACGTCCAGCCGGACACCGGCGAAGCCGCCATCGTGCGGGTCGAGCCCAAGAACGCCGGTCCCTGGAGCCGCGGTGCCGGCGCGAAGGCCGTGGTGATCTCCAAGGGCAAGATCATCGGCATGCAGGGCTGAGCGTCGCCCCTCCGCTACGGTGCTCCCTCTTCTCCCGGCGGACGGGGGGGAGGCTGGGAGAAGAGGGCCGGGGTGATGAGGGTCTTTCGCCGGCTTGGACACCATCCGGGAATCGTAGAATTACCCCGCTTTTTCCCTCCGGAACCCCGCGACCATCGCTGCCAGCACGCCGGCCGTAATCGCCATGTCGGCGACGTTGAAGATGCCGGTGCGCAGCGAGCCCACTCCCAGGCTGACGAAGTCCACCACGCGGCCGTCGTTGGCCAGCCGGTCCACGAGATTGCCGAGGCCGCCGGCCACCACCAGGCCGAGGCCGACCCTCTGCATCGCGGTGAGGCTCGCCGAGCGCAGGAGGAAGACGGCCAGGGCCGCCAACGCCGCCCCCGACACGACCACCCCCAGCACGAACCGCCACCGCGGCGAGAGGCCTGCCCCCAGGCTCAGGAACGCGCCGGGGTTCTCCGCGTACTGAAAGCGCACGGCGCCCCCCAGCAGCGAGATGGGCGGCGAGCTCGCCAGCTCCTGGCGGGCGATGGCCTTGGTCGCCTGATCGCAGCCCACGAAGGCGACGACGACGAGGGCGGCGAGGAGAAGACGGGAGGAGTAGCGCACGGCGGCGAAGCCTACTACAGCCGCGCGCCGCCGGCTCGCTCCGGGCACGGGCAGGCACCGTTGGTTTGCAGGGACTCCCCCTTTTTTTAAAAAACGCCGTTCCAACCCTGGAGATCGCGATGCTTGGATCGAGGAAGGTATTGTTGTTTTCTCTCTTGTTTCTGATGTTTCTCTGCCCCCGTTTGCCGGCCCAGGAATCCGCGAGCCTCGCGATGCGCGCGTCGTCCGTCATCGCGCTCCAGTCGGGGGCGATCGACACCAGCCGGCCCCAGCCCGTCCTCCCCGAGGCCCTGCGCTCCCTGCCGGCCGATGGCGCGGCGGACGAGATCGTGCTCGTCAAGTTCCCGGCGCCGGTGACGGCCCGCCAGGTCCAGGCGCTGCGCGCCGCGAGCCTGCAGGTCTACACCTACCTGCCCTACTACTCCTACCTGGTGAAGATGCCGGCCGGAGCGCGGACCAAATCGCTGCTTTCGGGCCTCGGCGCCTCCTGGTCCGGCCCCTATCACCCGGCCTACAAGATCTCTCCCGAGATCGCCGCCGTCGGCTCCGGCGAGCCGGGCGACTCCGCCAAGGCTGCGGGCGGCCGGGCGGTCCTTCCCGTCATGATCCACGTCCTCCCCGACGCCGATCTCCCTGAGGTGACGCGGACGATGAAGGACCTCGGCGTGAAGGGCATCGTCGGCTCCCGGCGCGATCCGCACTTCTCCCGTGTCCGCCTGCTGCTGACGCCTGCCGAGATCGCCGCCCTGCGCACGCCCCTGGCCGGGATGCGCGACGTCTTCTGGATCGATCTCGAAGGGCGCAAGGCCCTGCGCAACGACACCACCGTCTGGGTGGGGCAGTCCGGCCTCACCGGCGGGCAGACGACGCCCATCTTCGGCCAGGGCATCTTCGGCGAGGGGCAGGTCGTGGGCATTATCGACACGGGCCTCGACGCCGACATGTGCTTCTTCCGCGACACCGCCCGTGGCTTGCCGCCCACCAATCTCTGCAACGGCGGCACCGTGGTCGACACCGCCCAGCGCAAGATCCTGGCCGTCGACTTCCTGACCGCCTCCGAGTGCTCCGGCGGCATTGCCACGGGCGAGTGGGACACGCAGGGCCACGGCACCCACGTCGCCGGCACCGTCGCGGGGGACAACTTCGCCCACCTGCTCACCCACGACGCGGCCGACGGCATGGCCCCCGGAGCCAAGCTGGTCTTTCAGGACGCCGGCTTCCTCACCGACAACTGCGGCGATTTGCCCGGCATCGGCTGCCCGGTCGTCGACCTCAAACCCATCTTCCTCCAGGCCTACAACCAGGGCGCGCGGCTGCACACCAACTCCTGGGGCGACAACGAGAACGCCGCCGTCCAGAACAAATACACCGCCGCCAGTCAGGACGCCGACCAGGTCATGTGGGATCACAAGGACTTCCTGATCTTCTACGCCGCCGGCAACGCCGGCCCCGGCACTGGTTCGGTCGGCAGCCCCTCGACCAACAAGAACGGCGTCTCGGTCGGGGCCACCCTGCGCGGCACCAGCGCCGACTCCATGGCCACTTTCAGCAGTTGCGGTCCGGCGGCGGACGGCCGCCTCAAGCCCGACATCACCGTGCCCGGCTCGAACATCGTCTCGGCCGGCGCCGACCGCAGCATCACCTCCAACAACTGCGGCACCGCCACGATGTCCGGCACCAGCATGGCCTCGCCGGGCGCCACCGGTCTGACCGCCCTCATCCGCCAATACTTCACGGACGGCTGGTACCCCACGGGAGCCAAGAACTCGGCCAACGGCTTCACGCCTTCGGCGGCGCTGCTCAAGGCCACCCTGGTCAACTCGGCCATCAACATGACGGGAACCACCGCCATCCCCGCCAACTGCCAGGGCTGGGGCCGGGTGCTGCTCGAAAATGCCCTGTTCTTCACCGGCCAGACGCGCAAGCTCTCGGTGAAGGATACCGCCACACCCTTCGCTACCGGCTCCACCAACGAGGACCGCACCTTCACCTACTCGGTGACGGCCGGCGAATCCTTCAAGGCCACCCTGGCGTGGACCGACTTTCCCTCCACCCCGGCGGCGAGCGTCAATTTGAACAACGATCTCGACCTGATCGTCACCGGTCCCACGGGCACGGTATGGAAGGGCAACGTCTTTTCCGGTGGCGTCTCGGCCACGGGCGGCGCGGCGGACCGCAAGAACCCGCTGGAGCAGGTGCTGCTGGCGGCCCCGGCGGCCGGCGTCTACACCGTCACCGTGCGTTCCTTCAACGTGCCGAACGGTCCCCAGCCCTTCGCCCTGGTGGTGACGGGCAACGCCGTCGAAGGCGGCACGCCGCCGCCCCCGCCGGTCACCGTCTTCTTCGACGACTTCGAAACCAGCAAAGGCTGGACGACCAATCCCGCCGCCACCGACACGGCGACCACCGGCCAGTGGGAGCGGGGCGTTCCGCAGCTCACGACCTCGGGCGGCACGAAGCAGCTTGCGACCACCGTTTCGGGCACCAACGACCTGGTGACCGGGCGCCTCGCGGGCACCGCCGCGGGAGACTTCGACGTCGACGGCGGCACCACCTCCATCCAGTCGCCGGCCATCGTGCTGCCCGCGTCGGGCACCTTGACGCTCTCCTTCGCCTACTACTTCGCCCACGGCACCAACTCCTCGACGGCGGACTTCTTCCGCGTCAAGGTGGTGGGCACGACCACCACGACCGTGCTCCAGGAGCTCGGCAGCACCGCCAACGACGCCGCCGTCTGGGCGACCTCCTCGGTGAACGTCACCGCCTTCGCCGGGCAGACCGTGAGAATCCTGATCGAAACCGCCGACGCGAGCACCGCGAGCCTCGTCGAAGCGGCGGTGGATGATGTGAAGATTACGCAGCAGTAAGGCTTGCCCGTAACCTGGGAGCGCCCCTTCGGGGCGTTCCCTCCCTCTGTGCTACTGTAAATGCCAGGGGCAAGCAGCCTGTCAGGAGAAGACTCCATGTCACAACCAATTCGCTCTTCGGCCGACGATCTCTACGAAATGCAGATTCGTCGCCTTCCCCTACGCGAGCGGCTCCACCTTGCCCAGAGGATCATCGGGGAAGCCGCCTCCGCGGTCTCCGAGCCGGAACGGCCCCGCAGTCTCCTTGAGCTGGAAGGTTTGGGCGCCGAGCTTTGGAAGGGGATGGATGCCCAGGACTATGTCGATGAGCTCCGACGGGAATGGGATCACCGTCCGTGACGCTTGAGGCAGAGCTCGAAGACGTTCAGCGGCTCGGGACGGACACTGCCCCTCTCATCTACTTCATCGAAGGCCATCCAGAGTTCGGGTCTCTGGTGCGGGTCGTTTTCGAGCGGGCCGAGGCCGGCGAACTAGAGCTCTTCACTTCCACCCTGACGCTTACAGAAGTCCTCTCCCATCCTCTTGAAAAGCAGGCGGACGAGATTGCCAAAGCCTACAAGACAATTCTCCTGGAGTCCCCTCACCTACACGTGTTCGATGTCGATGTCAGGATCGCTGAAACGGCGGCTGAGCTTCGAGCCCGCTATCGTTTGAAGACTCCAGACGCCATTCAGATCGCGGTCGCGATTCAGGCCGGCTGCGAGGCGTTTCTGACGAACGACAAGAGCCACAAGAGAGTTCAGGAAGTGCGCGTGCTGTTCCTTGGGGATTTTCTGGCTGGTCAGCCACTCCCACCCGCCCCGCCTCTGCCATAAGCAGGATGACAAAGGTACCGCGACGTGCTTCGCGGTCGTCAGAGCCGAGCCTTCTCTTAGATCCGTGTCCTGGGAGCGGCGAAGCGGGGCCGTGCCGCGGCTCACGACCCAATGAGGGCCCTCGGTCTCTCAACACCATCTATACCCATTGACAATATATCTGCAATGGGTATAGTTGGCTCATGTCACACACCGCTGAGCCAGTCGCGACCTCCTACGTCCCGATCCGCCGCCTTGCCGTCCAGGCCGTCATCAGCGCGTTACTCGTCACCTTCCTGCTTGCGGGTCCGCAGCCGTCGTCGTCGGCTCCCGCCGCTCCGGCGGACGAATTGGTGGGCCTCTGGAAAGCGAAGCGATGGTTCGGGCCTTTCGCTCGCGGCCCGTTGGTCATTCAACGGACAGGGGTGACCTATACCGCCGAGATGGTAGGGAAGACACTGCCCGTCCGGGTGGACAAAGGCGAGCTGTCCTTCGAGCTGCCGAACGGCCAGGGGTCGTTTCGAGGCAGGCTGCAGGCCGGAGGCGCCCTTCTTGGCCATTGGTATCCGCCAAGCTCGCTCAGCGGCCAATATGCATCGCCGGTCCATCTCAAACCGGAGGGTCCGAATCGGTGGAGCGGGCAGGTCGTGCCCTTCGAGGACGTGTTCACCTTCTATCTCCTGGCGCGGAAACGGCCGGATGGGACCCTCGGAGTCTTTCTGCGCAATCCCGAGCGCGACCTGGGCGCCTGGCTCGGCGTCGATCGCCTCGTTCGCGAGGGCAACGTCGTGAAGCTCATCGGGATACGTCCAGGTCAGAAGGAAGAGAGGGAGGCGGCCAGCGGGACCTACGACGCGGAGAGCGGCGTGATCACCCTCTCCTTTCCTTCTCGCGGCGGGTCCTACGACTTCCGGCGCGACGGCGACGACAGCGACTTCTATCCCCGAGGCAAGAATCCGGCGCGCTATGAATACCGTCCGCCGCCGGCCCGTGACGACGGCTGGCCCACGGGGACTCTCGAGGAGGCGAACATCGATCGCGCGGGGATCGAGAGGTTCATCCTGAGGATCATCGATACGCCGATGGAGTCGGTGGACACGCCGGAGATCCACGGCATCCTCATCGCGCGGCATGGAAAATTGGTCTTGGAGGAGTATTTCCACGGTGAGCACCGCGACAAGCTGCATGAGACGCGCTCGGCGGCCAAGAGCGTGACGGCGACGATCGTGGGTGCCGCGATCCAGGCCGGCGCGCCGCTGAAGCTCTCGACCCCGGTCTACCAGGTCATGAACGGAGGCGCCTTCCCGGCGGACCTGGAGCCGCGGAAGCGGGCCATGACCCTGGAGCACCTCTTGACCATGTCGTCCGGATACTTCTGCGACGACACCAATCCCGAGGCGCCCGGCGGCGAAGAGATCATGATCAATCAGGACCAGGAGCCGGACTACTACCGCTTCACGCTGAAGGTCCCGGTGGCTTGGGCACCCGGAGAAAAGGCCGTCTACTGCAGCGCGAATCCCAATCTCGCCCTCGGGGTCGTGGGCCGCGCGACGGGTGAGTTTCCGCTGGACACCTTCGATCGCCTGCTCGGGGCTCCGCTGAAGATCACCCGCTACGGATGGCCTTTGGATCCCGCGGGGCATCCCTATGGCGGCGGTAGCGTGCAGCTTCTGCCGCGCGATTTCATGAAGCTTGGTCAGCTCATGCTCAACGGCGGAACGTGGCAGGGCCGCAGGATTCTCAGCCGTGATTTCGTGGCCCGTGCGTCCGCTCCTCTGTACCACCTCCGCGGTATCTATTACGGATACCTCTGGTGGGGCATCGACTTCCCCTACAAGGACCGCACCGTGCACGCCTTTTTTGCCGGGGGCGCGGGCGGCCAGGCCGTGATGGTGATCCCGGAGCTCGACCTCATCGTCGCCACCTATGCTGGCAACTACAGCAGCAAAGGCACGACCAATACTTCACAGAACCTCCCTCCCAGGTACATCCTGCCGGCCGTGCGGGAGCCGGGCGACGACAAGAGCGCGCCGGTGATTCCACGGGAAGACTGGGTCACGCCGTATGGTCCCTCGCCGGTCTCGGGGCCAGTCTTGAAGCCGGGCGTGCCATATAACCGTTGACAATATATCCAGTGCGAGTATAGTTGCCTTATGAACCCCAGCGCTGAGCTCGTCGATGCCCTCTTGCCCCTGCCGTCCGCGACGTTCCACATCCTGCTCGCGCTGGCCCATGAGGACCGCCACGGCTATGCCATCATTCAGGACGTCGAGGCGCGCACCGGCGGCGCGCTCCGCTTGAGCCCCGGCACTCTGTACCGGTCGATTCAGAGGATGCTCGAGCAGGGCCTGATCGTCGAGACGCAGGACCGCCCGGCGCCGGAGCTCGACGACGAGCGCCGCCGGTACTACCGCATCGCTCCCTTCGGTATCGCCGTCGCCCGCGCGGAAACCCGCCGCATGTCGCAACTGGTCCGCATGGCGCGGACGCAAGGGCTCCTGCCGGACAAGGCGTGATGCGTCTCTATCGCGCCCTGCTGCATCTCTACCCGGCCTCGTTCCGCGGCGAGTACGGCAGCGAGATGGCCGCCGTCTTCGCGATGCGCCGCCGGCAGGCGTCCGGCCTTCTCGCCGTGCTCGCGCTATGGGTTAGCGTGCCCTTCGACGTTCTCGGCAATGCGATCGCCACGCACTGGGACGTCCTCGTTCAGGATCTCCGGTACACGCAGCGCACGCTGAGCCGCGCGCCGGGCTTTGCGATCACCGCCCTCCTCGTCACCGCGCTCGGCGTCGGCGCCAACACCGCCGCTTTTTCGATCGCCGACTTCGTGCTCATCCGGCCGCTGCCGTTCGCGGAGCCCGAGCGGCTCGTCAAAATCTGGTCGTCCCCGCCGCAGGGCCGCTGGGAAGTCTCGCCGCCCAACTATCGCGATTGGAAGGCCATGAGCCATTCGTTCGAGGCGATGGGCTCCTATCACTCCATCGAAGTGAATCTCGTGGGCGATGGCGACCCGCGGCGGCTCCAGGGCTCGAAGGTGACCGCGGATCTCCTGCCGATGCTCGGCGTGCGCCCGGTCCTCGGGCGTCTCTTCACCGCCGCGGAGGAACGCGACGGTGCGGCCGGAAGCGTCCTGCTGAGCTACGGGTTGTGGAACGCCGCGTTCGGGGGCGACACCGGCGTGCTCGGGCGGCGGGTATTGCTCGACGGCACGCCGCGCGTGGTGATCGGCGTCATGCCGAAGGACTTCCACTTTCCAAACCGGGAGGTCGAGCTGTGGACGCCGATCCCGATGCCGGAGCAGCTCGATCCGGAACGGGACAACAACGAGCTCGAGGTTCTCGCGAAATTGAAGCGCGGCGTCACGATGCAGCAGGCGCAGGCGGACATGAGCGTCGTCGCGGCGCTGCTGGAGCGCCAATACCCGCAAGAGAACGAGAAGATTGGCGCCGCCGTCCTCGGTCTGCGCGACGAGCTGTCCAAACAATCGCGCCTGCTCCTGTTCGGGCTCTGTGGCGCGGCGATCTGTGTCTTGCTCATCACGTGCACCAACCTCGCGAACCTGCTGCTCGCCCGCGCCCTGGTGCGTCGCCGCGAGCTCGTCGTGCGCAGTGCCCTGGGCGCCGGCAGGGATCGCCTCGTGCGGCAGCTCGTCACCGAGAGCCTCGTGCTCGCCGTCCTCGGTGGCGCGATGGGTGTCGTCGTCGCGATCGTGGCCGTACCGCTCTTGTCGCGGCTCGTTCCGAACGCGCTGCCGGTCGCGCAGTCGCCGGCGGTCGACCTGCGGGTGCTGCTCTTCGCCGGCCTGCTCACGGCCTTGACCGGCATCGCTTTTGGCACGCTGCCGGCGCTGCGCGCCTCCGGCGGTGCTGGTTTCGATGCTCTGCGGGATGGAGAGCGTGCCGGCGGCGGCCAGCGAGGGCGCCTCCGGTCCGCACTGGTCATTGCGGAGGTGATGGGATGCGTGGTCCTGCTCATCTCGTCCGGTCTGCTGATGCGGGCGCTGTGGCGCATCCAGGCGACCGATCCCGGATTCCGGCCTGAAAACGTGATCACTCTGCGGACGGCGCTACCGACGCCGAAGTACGACGGCACGGCGCTGCGGGAGAGGTTCTTCTCCGAGGTGCTGGCGGGCGTTCGCGCCCTGCCCGGCGTTTCGAGCGCCGCCTACATCTCGTTCCTGCCGATGGCGATGGGCGGCGGCATCTGGCCGGTCGTGATGCCGGGCGAGAATCAAGCCCGGGCGCGGGCCAAGGGGCATCTTGCCAGCCTGCGGTTCGCCACGCCCGGCTTTTTCGCGGCGATGGGGATTCCCCTTCGCCGGGGCCGGGAGATCGGCGAGACCGATACCATCAACCAGCCGTTCGTCGCGGTGGTGAGCGAGTCGCTCGCGCGGCAGTATTTTCCGCACGAGGATCCGATCGGCAAACGCTTCCAATTTGCCCTTTCCGATCGGACGATCGTCGGCGTGGTGGGAGACGTCCGGGTGCGTGGGCCGGAGCGAACCAGCGAGCCGCAGGTCTACCTGCCCTACAAGCAGGTGAAGGACGGACAGTTCGGCAACTACGTGCCGAAAGACCTGGTGATCCGCTCGTCGACCCCGCCGGCGGCGCTCCTCCCGGCCATCCGTCGCATTGTGAGCAAAGCCGACCGGCAACAGCCGGTCTCCAATGTGCGGACGATGAACGACATCGTTTCCGAGCAGACGGCGTCGCGCGCCGTGCAGGTGCGTGTGCTCGGCGGCTTCGCCGCCATCGCGTTCCTGCTCGCGGCGGTCGGAATCCACGGCCTGCTGTCGTTCACCGTCTCGCAGCGCCGCCACGAGATCGGAGTCCGCATGGCGCTCGGCGCCAAGTCGACGGACGTCGTGGGAATGGTGATGCGCCAGGGAGTCTGGCTGGCGGCCGTAGGAGTGATTCCCGGAGTTGCCATTGCCTATGCCGCGGGAAAGGGAATGGAGTCCCTGCTCGCCGGAGTCAAGCCCGGAGACGCGCCCACCTTCGCCGCGGCGGCCGTGCTTTGCGTCCTCATGACTCTCCTGGGAAGCCTGCTGCCGGTGCTCCGAGCCGTGCGCGTCGCGCCGGCGACGGTGTTCCGAGCGGAGTAGTCGAAAGGCAGAGCACGTCAGTGCTATCATCTCTGCATGAGAGCCCTCCTTGAGATCGACGAGGATTTGCTTGCCGCGGCCGAACGAGAGGCGACACGGCGTGGGCAGAGCCTGTCCGCCCTGGTCGCGGTGGCATTGTCGGCTTTCGTGGCACCAGAGCCACGGATCGAGCGAGGCCCCCGGGGGCGCGTGAGCTTGCCTACGTTTCGGGGACAAGGCCTCCGCCCAGGAGTCAATCTGGACGACTCAGCGGCTCTTCTGGAGCTGATGGAGTCGCCCCATGCTGTTGATTGACGTCAACGTACCGCCGCTGGTTGACCGACATCGTTAGTTCGGGCGAGCCCTTCGGCCTTGTCGATCTGGTCTTGAGCGAATTTCTTCGCATCACGACGCATCCCAAGGTTTTCGCTCCGCCGAGCACGCTCGAGAGTGCTCTGGAGTTCGCCGCAGCTTTGCCAGAGCAACCCAATTGCGTGGTAGTCACGCCCGGCCCTCGGCACTGGGACATTTTCCAGGAACTTTGCCGAGCCACGAAAGCTCAAGGGAACTTCATTCCCATTTTTCGCGGCGATTGCGATCGAATCGGGATTGGAGTGGATCACCACAGATGGTGGCTTTGCCCGGTTCCCGGGTCTCCGCTGGCACCACCCTTTGAGCGGCTCATGAAAGCTCGCTCATCAACGCCGCGAGCCCGGAGGGCGGCAGACTCGTAGATGCTATGCAGGGGGTGGAAAAGCGGGTCACCGGTTATAGTTCTGGGATACTTTTTACGGAAAGGAGTCCCAGATGGAGCCAGCAACCCGCCA
>Ga0134125_10003895_pt1 | contig 17134 bp, 9 predicted proteins | sample KB31751_FD_96464 | JGI IMG/M metagenome (GOLD analysis project Ga0134125, IMG submission 96464) | Terrestrial soil microbial communities with excess Nitrogen fertilizer from Kellogg Biological Station, Michigan, USA - KB3-175-1 | ecosystem: Environmental > Terrestrial > Soil > Unclassified ...
ACGGCCTCGGTGTACTTCTTCTTGCCGTAGAGGATCGCGGCGAGACGCCAGTAGGCGTCGGTCAGCTTGGGATCGAGGCTGATGGCCTCGCGGAACTTCTGCTCGGCGAGGGCGAAGTCGTCGCTGTCGAGCGCGTGGCGCCCGTCGGCGAGCGCCTGGTCGCCCGGCGACGCCGAGCCGGTGCGGCCGCCCACGTTCGACTGCGCCGCCGCCATCCGCTCCCCACCCACCGTCACCGCCGCCGCGCTCGCGACGAGCGCCAGCCCCAGGAACCATTTTTTCATGATGCGATCCGCGCGAACACCATGGTGATGTCGTCCTTGCGAGGACGATCGCCGAAGAATTGCCCGGCCGCCGAGACGACGCTCTCGCGCATCGCCACCGGGTCGAGCTCCGCCGCGCGACGAATCGCCGCGCGGAACCGCTTCTCGCCATACTCCTCGCCGCGATCGTTCTCGCACTCGACGATGCCGTCGGTGTACCAGACGAGGACGTCGTTGGGATTGAGGTTCGCCGTCTTCTCCGAGTAGGTCGACTCCTCGAGATCGCCGAGGCGGTTGCCGCGCGACATCAGCACCTGGAAGTCGTTGCCGTCGACGGCACCGGGGCGGAACAGGTACGGGAAGTTGTGGCCGGCGTTGGCGTACGTGATGGTGCGCTTCTTCGGATCGAGGATCGACGCGAAGCAGGTCATCACGAACTTGCGCTTGGCGCTCTCGAAGATGGCGCGGTTCATGACCTCGAGCAGGCGCGTGACCGTGAGCTTGTCGCCCTCGGTGGCGCGCACGACGTCGCACGCCGCCTTGGCCGCGGCCGTGATCATCGCCGACGGCACGCCGTGGCCGGTGACGTCGCCGATGACGACGAGGATGCGGCCGTCGGGCATGTCGTGCACCGTCCACCAGTCGCCGCCGCACTGCGACGCCGGCAGGAAGTAGCCGGCCAGGCGCACGTACTGGCGCTCGACCGGATCGGGCGGCGGCACCAGCGTCTCCTGGATCGTACGCGCGACCTCGAGCTCCTTCTCGAGCGTGGCCTTCTCGGCCGTCTCGCGCATGAGGATGAGCAGGCGATCGGCCATGTAGTTGAAGTTCTCGCCGAGCATGCCGATCTCGTCGCCCGAGCTGATCTCGACGCGGGTCTCGAGGTCGCCGCGCGCGATCTGATCGGCGCGCCACGCCAGCATCTTGATCGGCCGCGAGATGCGCAGGCCCTGGAAGATGGCGAGCGCCGTCCCCACGAGCACGAAGAAGAGACCGACCAGCGCGGTGCGCACCCACGCCGCCTGGAACGCGGCGTCCTTGTCGGCGTCGAGCTTCTTCAGCGTCGCGTCGAGCACCGACAGCGAGTAGGCGAGGACGACGGTGCCCTGGCGCGTGCCGTCGGCGAGGACCGGGCGCGCGAAGACGTACTGCTTGCCGGCCGGCGTGGTCACTTCCTTGGTGACCGAGTCCTTCGCCGCCATGAACTCCTTGATGTTCGGATCGGTGATCGCCTTGCCGAGCATCTTCTCGTCGGAGTGCGCGAGCACCTGGCCTTCCTTGTCGACGACGTAGACGTAGGCGACCTCGGTGTCCTCCTTCGCGATGTTGGGCACGAAGGTAGCCAGCGTCTTCCAGTCGCTCTGGACGATCGCGTTCTGGCTGGACTGGGCGAGGTCGCGCGTCTGCGTCGTGCCGCGCTTCTGCAAGGATTGCACGAACGCGTCCCGCTGCCGTTGCGCCTGCTCGTCGAACACCTTCGAGGTGTTCACGACGTTCAAGATGCCGAATAGCGCGACGACTCCGAGGATCAGGAGCGTCGAGGTGGCGATCATCTTGACGCTGATCGAAGCTCCGCGTCGTTTCTCCATGTGAACCCTTGGGCTCCCCTGTAAAGACTGTAGCGGAGGGTACTCGCACCCCTCCAGGTTCGAATAGTTTACAAGCACTTGCCGAGGGCGTCAATCGCCGATAAAATGGTCAGCTGTGAGCGCTCTCGACAACTTCCTCGCGCAGTTCAAGCAGATCAGCGACGTGATCATCGACAGCTACTTCGTCTGCGATCACGAGCGCAACATCGTGGACTTCAACCGCGCCTTCTTCTCGCTCCTGCCGCGCAACATCGCCCGCGGCCTCAAGGGCAAGAAGTGCTACGAGGTGCTCGCGCTCAACATCTGCCAGGACCGCTGCATCGCGCAGCAGTGCTGGACCGACAAGAAGCAGGTCCGCCTCGACGAGATCGACGGCCGGCCGGCGGGGTCGGAGAAGCCGATGCGCTTCATCTTGTCGGCGATCCCCATCCTCGACGAGGGCGGAAATCCCGTGGGCGCGCTCGAGATTCAGCGCGACGTGACCGACGAAGCCGTCGTGCAGGTGAAGTATCAAGAGATGCTCGACAACGAGGCGCGCGAGCGCGAGCGACTGGCGTCGCAGATCCGTTCGCGCACCAAGGAGCTCCTCGAGACCAACCAGACGCTCCTGCGCGTGCAGAAGGAATTGCTCGCCTACAAAAAAGGGCTGAGCGTCTAGCTCTCCGCGACGGCGCGCTCGGCGAAGGGGCCGAGCTTCTTCCGGCGCAGCTCGGCGGTCATGAGCGCGCGGAAGCGGCGGTTGCGCAGCTGCGCCAGGCCGACCATCGCGTAGTAGCCGCCCGGCAGCTTGGGGCTCTCGTCGACGGCGCGGAGCCGCTCGAACGGGCGCGCGGCGTGGGCGTGGTGATCGGCGTGGCGCGACAGCCCGATGAGCGTGTAGTGGGTGAGCCACGAGTCGGTGTCCCACGAGTCGGCCAGGCCGGGGCGGCCGGCGCGGCGTGACAGGCCCCAGTGCTCGAAGTAGTTGACCGCCTCGAGCACGCTGACGGCGTTGTACGCCTGCCACACGAAGACCACGACGCCCGGCCAGCCGGCGACGGCGCCGACGACGACGGCGAGCGCGAGCTCGACGGCAACGCCGCACAGCACCTGCCCGCGATCGAGCCGCCACGCGCTGCGAAGCTGCGCCGGCACCGTGCGCACGAAGAAGGCGTTGTAGCTCTCGTCGAAGCGCGCGGTCGCCGGATCGTCGGGCGTCGCCACGCGCACGTGGTGGCCGCGCAGGTGCTCGACGAAGAAGTGATCGTAGAGCACGGTGCACAGGAGCGCACGGCCGAGTAGGCGCAGCGCGCGCGAGCGCCGATGGATGAGCTCGTGCGCCACGACCAGCGAGCCCCAGCCGGAGTTGTTGCCCACGAACCAGCCGACGAGGACGAGATCCCAGGACCAGCCGCCGCGCGCGATCATGCGGACCAGGAGCGCGAGCGTCAGAAGCTGCACCAGGGCGAGCGCCACGGCGAGCGCGGTGAACGGCCACGACGGGCCTTCGTGCGCCGGCGCGCGAGCCGGGCGGGCGCGGCGATCGATGAAGATGACGCCGGCGACGATGAGGATGCCCGGCAGCGACTCGACCGCGCGATGCGGACCGGTGGCGACGAAGACCAGGGTCAAGACGGGAAACAACAAGCTCAACAGGTGGCGCCCGAGGCGTAGAGCCGAGTCGCGCATCGCGTCCTCCGTCGTTCCTTCAGCCCGATCTGCAGGTCCACATACGAATGCGTATGTGAGATTGCAATCCCACATACGAACCGGTATGTCAACACCATGGCCGGTACCGCTCATTCCCACCGCCGCAAAGCGCCCGAGTCACGCGCCGATGCGAAGGCCGAGACGCGCGAGGCGCTGATCGACGCCGCCGCCGCGCTGTTCGGCAAGCACGGCTTCGACGCCCCCAGCCTCGACGACATCTGCGCCCGCGCCGGCTACACGCGCGGCGCCTTCTACGTGCACTTCAAGAGCCGCGAGGAGCTCATCGTCGCCGTCGTCGAGCGCCACAGCCGCCGCGCGCTCGACGCCATCGTCGGCGCGGGCGATGAGGTCGATCTCGCCGCGGTGGTGCGCCGCTTCACCGACGCCGTGGCCACCGGTCGCTACCCGCGCGGCGGCGCCGTGAAGCTCCACCACTTCCTCGACGCCTGCGCCCGCTCGCGCCTGCTCCGCGAGCGGCAGTCGGCGCACCTCGATCGCACGCGCGCGCGCCTCGCCGCCGCCACGCGCGCGGCGCAATCCGCCCGCGCCGTGCGCCCCGACCTCCCCGCCGACGACGTCGCCCTCATCCTCATGACCATCGTCATGGGCGTCGAGCAGCTGCTCGAGCTCGGCTACCCCTTCGACATCCGCGCCGGCGCCGCCGCCCTGCTCCGCCTGCTGCGGCCGTAGCTCCGGGCCATCTTCGCGCGTACGTCCTCGCTCCCTCGGTCACGGGCGGGAGCCCGCTCCCTCGGTCGCTCCGGGCGTGCGCGCAAATCTGGCTCCGGAGCTGCGGCCTCGCCGAGCGACGGTCTGACAACCGAGGGGAACTAGGGGGCGGTCTAGTGTTTTCCGCCGAACATGACGAAGCCGAGCAGACCGACGGCGACGATGATGAGCACGACCACGACGATCCACGCCGCGTTCGACTTCGACGGCGCCAGCGGCGTCGGCGACGTCTGCGAGCGGCGAGCCTCGAGCTCGGCCAGCGCCGCCGCCGTCGACCGCACGCCCGACACGCTCGAGCCGAACCCGTTGACGCCCGAGATCGATCCCGTCCCCGAGCCAGGCCCCGTCCCCGTCGTGGTCCGAATCGACGGCAGCGACGGAATCGACGGCAGCGAGCTCGAGTGCACCCCGCTCTGCCCCGACTTCGATCCCGTCCCCGATCCGGGGTTCGTGTTGCCCGTCCGCGACCGGATCTTGCGGTCGCCGTCCGTCGGCGTGAACTCGTTGATCACGCTGTCGACACGCGAGTCGGTCACGATCTTCTTCGCGTTCGACAGGAACGCGAAGTACGACTCCTCCATGTCGTCGAAGTCCATCGGCCCATCGCACTCGTCGCAGCGGCACGACGGCGCCTTGAACGGCTGCGCCTGCGCCAGGTCCCGCGTCTCGACGAGCAGCACCTTCTCGAGGTCGCAGTTGGGGCAGAAGTACGGGGCGTAAAAGCTCTTTACGACGCCCTGGCCGGTAAAGTTGTTGACCAGGTTGATCTGAGCGACGATCGCCGGCGAGCACTCCACCAGGATCACCTTGGCGCCGTTTTTCTCGACCTTCCCCAGCCAGTTGACCCAGTCACGTACACCGCAGGAGTTGATACGCTCGATCTCCGACACGTCGATGACCGCGGTCCCGCTGCCGATCTTGTCGCTCAAGCTGGCGAGCTCGTTGTCCTCGTCGATGACGCCGGAGAGCTTTACGTAGGTGACGTCCTCCCGGTTGTGTACCGAGGCCTGGAACTTGGGATTCATTGTCGCCGCCATGTTAGACCGTGGTTGAGATTCTGTCCAGCCGCCCGCATTACAGCCTACCTGTCGGATCGCCTAATGTAGATCGTAGTTCGTGATACGCATCCGAAAGGAAGAAACGCACCAGCTCGGCTCCACCCGCCACCTGGCCGAGCGCCACCGCGCCGTCCGGTGACACCGCCAATTCCTCGCCTCCCAGCCGCGCCAGCATGCGCGCTGCGGCACCGACATCGTCGCACGCGAGCAGACCGGCGCGATCAGCCGCCTGCCCGAGCGCTGCGAACCAACCTTCGATCGATGCTCCCGGTGCGAGCCCCTGGAGGCGCTCCACCGCCTTCGCCGCTTTTCGCGGCAACGCCTTGACGAACTCCTGCACCTGCTGCTCGCGCTCCGCCTCGGGCTTGATCAGCTGATCGAGGAGGTGGCCCACCTCGGCCCGCTGCGCCGCGCGCAGGCGCGTCACGATCGCGTAGCCGCCGCGCAGCGGCTCGAACGCGCGTCCGAGGAGGAAGCGTCTCTCGCCGTCGGGCCGCTCGACGAACGCGGCCTCGATGATCACCGTCGGCTTGGGCGAGTCGAACATCACCACGCCGCCCGGCACCTGCTGCGCGACGTACACGTCGGCGCTCACGCCGAAGAGGCGCTGCGCGTCGACGACGCAGACCTTGAAGCCGGGGTCGTGCACCGCCGAGGCCGGCATGGCGTCGTGCACCGCCGGAACGCCGTAGACCTCGTCGAGCGTCTCGCGCACCGCGGCCAGCGCCTCGGTGTACGCGCCGAGCACCGGCGGCGGCAACAGACGGGTGCGCCGCAGCTCCTCGGACAAGGAGCCGCGCTTCACGTTGGCACGGAAGGTCGGGGGTCGATCGGTCGCCTCCGCGTAGCCGAGCAGCGCCAGCATCGTGCCGACGCGCGCCGCGCGATCGAGATCGCCCGAGCGCTGATAGACCGACACGAGCAGGCGATACGCCGGCGCGTGCCGCAGATCCGACCCGAGCACGAGCAAGAGCTCCTCGCGCGCGAGGTTGAGCGTGTTGTCGCCGATGGCGAGCAGCTCGGCCGCGGCCACGCGATCGTCGTGGCTCTCCGGCGCGCGCGCCAGCACCTGGCGGTACGCGTCGATGGCGCGGTTGCGATCGTCGATGGCGACGAAGAAGCGCGCCATGCCGCGACGGAGTATCAGCTCCACCTCGGGCCCACGCGCCTCGGCGACCTTGAGCGCCTCGTCGATGATGTTCTGCGCCTGCCCGCGATCGCCCGCCGCCGCCGCGCGCCGCGCCAGCGACAACGCCGCCGGCGGATACGACGGATCGAGATCGATCGCGCGCCGGTACGCGCGCCCCGCCCCCGCCGCGTCGCCCGACGCCTCGGCGATGCGCCCGAGATAATCGTAGTAGCGCGCCAGCTCCTCCGGCGGCGCCGTGTTGCCCGGCGTGGCCGCGAGCTGGATCAGCCGCTCGCACGTGCGATGCGCCTCGCTGTAACGCCCGAGCAGGTACAGCTCCTGCGCCAGGCGGAAGTGCGCGTTGCGATGCTCGCTGTCTTCTTCGATCAGCTCCTCGAGCGTGATCGCCGCGCGCGCCGGATCCATGGCGCCGTCGCCGAAGATCTCGGACAGGCGATAGCGCGCCGACGACTTCGACTGCTGCGTCTTGGCGCGCCCGATGAACGCCTCGAGCACCACCGCCGCCGCGTCGAACCGCCGGAGCCGCTCGTGCAGCGACACCAGCGCGTCGACGATCTTGTACTCGTCGGGCGACAGCCGCAGCGCCTCCAGGTAGATCTGCTCGGCCGCCTCGATCTCGAACTCGCGCTCGCGCAACGATCCCTGCGCCACGAGCACGCGCGCCAGCGAGCCGCCCGCGTCACGCTTGCGATAGAGCTTCTCCAGCTCGCGGAACGTAGCGACGAAGTCGTACGCCTCGGGCGCCTGCTGGCAGAGCCCGACGAGGAGCTCGAGCGCGTCGCCGTTGTCGGGCCGGATCTCGAGCGCCACCACCAGCGACTCCGCCGCCGCGCGCAGATCGCCGGTCTTCTCGGCCACCACCGCGCGCTTGCGATAGAACTCCGAGCGCTCGACCGGATCGCCCTCGCGCGTGACCTTCTGCGTGAGGATGACCGCGATCGGCAGCGCGCGCTGGAACTCGCCGCGCGCGAAGTAGAGCTCGAACAGCGCGCGGTTCGCCGGCAAGCACTCGCGGTCGACGGTGAGCGCCGACTCGTAATATTGGATGGCGCGATCCTGGTCGCCGAGCTTGTCGCCGTAGATCTGCCCGATGTGCGCGAACACGCCGGCGCGCTCTTTGTCCTCGGTCCACAGCTTGGCTTCGAGCTCGAGCGTCTGGATGACGCGCGGCCAATCTTCCTTGCGCAGGTAGAGGTCGCGCAAGCCGTGGACCGCCGGCAAGCACGACGGCGACGTCTTGATGGCCGCGTCGTAATAGCGGATCGCGTCGTCTTCCTTGCCGAACTTCGACTCCATGACGGAGCCGCACTTGAAGTACAGGATCGCCTTCTGCGCGCGGTCGTTGACGATGCGGATCTGCCGCCGCGTGACCTCGACCAGCTCGGCCCAACGCTCGGTGCCTTCGTACAAACGGCCGAGCGCCTCGATCGCCTCTTTGTGCGACGGTGCGATGTCGAGGATCTTGCGATAGGACTCGATCGCGCGATCGGCGTCGCGCAGGCCCTCTTCGCACATCTGCGCGATGCGCAGGTAGAGCGCGATCGCCTCGTCGCCGCCGGCGGTGAGCGACAGCCGCGTCGTCAGGATGCCGACCAGCTTCTCCCAGTCGCGCGTGCGCTCGTAGTGCCGCTCGAGCGCATCGAGACCTTCGCTATCGGTCGGATCGACCGAATGCAGGCGCTGATAAAGTCGCGCCGCCTCGACCGCGTCCTTCAGCTTCGCCGCCGCCACGCGCGCCGCGCGCCGCAGGATCTCGACGCGCTTGACGTCGTCGCGCACCAGCTCGGCGCGCCGCTCGTAGGCGCCGATGAGCCCGGGCCAATCGGACTGCGCCGAGAAGATGCGCTCGAGCGCCGTCTGCGCCGTGTCGGCCTCGGGATCGAGCTCGAGCACGCGCAGGTACGACGCCGCCGCCTCGCCCGGCTGCCCGAGATATTGCAGCTGCAGCTGACCGCGCCGCGCGTACAGATCGGCCAATCGATAGGCGCGCGACCGCTGCACCTCGACGAGCCGGATGGCCGTCTCGTACAGCTCCATCGCCTGCCGCCACTTCTCGCGCTTGTAGCAGACGCGCTCGAACGCGGTGAAGCAGGCGCGCGACGCCGGATCGAGCCGGAACGACTCGGTGTACGCCGCCAGCGCGCCGTCGAGATCGCCGTTGCGCTCGAGGAGATCGCCCTTCTGCGACAACACGCTCGCGCGCTGCTGCGGATCGGTCGTCGCCTGCGCGCGCAGGTCGAGCACGCGGTTGAGCTCGTCGCCGCGCTTGAGCACCGAGTAGATCTCGGCCAACGACGCCAGCGCGTCGCCGTGGTGCGGATCGACCTTGAGCGCGTTCTCGAACGCCTCCGCCGCCGACTCGGGCCGCGACAGCCGCGACTTGCGGATGTCGCCGAGGCGCAGCCAGAGCTCGAGGCGCCGCGCCGGCTCCAGCGACGCTTCCAGCTGCAGCTCGCGCTCGATCGCCGCCGCCAGATCGGCGAAGCGTCCGCGCGACTCGTAGATGCGCTCGAGCGCGCGCGCCGCCTGCGGATCGCGCGGATCGGCCTCGTCGACGCGATGCCACGCGCGCGCCGCCGCGTCGGGATCGTTGAGCCGCCGCTCGTACAGATCGGCCAGCGACCGCGCTGCGCGCGCGATCTCCTTCGGCTCCTCGAGGAGCGCCAGCTCCGCCTCGCGCGACTCGGCCAGCTCTTCCCAGCGCTCGAGGTGCTCGAGCGCCTCGCACAACGCGCGCACCGTGCGCACCGAGCGCGGCGCCCGCTTGAGCGCCTCGGCCAGCACGTCCCAGTTGCCCTCGCGACGGCACAGCCGCTCGAGCCCCGAGAGCGCCGCCGCGTTGGCCGGATCGAGCTTGAGCGCCTCGCGATAGGCCGAGAGCGCGGCCTTCAGATCGCCGCCGTCGGCCATGTCGGCCGCGCGCGCCATCTCGAGGTGCAGCTCGAGCTGCCGATCGCGATCGGTCGCCAGCTTCAGCTCGCGCCGCAGCACCTCGAGCAGATCGCCGAGCCGCTTGTGCCGGCGATGCAGCGTCGCCAGCGCCGCCAGCGCCGCCATGCACTTCTCGTCGCGCTCGAGCGCGCGCTCGTACGAACGGCGCGCCGAGTCGTCGTCTGACAGGCGCTTCTCGTAGATGTCACCGATCTCGCACAGGAGCGCCGCCGCGCGCGTCCCCGCCGCGCTCTTGGCCGCGTGCTCGCGCAGCTCGACGGCGCGCGCCCACTTGCCGCCCTCGCCGAGCAGGCGCGCGAACGCGTGCAGCGTCGTCACGTCGTCGGGCTGCAGCTCGAGCGCCTTCTCGTAGTGCTCGTGCGCCGTCTTCTGATCGCCGAGGTGCTCGCCGGCGACGCGCGCCAGCTGCCGGTGCAGCCGCGCCTGCGCCGCCTTCGCCCGCACCAGGCCGATCAGCGCCTTGAGCGCCGTCGCCAGCTCCTGCCACTTGCCGTGCTTGCGGTAGAGCATGACGCGCCCGGCGTGCACCAACAGATCATCCGGATCGCGATCGGCCGCCGCGGTGAACGCCGACTCCGCCGCGTTCGGATCGTCGGCCTCGAGCGCCAGCGAGCCGGCGATCGCGAAATAGGTCGCGCCGCGCCGCGCGTCGACGTTCGGCGCCGTGCCCAGCCGCTCGTAGGTCACCTGCAGCGCCGCCTGATCGCGCGCCCGCCGATAGGCGCGCGCCAGCGCCTCGAGCGCCCCGCGCTGCCCCGACGCCTCGGCCGCTTCGCGCCAGCGCGCGATCGTCGTCTCCGCCGACTCGCCGTCGATCTCGCTCGCCCGCGCCGCCAGCGCCACCTGCGCCGCGCCCGCCGGACCGCGCGCGCGCCCCGTCGTCTCGAGCACGTGCGCCGCTTCCGACGCCGCGCCGCGCAGGATGCGCAGCCGCGCCAGCACCATCGCCACCGCCGCGTCCGCCGGCGCCGCCATGTGCAGCCGCGCGTACAAGACCTCGGCCCGCGCCGCATCGCCGACGCGCGCGTCCCACAGCTCGGCCGCGCGGCGCAGATAGGCGTTCGACCACGCCGGCGATCCCGCCATGCGCGCGAGCTGCTCCCACGCCTCGGCCGCGCGCGCCCACTCGCCGCGCTTGGCCTCGAGCCGCGTGCGCGCGCGCCACGCCAGCATCGCGCCGAAATCCTCGCGCCGGCCGTTCGTCGCCGCGGTGAGCTCGTTCACCAGCTCGGCCGCTTCGCCTTCGCCGCCGGTGTGCTCGAGCGCGCCCGCGAGCAGGAACTGCGTCGCCGCGCGCTCGGCACCGGCGCCGCCGTCGTCGAGCGCCTGCAGCTTGGTGCGATACACGTCGGCGCCGTGCTGCTCGTCCATCTCGAGCAGCCGCTCGACGAGATACGGCAGCGTGTCCGAGCCTTCCTCTTTGGCCGCGCCGAACGCGCGCGTGATGATCGCGCGCGCCGCGTTGACGTCGCCGAGACGATCCTGCGCCGTCGCCGCTGCTTCGGCAAGCGCGTCGAGATCCGCCTCCGCCGTCTCCGCCGGCCCGACCGACTTCACCAGCGGCGCCCAGCTTCCCGCGAGCGCCAGCGCCAATCGCCGCGCCACGCGCCCTTCGTCGCCCGCCTGCGCCAGCACCTCCGACGCCTGCGCCGCGTCGCGCACGCGCCACAACAAGAGCGCGCCGAGCTCGGCGATGTCCGCCTTGTCGCCGCGCTTCTTCGTCTCCGAGATGCACGCCTGCAAGAGCGCGTCGTCCTTCAGCTCGATCGCCGCCGCCAGCTTGATCGCCGGCACCAGCGGATGCTCCACTTTGTCGACGAAGCCGAGCGCTTTTTGCACGTCGCCGCGGCCGTCCCACGCGAGCAGCGCCGCGCGCACCTTCAGATCCGCAGCGCGCTTCTTCGCCTTCGCTTCGGCGTCGCTGACCGCGCCGCCCTTCTTCTTGTTGCTGCTGGTGCTTTCGCTTTCGAGCGACTCCGCTTCGGCGGCGATGAGCGCGAGCAATTCGTCGACGGGCGATTCCGCCGACGGTGAGAGCAGCGAAGGTTGCGAATCGACGGCGCCGCGCGGCAACGGCGGCGGACTCCCGCGGCGGGCTCCAGATGCCGACGCCGGCGGCTGCGACAGCCCGTCAGCCATGCCGAGTCACCCCGTCAGCCATGGATCACACACATGCGGGGTATGATTGTAACAGACGTAGTCCCGCTTGCAAAGGCCGGGCGCGAAGAGTTTAAAGTGAAATTTTGAAGTCTTACTTGGTGAACTTGTCGCGCAGACGCGACCACAGGCCGCCACCTGTCTGCTGCTTTCCGAGCGCCTTTTGCGGACCGGTGTCCTGCGTCGAGGTGATCGTCTGCGGCACCGGCGACGACGGCAGCGACGGCGTCGGCATCGCCGCCGGCGTCTGGATCGGCTGCGTCGAGTCGAGCTGGATGGCGCCCGACTCGATCGAGATCTCTTCGGGCTCGGTGTCGATCGACGCGCGACGGCACGCCTCGATCTCGCCCGCTTCCTTGCCGTAGTCGGCGCGGAACAGGCCGCGCACGAACTCCTGCATCTCCGACGGATTGAACTTGTACTGCGACATGAACGCGCCGAGCTCGTCGGCGAGCTCCTTGGCCGACTGAAAGCGATCGGGAAGATCGCGCGCCAGCGCCTTCAACACGATGCGGTCGAGCGCCTCGGGCACGCGCCGGTTGAACTTCGACGGCGGCGGCACCTCGGCCTTGCGCACCTTCTCCATGAGCGCGAACTCGGTGTCGCCGCGGAACAGCTTCTCCGTCGTGAGCATCTCGTGGAGGATGATTCCCGTCGAGAACACGTCGGTGCGCGCGTCGACGGGCATGCCGCGGATCTGCTCCGGCGACATGTACGAGAACTTGCCCTTGAGGACACCGATCTCGGACGTGAACTTGAGCATCGCCTGCGCGATGCCGAAGTCGAGCAGCTTGACCTCGCCGTCGTAGCTGACGCGCACGTTCGACGGCGACACGTCGCGGTTGACGATGTTGAGCGGGCGCCCCTCGGCGTCGGTGCGCGTGTGCGCGTAGTGCAGCCCCTCGCCCATGCGCGCCGCGATGTAGCAGGCGTGCGGCACCGGGATGCGCTGGTTCGACTCCTGGCAGCGACGGAGAATCTGCGTCAGATCCTTGCCGCCGATGTACTCCATGGCGATGAAGTAGCGCCCCTCGATCCGTCCGATCTCGAAGGTGCGGACGATCGAATCGTTGTCGAGCAGCACCGCGAGCTTGCCCTCGCGGATGAACATCTCGACGAAGCGCGACTCCTTGGCCAGCTGCGGCCGCATGCACTTGATCGCCAGCAGCCGGTCGCCCATCCCCGTGGCGCCGTTGCGCGCCTTGGCGCGATAGACCTCGGCCATGCCGCCGCGCGCGATCATTCCCATCAGGAGGTACTTGCCGAACGGCGTCGGATCCGAGGGCGATCCGGGTTGAAGCTTCGTCGACGAGGGAATGTGATCCGCAGGAGCCATTGAGTGGGGGAGCCTGTTCTGGAAGTTTACCAGCTAAGCTTGGCGCGTGCGCCACCTTTGATCGTGAGCTCCACGGTTTTCTCTTTGCTGCCGTCGTGGCTCTTGTACGCGATGTTGTGCGTGCCCTCGGGGATACCGGCTTCATCCCACAAACCGATGTCCTTGCCGTCGACGCGCACGCGCGCCCACGGGTCGAGCTTCGTTGACAGGATCCCGAACGCGAACGTCTTCTCCGTGTCCTTGCCGGTGGCCACCGTCAGGTGCACGTTGCCGAACATGTGGTACTGCTGGTTCTCGAAGCTGACGACGTACTTGCCCGGCGGCAGCGCGAACTTCTTGAGCGGCGTCGTCCTCTCGAGGTCGCGCCCGTTGATGTAGATGTGGCAGGGAAACGACGCGTCGACCGAGATCGTGCCGAGCACGTGCTCCTTCGCCAGCGTCGCGCGAACGGTGTCGGCGATCTTGCCGTCGGGCTTGACGCGCAAGTAATCGGCGAGGAAGAGCCGCTCCTGTCCGCGGTCGCCGGTCTTGCCGTAGACGGCGCCGAGGAGGCGATACGGACCGGGCAGATCGGGATCCAGCAGAAGGGCCGCCTGCAACTCGTTGACCGCCGGCTGCCAGCGCTTGGCCTGCGCGTCTTTCTTGCCCTCTTCGAAGAGCCGCTTCGACTCGACCGTCGCCGCGGCCGGCTTGAACAGCGTCTCGGCGAACGGCGTCGGCGCATCTTCGAGGCGCTTGGCCTCCGCCTCGGCGCGCGCCTTGCGCGCCGGATCGGCCTCGGGCCGGCCGGCGAAGCGTCGGTACTCGCCGATCGCCTCCTCGTATTGACCGGCGAGCGTGTAGATCTCGGCGAGCCGATACTCGGGCGACGGATCCTTCGGCCTCAGCGCGGCGAGCCCGCGAAAGAGTGCCACCGCGCGCGGGTACTCACCTTTGACCACCGCTGCCTCTGCCTCCTTCTCGAGCCAGGCTCCATCTTCGGCAGCCACCGCACTCGACGGGATGAAGGTAGGTAGAACGGTGCACGAAACCAAAAGCAAGGCAGCGACGGGGTTTCTCATCTTTTGGGCGCCATGACGATACCACGTCCGTGATTGCTTTCGCCGCAAAATTCCGATACGATAGTACGCCAAGCCCAATCTGGCCACGGTGCGCATGACGGTCCCGCAGGCAATCGTTCTTGAACGGAACAAGTTGGTGATTCGGCGGATCGCACGCGTACTGGGATGTGCCGGCTTCGAGTCGAAAACGTTCGAAGAGCCGGACAAGGTAGATGCTGGTGTGTTGGAGGCGGCGACTCTGGTGATGGCGGACGCGTTCGACGCGGACCTCGTCATGAAGTGGCTTCGGGCCAACCCGAAGCTCAAAGCCGTCCTCTACTCCGGTGAGCCCGTCGACCGCCTGCTCGGAAAAGCGCTCGAGGAGCCGCGGCTGGTCGGGCTCATGGGCCGTCCGTCGTTCGACGTGCCGCCGCGCGAAGACGACCTCTTGCACATCGCGCGTCGCGTGCTGTCGCCGGGGGCGGCGCCGTTCGACGCCCACCTGGCGTGGGGCGCGAGCGGCTTCGCGTTCTCGCTCACCGACGCCAAGGGCCGCGATCACGCGGTCCAGGAGACGATGGCCTTCGCCGGCAAGCTCGGCGCGCCCAAGCGCGTGGGCGAGATGCTCGGCGAGCTGGCGCACGAGCTCATCATGAACGCGCTCTACGACGCGCCCGTCGACGAGCTGGGCAAACCGCGCCATGCGCACGATCGCAAGGCGGAGATTTCGCTCGGCCCCGAGGACGCGGCCGTCTATCGCTGTGGCTCCGACGGTGTGCGCATCGCCGTCGAGATCGTCGATCACTTCGGGCGCCTCGAGCGCAAGCACGTCTTCGGCGGCCTGGTGCGCGGCCTCAAGGCCGGGCAGATGGACACCGCCGGCGGCGGCGCCGGCCTCGGCATGCTCGTCAGCTACCGCTCGACGACGGCGCTGTTCTACGACGTCGAGCCGCGGCTGCGCACGCGCGTGACCGGCCTCTTCGATCTCGACCTCAACCTGCGCGAGTTTCGTCTGCTCCCGAAGACGATCCATTTCCCCGAGGGAACATGATGCCCACCGGTACGACAGATCCTGGCCAGAAACCGAAGCTCCGCCTGGACAAGACGTCCGATGGGGGAATCACGCTCGTCAAGCTCGCCGGAACGATCGACGAGCAGTTTGAAGGCAAGAAGATCGCCTCGGGCATCAAGGGCGGCACGCTCATCCTCGATCTCGCCGAGATCGAGCGCATCAGCTCGTTCGGCATCCGCGAGTGGGTCGATTTCATCACCTCGGTCTCGTCGAAGGTCGGGTCGCTGTGGTTCGTCGAGTGCGCGCCCAAGGTCGTCGATCAGTTCAACATGGTCGCCAACTTCGGCGGCTCGGGACACCTGGTCAGCTTCTACGCGCCCTATCGCTGCGACTACTGCGACGACGATCGCCGCCGCCTCGTGCAGGTGGCGCAGGACTGGGAGGAGCTGCGCACCGGCAAGCTGCCCGAGCGCGTCTGCGAGTCGTGCGGAAACGCCGAATACTTCGACGAGGATCCGCTCACCTTCTTCTCGTTCCTGCAGTCGCATCCGCCGGTGGCGGTGCCGCCCGACGTCTCCGGGTTCCTGGCGTCGCGGCTCAACTACTCGGCCGACGCGGGCGCGCGCAAGCTCAAGATCGAGAAGGCCATCGACGGGCGCGCGACCTACCTGAAGCTGTCGGGCGATCTCGACGCCAGCTTCCCGCGCGAGAAGATCGCCGACGGCGCCGAGGGTGACGTCATCTTCGATCTCGGCGGCATCGGCAAGATCGATCCCGCCGGCGCGGCCGAGTGGCGGCAGATGATGCTGCAAATCGCGGCGCCGTCGGAGCGCATCCTCATCGTCGGCGCGCCGGCGGCGTTCGTCGAGCGCCTGACGAAGACGGAGGACCTCGGGCAGAAGGGCCTGATCCTCACGTTCGCGATGCCCTACTCGTGTCCGACCTGCCGGTCTACTTCCGCGCGGGAGGTCGACGTCACACAGCACTGGGACGTGCTCAAGTTCGCCACGCCGCCGGAGCTCAAGTGCCCCGACTGCGGCTCGCCGACGACGTGCGCGGCGTCGGAGGCGCTGCTCGCGCATCTCCCGTCGCTGCCGCGGCCCGACATCCCCGACGAGCTGCGCAAGCAGGTCAAGCACTTCCAGGAAGAATCGCTGAAGAAGGCGCTGGCGGCGAAGTCGACGAACGGCGCCATGTCGATGCCGCTGGTGCTGCCGTCGGGCGGCATGGCCACGGCCGGGCGCGGCGGCTTCTCGTGGCTGACGGCGTTGGTGGCCGCGGCCATCGTCGTGCTCGTCGGCGGCGGCGTGATCCTCGTGAAGGCGATCGCCACGCAGCACGCGCAGAACGGGCCTGAAGGCGGCGAGAAGCTCGAGGCGTCGCAGCCGACGCGGCCGGGCTGGGTCGATCAGACCTTCTTCCGCGAGAACGATCGCCTGCTCTTCGTCGGCCACTCGACGCTGGTCGCCGACAAGGCCGACGGCTTCGGCGAGGCCGAAGCGAGCTCGATGGAGCAGATCGTCAATCAGCTCGGCCTGTCGATCCGCGATCCGATCTGGATCGACCAGGTGCGCGAGCAGTACGACGCCTTTCGCAGCAAAGCGATCGGCGACCTCGAGCGCGCGACCGTCTCCGGCGACGCCGCCGAGCTCGATCGCGCGCGCCGCGCCGCCCGCGACGGACGCAAGCGCGTGTCCGAGGCGTTCAAGAAGACCGCCGGCGGTTTGGCGCCGACGGAGCGCAACGATCTCTACTGGGAGAAGCTGCAGACGCGCGACGGCATCCGCTACAAGGTGTCGATCCGCTACGCGGTGCCGAAGGTGAACTTCGAGAAGATGGTCGAGGCCTACTCGACGCCCGAGAGCGCGATGGGCGCCAAGGCGGTGTCCTACTTCCCCGAGCTCGCCTGGCGCTACGACGTGACCGAGGGCGCCGTGGTCACGCACGTGGCCAACGACTCCAACCTGCGCTTCGCCGGCATCCAGGAGGGCGACCTCGTGCTCGCCGGCATGGACCGCGTGGTGCACGACGCGCACTCGTGGAAGCGCGTCCTCGACGAGGAATCGGCGGCGCTGGCGCAAAACGGCGGCACGCTCGTCCTCAAGGTCAAGCGCGGCGACGCGCCGGCGGTCGACACGCGCCTGCGCATCGCGCGCGGC